>OGQU01000106.1_pt1 | contig 101009 bp, 82 predicted proteins | sample 1553341 | NCBI WGS metagenome assembly OGQU01 (sample SAMEA2579920, study PRJEB22360) | human gut metagenome | biome: human gut; feature: human-associated habitat; material: faeces | place: Denmark | collected 2008/2010 | reverse complement strand
TTCCAAACTTCTTTTCATACTTGTAATCATAGCATCACCATTCCCAATAAAACCTTCTGCCAAAACAGCTTCTTTATATATATATTTATAAAAAAAATTTTTATATCCAGCAACACAAAAAGCAGAAGTTGTATCAGCTCTCCAAAAAATATTTCTATTAAATTTCACATATAACCCTTTTTTCTCCAATCGTTGATAACAATTATTATACATTAAAGCTTCATGTAAAGCAACATGAGTAGTACCTACTAGAATATCTCCCCCTACTCTCAAACATTTTGCATTATAATTATTTGCTAAATTTTCCATTATAGAAAAAGGATATGAATCAAAAGAATGCTGCCTTGCAATAATGTTAGCATTTTTACCTATAATAACACATGGATAAGTTGGATGTTGGGTAAACATTGCTCCAGGATATTTACAACATATAGAAGAAATTATACCCGTATTAGAGGGTAAATGAGAAATATCCGAAACTATTTTCTTTTTTTGAAAAAATCTCAATCTTGAACTAATACGCTTAGGATATGCAGTTACAACTATCGTACCAGTTATTCCTATAACAGAAAGCAACGCATCAATAAATACTTTAGGTCCCCCTTCTATTCCTCCTATTGATCTGTACGATACACGTAGAAAAATAATATCTCCTTCGTGAATATTAAGAGTTTTAAAATCATTAACTAACGACTCAAATGTTATCATTTCACTTCTATTTTCTTATATTTACACAATACTTTTTGTGCCATTTTAACCATTGGTGGGCCTATGAATATATTATTTTTTACAGCAACACCGTATCCCTCAGCCTTAGACATTTCATATGAAGAAATCATTTCATTTGCCCATAAAACTTCTTCTTGTGTAGGAGAATAATATTTATGGCATAAAGGCAATTCTTTGGGATTAAGAATTAACATACCTTCAAATCCTAAATTTCTAGAAATAACTAGATTTTTCTCCAAATCCTCAAGGTCGTGTACATTAATATGTACCGTATCTATCGGGATAACATTACATGCCCTTGCACCCATCGCAACCATCGCACGAGCAGTAAAAATACTCTTCCCCTCTAAATCATGCTTACCTTCCAGATCCGATACAAAATCTTCACAACCAAAAGCAATAGCAACAACCCTATTAGGACAAGCATTACAAATATCTTGTACATTCATTACCGAAGACGCAGTCTCTATCAAAGGTATTATCTTAAATGTACCTACAGGAAAACCTTTTTCATATTCGATTGTCTCCAATAACTTACCAAAAAAATAAATATCCTCGCCTTTTTTACTTTTAGGATACATAAAACCTTCTATCCCTTCAATTGTTAATTGATAAACATCTTTCAACAGTTCACCACTTTCCCGATCATTTACCCGGGGAAAAAGAACTCGATCCGAAAAATATCCTTCTTTTATATATTTTATTATACAATCTCGGGCGACCTGTTTGTTTTCCACGGGTTGTACAGAGTCTTCTATATCCAGTAATAAAATATCAGCGTCAGATTTAGATGCACTTCGCATCAAACGTTCATTATGGGCAGGAACAAACATTAAACTACGCATCAAATAATCTTTCTTGATCATGATTTCTAAAATTTATCTATCGTTATTATTCCTTTTTACCAATACTTTTCGACGAAAAGACAACACATCGACTCCATTTTGATTATAAGCGATTGTTTCTACATAGATAACACCTCTATCTTGCTTTGATTTAGATAAATATTTATCTAATATCTTTGTCCTTGCATACAATGTATCATTCAAATAAACAGGATGTAGATGTTTTATATCTTCATACATCAAATTTGCAATTGCCTTCCCACTTATATCCGGTACCGTCATTCCAACCGTCAATGAAAAAACTAGCGTACCGACAACGAGAATTTTACCATGCTGATTTTTCTCGGCATAATCAACATTAGTATGCACAGGATGGTGATTCATCGTCAAAAGGCTAAACAAATTATTATCACTCTCGAATATCGTCTTAGAAAGAGCATGCACAATTTCTGCTCCAACTACAAAATCTTCATAATATAATCCTAATACAGATTGATTCATCATAATCTAATTTTACTCAGAAATATTTTAGTGTATTTATTAACATGTTCACGCTCCAACCTAGTGATACCACAATAGTATATTGCAATTATTATTATTATAGAACCACCTATTAGTGAAGCAAAAAAATATTCAACTTCTCCAAGATAAGATTTCAATAAATATGGAAATGGTAAGGCAATGATAATCACAGGAAGTATCAATCTTATCGTCTTTTCAAAATAAGTTTTCACGGGCAATTTTATCAATTTTTGACAAAAAACAATCCTCACAAAAAGAATAATTATTCCAACAAACAACTTTATCCACAAAACGATCTCTGGATAGTACCCCAGTAGAAGAAAAAAATAACTAAAACAAAGATTCAATAAATACAACAAACTAATGATTATCTGATAATTCTTTATTTTTCCTGTTGCATGAACAGACATCCACAAGGGGCCAGCCAAAGCTTCTATCAACGAATTTATGATTAACAATTGGCAAAAAGTAACAGAATATTCTGGAACCTGCTTTAACCATATTCTCAATATAAACTCTGTATTATATAGTACTGGAACTGCAAGAATAAACAATAAAAAGAAAGAAAAACGAGAAGTTACTGTTACCAACTGGAATAAATAACTATGATCACCAGCCGCATAGGATTTCATTAATTGAGGTTTAAATGCTGTTTGAAAATTAGATACAAAACTTTGTATAGCATTTACCACTTGATAACCTATTCCCATGGCAGCATTTACAATAACACCAAAAAATATATTCAATATAAAATTTATTCCTTGATTAACTCCAACAACTGCGACTTGTCCCAATAGAGTCCATCCTGAAAAAGAAATCAAACGTTTATATAATTCTGCATCCCAAATAAAATGGAACAAACAAACGACAAAATGTTTCAAGCAATAATACCTATAACATAAAAATATCAGTATTGTCACACCACAAACTAATGATGAATACAAGATCAATCGATCTACTCCTCCCCACGGCAATACAAGAACAATCAATAACTTCAATATCACCTCAACAATACTTATATAAGCATAAAATGTCATTTTTTCATGAGCTATTATACTTGCATTATAGGGAACTTGGATAACGTTAATAGAAAATGTCAATATAGAAAATTGATATACCCAATTTGCCGCCTCTATCCTTTCTTCAGGTATATTCAAATACGTATTTAAAAACCACAAGCCAATAGTTTCCGCTAATAAAAGTATAAAAATAATTATGCTAAAATGAACTATCATGCTCATACTAAATACTCTTTTTATACTGTCTATCGTTCCTCTTCCCATTTCATAATTCAAAAAACGTTGAGTTGCCATTGACATGGCACTATTGAAAAAGGAAAATAAAACAACTATACCTCCCACCAAATTATAAATGCCGAAATCTTCCACACCAAGAGTATTTAAAATAACTCTCGACGTGTAAAGAGTAACCAACATCGTCAATAACATCCGCACATACAACATAGCAGTATTTTTCGCTATGCGTTTGTTATCTTCACCTGACATTCTACATTAAATAAAGTCCTATTATTTATTCACAATCGCTCTATAATCCTCAGGCACGCTTTTCCATCCCCGTAAGGATTCACCGCTTTGCTCATCTTGTCGTAATATTCCCGATCATCCAACAACGCAGAAACCTCCCTCACAATCTTCTCGAAATTCGTCCCCACCAATTTCACAGTCCCAGCCTCTAACGCTTCCGGCCGTTCCGTTGTATCTCGCATCACGAGTACCGGTTTCCCTAATCCCGGAGCTTCCTCTTGAATTCCCCCACTATCCGTTAATACAATTGTTGACTTCTCCATCAAGTATACGAAACTCAAATATTCCAAAGGCTCAATAAAAAACATATTCCCTAATCCCGACAAATCTTCACCAAACACTTCATGTATCGGTTTTCTCACATTAGGATTCAAATGCATCGGGTAAACAAAATCCACATCCGGATATTTTTCTGATAATGTCTTTATCGCTTGACACATACTAATAAATCCATCCCCAAAATTCTCCCTTCTATGCCCGGTAATCAAAACTAATTTCTTACCATCATTCAAACGATCCACGTCATACCCAGCTTTTATCAAGGAACAATTTAATCCGAAATCAAGCGTTTTATCATTTTTAATTCGGTCTACAACCATGTATAAAGCATCAATCACAGTATTTCCAGTCACGGTTATAGCCTCCTCTTTAATTCCTTCATCCAACAAATTCTGACGACTTAATGGAGTTGGGGCAAAATGATACGTTGCAATTCGTCCTGTGATTTGTCGATTCATCTCCTCCGGCCACGGGCTGTAAACATTGTGTGTTCGTAAACCAGCTTCTACATGCCCTACCGGAATTTGCTGGTAAAACGCAGCCAAGGCTGCTGCTGTTGAAGTGGTTGTGTCTCCATGTACCAAAACGACATCGGGTCTTGCTTCTTTCAACACGTCACGCATCCCAGTCAAAACTCGTGCAGTCACGTCGTACAGATCCTGACCTTGCTTCATTATATTCAAGTCATAATCAGGCTCGATTTCGAATATATGAAGTACTTGATCCAACATTTCCCGATGCTGACCTGTCACACAAACAATAGTCTGGAATTGTTCCGGATATTTCTGGAACTCTTTTACCAAGGGAGCCATTTTTATAGCTTCAGGACGGGTCCCGAAAACCAACATTACTTTTTTCACGCTTATTTTTTATAGATTCCACAAAAATCAAGAATTACTTTCTCGTCTGTCCAAGGTAATTCTCTAAACACATCGTGAGCCACCAACATTACCACGATATCCGCCTGCTCGTAAGCTTCTTTATAATTGGTTAATTTAAATACCTTATGCTCGTTCACATTCGGCTCAACCACGAGTATATCCGCGTTACTACATCCCTGCATCACCTTCGTCGTGATATATTTAGCCGGAGATTCACGTAAATCATCAATATTAGGTTTAAAAGCTAACCCCATCATGGCGATAACAGGCGTACGATGATGTTTTAATTGAAATTTAAGCATCTCGTTCTGTACTTTTTCTGCACACCAAAAAGCTTTGTAATTATTAATTTCTCGGGCATCAGCAATAATTTTAGACTCTCTCGGGAAATCTGCCGTGATAAAATAAGGATCAACAGCGATACAATGTCCTCCAACACCACATCCCGGTTGCAGAATATTCACGCGGGGATGCTTGTTAGCCAAATTAATCAATTCCCACACGTTAATTCCCGCTTTATCACAAATTAAAGAAAGTTCGTTAGCAAAAGCGATCTGCACATCACGAGAAGAGTTTTCAGTCAATTTACACATCTCTGCCGTACGAGCATTGGTACGATGCAAAGTACCCTGAACAAATTGTGAATAAAAAGCAATTGCTTTTGTTGTCGATTCCTCATTCATTCCCCCGATAACTCGATCATTATGCACTAACTCATAGATCACATTCCCAGGCAATACCCGTTCCGGACAATAAGCAATATATATTTTATCCCGTAATTCCGGGCGTTCCGTGTAAATCAAATTCATCATCTTTTCTGTTGTTCCCACCGGAGATGTCGACTCGATTACATACAAATCATTCTCTTTTAGCAAAGGCAACACGGCTCGTGTAGCTGCTTCCACATAAGAAATATCCGGTTCATGATTTCCCTTGAAAGGTGTCGGAACAACCATAAAATATGCCTCACTAACTTCTGGTTTCAAAGAAGCTTTCAACACCCCTTTTCCCACCACTTCCTGAAGATATTCCTCCATTCCGGGTTCTATGATATGCAATTTTCCTTGATTAGTTAGAGCAACAACTTCCGGATTTATATCCACTCCAACAACTTCAATCCCGTGTTTTGCGGCAATAATCGCCGTGGGCAAGCCAATATAGCCCAACCCCATAAAACAAGCTTTCATAAATTATTTTTAGATTAATGAATATTCCTTTAACGCTAAATTGTCAAAGCATAATGTTGAAACCGTCAAATCTTTACTATCAATATCTTTTCCAAACTGCTTCCAAAACTCTTCTTCAAGCATCAACATAGTTTTTACCTTTTCATGTTTTTCTTCCCCAATGATATTCTCGTAAAATTCTTCTGCCCGATACCAATTCCATCTATTTTCCAATGGTTCTTCAACAGATTTATTGAAAATTTCCGTTCCCCTCTCCTTGATAATCTCTCCCGCCAACTCCGCACACCTCTCTTCTCCCGTAAAATAGTAATAACTACACAACAACCTACACATCTCCGGTGTTCGACAAGGTAATACAATCTCATCTCTACCCTCCGGGGATATAATCCCGTAAGCCGCATCCAACGCTATATCTAAAAAATCCATATCGGAATAAGTCAAATAAGCCTCCATCAAGTCGGCAATATGTCCAACTCGATCTTCCAATGTCACAGACGGATCTTGTATCAAATCCGCTAATTCTCCCGCTATTTCTCGAATCCGTTCATGGATGTCCCATTGGCTACCATACACGTCTTCCAACCACGGGCTTACTCGCACAATGGAATAAACCGAGATATACCCATGCAATAAGCCGGACAATGCGGATGGGGGAAAATCCCCGATCGGGATGGCCGATACTTTCTTGTACAAATCATTAAGATTCATCGCCACTATCTCTATTTTATTTTTTCTAGGAATGAACCCGGAATGTAAGAGGTTGCCACAGAAACGACCCCTTCCAGGCGTACTATTACGCGTTTATGCCCCTTTATGCGGAGCAATTCTCCTTCAAGTCCAATTAGCGGACCTTTGATTACCCTTACCCGATCGCCCCGCTTCAACTCTTCATTGATCACCTCCACGGTGGAATCTGAAAAGTCAAGCAAGAACATAAAATCACGCATTTGCTTATCGGGAACTATCAGCAAATGACGAGTTTCTAAGTCTTTCAGGTAAACGACGCTTAAACCATGTTCATTAAGTAACGAGAAAGCTGTTGTTTGATCCGTCCGAATAAAAATCAAATGAGGGATCAAGATTACCCGCACGTTTTTCTTCCCGAAAGAAGTCTCACGCACCTCATCACGCATGGCTAGATAGTTTTCTATCGCCAAGTGATCTAATCGCTTTTTAATCGTTAATTCCTGATTGATTTTAGTGTACGCCGCATACCAATGCATTTTTCTCGTACCCTCTGACATATTTTATAGCTTGTGAAATCTGGAAATTCTCGTGATTGGTTAATAAAAATTCAATATATCACGATTAATATAGATACGCTTCGCGCACTAACCTGTAGAATCAGGCTTAACGTTTTATACCCATGTGCCTCACGCACCATCCTTAAACAGGTACAGCACGTAAAAACTGTCTTTGGGAAGAATTACATTCATCCCCATGCAAATAATCTGATTATACTGATTCTAGATATTGATCTAAAAAAACGATCGATTGATGATATTAACACATTTAATAATTTTTCATTTCGGGCAAATATGTCAACCGCTTGATGGTTAAAAAGAAAAAAATATCTGCATTCCATTTGTAAGCATGAAAAATTAGTATATTTGCAACGCAATAATCGATCGTTTATTAACACAATAAACATTTTAAAATCAATCCTTTTTATTCTAATTTTTCCCTAGACAAATCTTTCGTTTCCCTATTGATACACAAATTTTAACTCACAAAAAAAACGGATGAGAAACATTACAATTATTCCCTCATCCGTGGTCATTTCTTAATTAAATATCCAGCCTCACGTTAATTTAAAATACCCCGAATCCGAAAAATGAGTACAATCCACCGAGCCAAAGAAATAAAAGAGATGGGCAGGATTTTGTTCCTGCAAAGGAAGCTCTACTATAGCACCTCCATCTCCCCGGCAATCGGGCAATCGGTCGAATAAAGAGAAACGAAACGTCTCGTCATCATACATCAGGAATAGATACAAATGATCGGTTCCCTCTCCCTGCAGTTCATCCATTCCCGTTTTCCACGTGATAACAATCCCTCTCCTATCTTCCACTTTCACACACACGCCCAACGGTAAACGCAAATCCCCATAACTCATTTTTAAACGAGAAAAATCAAGGATACCCCCTTTCAGATTAAAAGCCGAATAATTCATCCGAATAAAGTTATGATACCCGGTCATGCCATCCGGACGGGGAGAAACCCGCCAAATTTCCCGCATAAATGTACCTTTAATAGCTCGATACAACATCACGACACACCGGAAACGAGCTCGCCCCAATTGTTGGCGGGGACTCACCACTTTTTTCTTTTTCGTATCATGTTTGATCCGCCGCACGTAACGACGATGATTCCGACAATAAAATAACAAATCGTCGATTCGCCCCAGAAAATTTTCCAAAGAAATAATATTCTTCTTATTCATACCATTATCAACTAAATAATTAAACTTACATCTATTCGTTATCTCCTCGTCATACTATCGCCAAAGCTGCCTTCCATAGAAACGAATAGATAACGACACCTTAACGAAAAGGATAACGAACAGATGTAAAAGGAAAACAAACCCAAGAACGTTCCTACCCAAGTATTACACAAAGGCAAGAATCTCCAAACACGAGGTCATTCTTTCAATAAATCATGAAACCGTTCCCACGGGAAAGCCGGACCCGGATCAAGTTTACGAGAGGTAATATCGGAATGGCCCACGATATACCGGATCGGGTAATTCCGTTTCAATACCCGACACACTTCCACCAATGCCTCGATCTGCACCGACGGGTAGGAATGCCAATAGGATGCACGTCCCTTTTCAACAGTCGTGAAGACTTCATCAGGCATGATCTGTTTGTTGAACCAAGTAAACCACCCCTGTCCCCGACGATGCAAAGGTCCGGCATTATCCAATTCGATCCCGATCGAGAAATTGTTCACGTTCTGCCGTCCCTCCAAAGAACTATACCCGGCGTGCCACGCTTTCACGTTGAAAGGTAATAATTGTAGGATCTGTCCCGAACGGGCAATCACGAGATGAGCCGACACGGAAGTATCTGCCCTCGCCAGTAATTGAGCCGACGACATGGCATTCCCACCTCCGGTGTAGTGGATAACAATGGTGTCCGTGACGGGTAGCAAACTTGATTTTTTGTTACAATGCATCTGTTTCACGTTAGGTGCTACTAATTTGTGATTCTCAACTTCCATACTCACTTCTTTAAGAGGTTCTTGATTCTTTTACCTAATCCTTGAGATACCGATTCGAAGCTCCGCCCGACAACATAACCACCTAACCCGATCTCCAACAGATCCCAGAAACGGGAACCATTATCAGGCAAAGGAAGCGGGGTGAATATCCCCAGTAACACGACAGAGGAAAACACGAGCATCACGATCGGACGCCACGAACGTTGCAGCCAGTTCCCTTGTGATTCGGAACGGATCACGGAAGATTGTTCCCGCTGCAAATCCGCCTCAAAACGGGAAAGCACTTCCGTCAAATTGGCTCGTAATTGCATTTTCTCTTTTGAAGAAAGGGTAAGCGAGTCAATCACGTCGCCGATCTCGCTTACCAAATTCGATAACATTTTCATCTTTTCATTTTTAAAAGTTCTACATTCGAGTAATAATTTCATTCCCAAAAATAGAACCCGTGAAAAGGGAAAATTGTATCATTTTATATTAAACACGCAACACCATGAATATTATCACATTACATACAAAAAGTGATACATTCACACTCCACGCTAACTAATTGCCTTTCTGCACTTCTTCCTTATATTTCCTGCAGAAACGGTCCAAATTCAGAAAACGATTTTTACAATTAAAAACACGTTCTACCAGCAAATCCGGACGATCAGGTACTTTTATATTGAGTAAACGGCAAGTATCTTTCACTAATTGAGGCAAATTTATCTTACCGGAAATCCCTTCCAACTTTCGACACGCACACAACGCCACGCAAAAATGTGTTACCTCGGAAGTTTTACCGACAAAACGGTACGGGTAATCCGGAAAACGATCGTCTTCCCCGATAAATGTCCGGATACGGTTAAGCGATTCCCACTGAACCTGCAGGAAAGGAAGGACCCGCTTTTGTAGTGCATCGGAAGGAATTACCCAAATGCCATTATTTTTCCTGCAAATCAAATCCGGACGAGTTATTCGTCCATTCTTTTTCTGTTGAAATTGATTCCTAATCGTCAAAAGATGAGGTACTAGCATCTGCCGGTACTCCTTACCGATCACGCCACAAGGAAAAAACTCCACCAATTCGTTCATCAATTTCAACTCCAAGATCATCAAATGAGTCCTGTAGGCAGCCACATCCCGATGATGGTTAAACACATAGGTACACGTCGCATCCTTCGTCATCAAAACATTAACAACGAGTAATTCCCGCTCATAGTCCTCGAAAAAATTTGTATTCATATCTACTGTTTTTTCACGAGAACGCCGGATTCCACAAGCCATATATCATTCCGCATCCCCCATCGACACGATGGATATACCTTCAATAACAAATTCTAATTTATCACCACAATTTTAAAGAAAAAATAGACTATACCATATCTATACAGACAGATTCTCGAATAAAACAAAGATATGATAATTCGATAGTGATTCCAAAAAAGAAAAACCTGAAAATGAGTTTATCATTTTCAGGTTTCTGTATTCATGATACTAATCTCAATAATTCTCTACCAGTAATTCAAAAAATCCTTGCGGATGGAGGCAAGCAGGACAAACTTTAGGAGCTACAGGACCTTCGTGAACATACCCGCATTTGCGACAATACCATTTTACCGTTTTCGGACGTTCAAAAAGGATACCATCCTGCAAGTTTGACAAGAGTTTCCGATACCTCGTTTCATGATTTCTTTCCGCCTCGATAATCATACGGTACATCACGGAAATGTCCTTAAATCCTTCCTCTTCGGCTACTTTGGCAAATTCCGGGTACAAGTGATGCCACTCGTCATACTCACCCTCTGCAGCCTCAACCAGATTACTGGCCGTATCCAAGATAACCCCGGCAGGATAGGCGGCAGTGATCTCCAACATTCCACCTTCCAAACGACTGAAGAAACGTTTCGCATGCATCTCTTCTTGCAAAGCGGTCTCGTAGAATATGCCCGCTATCTGTTCGTACCCTTCTTTTTTCGCTACTTCAGAGAAAAAAGTATACCGATTTTTTGCCTGCGATTCCCCGGCAAACGATTTTAAAAGATTGGCCTCTGTTAAAGTACCCTTTACACTTTTGTTCATGGTTTTTCCTTTTCTTTACGAAAAGAAAAAGTTACAAGTTACAGGTTTGCTGGCTACAAGTTAAAATCTAGTTTGAGTCTAAATAACCTGCAACTTGTAACCTGCTAACTTGTAACACTACCACGGGACTTGTTCCCGTGGTAGTATAAATACCCCACATTTTAAGCATTTCTCTCCTTTAGTTGCAAAATATTAAGATATACTTTTGTATGCAAAAGAATTATGACGAGTAATTTTTCCATATAGAGTTAATTATGTCAGAGATTTTAAAGAAGTTACAAAAAGATATTCATTTCATCGAAGGGCTAAATAGCTGTATGAATTGTGGGGTGTGTACGGCAATTTGTCCGGCAGCTGAATTCTATAACTATGACCCGCGGGTGATCGTGGAAACCGTGCAACGGGGGAATGAAGAAGAGATCGAAGAGTTATTGAAAAGCGACACGATTTGGTATTGTGGGGAATGTATGTCTTGTAAAACCCGTTGCCCGCGTTGCAACACGCCGGGCCTCGTGATCATGGCATTAAGAAAAATATCGCAAGAACTGGGATATTTTGTCTATTCGGAAAAAGGACGTCAACAATACGCGCTTAAACATGTGGTTGGGGAATCCATACTCAAAAGAGGGTATTGCGTTACTCCCGATTTAGTGAAACCGGAAATGCACCCGGAGCAAGGTCCCGTGTGGGAATGGATATACGAGCATCTGGATGACGTGTACGAACGTATGCACTCGAATTACCGCCAACCGGGAGCCGGAACGCTACGGGAAATGGATTCGGAAAGCATGGATGAATTGCGAAAGATATTTGATGTCACAGGAGGAACCGAATTTTTGGAAAAGATTGACAGTTGCTCCCGAGAGGTGGCCGACAAGGAAAAAGTTGATCTGGAAGAGGCTTATTTCTTGAAAACATACATGGAAAACAGCGGGAAACACCAGTAAAAAGAATTTAAAATTGAAAGTTTAGAATTTAGAATGGGAATGTGCGGGGAAATCTAAAATTAGAAATCTAAAATTGAAAGATGAATTTAGAGGGTAAACAACAGATATGGAAGGATTATCAGAAAGAGATAGCTGATGATCGCTATTTTTACGCGAGAAGTTGTATTCGCCAGACTTTCTTCCCGGGTTCGGAATGGGCTTACCTGGATATTATGAAGAATAAACTGGCGAAAGATGTTATTGATGATCCGCGACACACGACTTGCACCGGGATTGGCTATCACTCGGACATCGTTCCGGCAGAGACAATCATGACGGTAGTCGCCCGACATTTTGCCCTTATGACCGAAGCCGGGTACGAAAATATGACTCCCTCCTGCATCACTTCTTTCGGTATTTATACCGAGATTCTGGAGACATGGCACCATCACCCGGAAGTAGAAGAAAAAATCAGGGAATTCCTTTGGAAAGCCACCAAACGGGAATTTAAAAAACCTAGAAATCTTGCTCACACATCAGACATAATCTATAAGTTCAGAAACGAGATCGCTGCCCAGGCAAAATACAAGCTGGTAGACGTTCACACCGGAAGACCTCTTCGAGGGGTAGATCACATCGGGTGTCATTACTCGAAAATGTTCCCCACGAAAGGAATCGGTGGAGCCGAATTTCCGGCCGTATTATCCGGTATGATTTATGCCTGGGGCGGCGATGTAATCGATTATCCGGAAAGAAGACATTGTTGCGGCTTCGGTTTTCGTCAGTATCTCGTGATGGCCAACCGGGGATATTCCGTGGCCAACTCTAAAAAGAAATTTGAATCCATGCAACCTTACGAACCCGACTTTATCGTGGCAAACTGTCCAGGGTGCGCCATGTTCATGGATAAATGGCAATACACGATCAGCGAGATGGAAGGAACCACCTACGGACAGGACGGCTACGGTATTCCCGTGCTGACTTACGAGGAACTCACGGCACTTGTCCTGGGGTATGACCCATGGGAAATCGGGTTGCAGATGCACCAAGTTTCCGTGGAACCCCTGCTGGATAAAATGGGAATCCCGTACGATCCGGAAGCTAAATTCAAAAACATCCGGGGAGAGGACATCGGGGCTCCGAAATGTCCCACGTACTTGAGAGTCTCAAAATTATAATGTTAAACCACAAAATTGGAAAAAGAATCATGAAGTCATTCATTTTCAACTTTCAATTTTCAATTTTCAATTAATATATGGCAAAAGTCATCATCATCGGAGGAGGCCCGGCAGGCTGCGAAGCCGCACATCAACTGGCAAGTCAAGGAATCGACGTGGAATTAGTCGAGAAAAATAACGAGACTGGCGGTAACCTGAATAATTGGTATCAATTATTTCCTGACCGAAAATTCGCCAAGGACCTCAACGACATATTAAAGCAAAATTTGAATCATCCGAAAATTCAGTTGCATTTAGGCATGGAACCCCGGAAGATCGAGAAGAACAAGGAGGGGAAATTCCTCGTACCTCTCAGTGATGGCAGCTTACTTGAAGGTGACTCCCTGCTAGTTTCCACGGGATTCAAAATTTTCGACGCCCGCCGCAAGGAAGAATACGGATACGGAATATATGAAAACGTGATTACTTCCGTGGAACTGGAAAACATGTTCTACAACCATTCGATCAAGATGGCAAACGGGAATACCCCCAAACGTATCGGCATCATCCATTGCGTAGGCTCCCGTGATGAGAAGGTATGCAACTACCATTGCTCCAAACTCTGTTGTATCACCGGGGTAAAGCAAGCCATTGAACTTCGGGAATTATTACCCGACACGGAAATCTTTTGTTTCTACATGGATATGCGTATGTTCGGACCGGGCTACGAGGAAATGTACCGGGAGGCTCAGGAAAAATACAATATCAAATTCGTGAGAGGCAGATTGTCTGAGGCCGCTGAGAATCTCAACAAGCAATTACAGATCAAGGTCGAAGACACGCTTGTCGGGAAACCCTTGCGCATGACGCTTGACATGATGGTCCTGTTGGTCGGCATGGAATCCTCGGAAGGCAGTCGCCAGATGGCAGACACGCTAGGGCTGAACCTGGCTCCCAATGGTTTCATCAAATCCCAAGACCCGCACTATCGCAACAACAACACGAATGTCGAAGGCGTTTTCGTGGCCGGATGCGGAAGTGCCCCGATGAACCTGACCGACACGCTGGCTGATGCCCGCTCGGCAGCCATGAACATTATAGAATACGTGAAACTTAAAAAAATTTTGTGATTGTCGATTCCAGGATTCAGTGATTAAAAAGAGCGTTGGATAGAGGGGAAAAATCAATGAATCGGAAATCACTAAATCAAGAAATTAATAGGATTTAAAATTAAGAGATGATCAATTTTTGGGGTTATAGCATATCGGAAACACGAAGTATCAATTATGATACGAACGACAAATCCATGACGGAACATATTGCACGTGTCGTTCCCAGCAGCAAATTATGTATTGGTTGTGGCGGATGCACGGCAGGATGTACGGCAGGAAATCTCACGGACTTTAACATCCGGAAGATACAGATGCTCATGAAGAGAGGAGAAAATAAAGAGGCAAAAGAGCAATTACAGAAATGTATGTTGTGCGGGAAATGTATGTTGATCTGTCCGAGAGGTGTGGAAACCCGGAAGATGATTTTAGAAATGCTCAACTATATAAAAACAAAATTGAAAAGCTGAAACCAATTACTATGCAGCAATACGAATACACGAACAAAATATATTACGATCACTTTGTCCTGCCGTTCACGATCGGTCTGGTCGTGCTACTGGGGTACTTGTGTGTGAGATACTACAAGTGGATCAAGAGCTTTCCGAAAGAAGAACGTAAAAAAATTCGCAAAGGCTTGTTCAGCTTTAAAACCATTCGTTCCGGCTGGGAAATTTTCCGGGAAAGTTTGTTGCATCACAATATATTCAAAACGAACCCGATGCTGGGATACATGCACATGACCTTTGCTTTCGGATGGTTCTTGTTGATTGTTGTCGGGAAAATCGAATCTATGGTTTATCATACCAGTGCTTTCAACCCACCTTATTTCGCTATCTTTTTCCGTTATTTCCATCCGGCAAAAGAGACATTCCCGTACAGCGAGTTTTTCGCGTTCTTGATGGACTTGATACTGACGTTCCTGTTAATCGGGATCTTACTGGCTGTCACCAAACGTTTCTGCTCCCGTATTTTCGGCATGAAAAAGACCACGAAACAACGGGCTTACGACCTGCTTATATTAACGGTCCTCTGGCTCATTTTCCCGGTACGTTTTCTAGCAGAAAGCTTTACAAGCGGCCTGAATGGTGGGGGTAGTTTCCTCACGCACAATGCTGGTGACTTTTTCAGCGGATTTCTACCCTTGGAAAGTCTATCTTATCCTGCCTGGTGGCTTTACTCCTCCTTGCTTGGCCTATTCTTCCTACTATTACCATTTTCCCGGTACATGCATATCCCGACTGAAATGGTCTATATCTTCCTGAAAAACTGGGGAGTAAAACAAGGCAAGGAATATAACGGATTCAGTGAAATACAGGTTAATTCCTGTTCCCGTTGTGGAATATGTATCAACACCTGCCAACTGAACACGTCATGTAATATAAATGATACACAACCCGTCTACTTCCTTCGTCGCCTGCGTAATCACGAGGAATACACCGGGCAAGCAGAAGACTGCCTAATGTGCGGACGCTGCGAGGCCTCTTGTCCCGTGGGTATCAACCTGAATGCCATCCGCCAAAGCAAAAGACCGGATATATTAAGAGTTACAAAAGACACGTATGCTTATGTGCCCCAACCGAAAGTGAAACCTGCTAAAGTCGCTTATTTTGCCGGATGTATGAGTCATCTTACCCCAGGCATTATAAAATCCATGCAACAGATTTTCGAGAAAGCAAAAGCGGACTACACGTTTATTGATGAACAAGCCGGAGTATGTTGCGGGCGTCCGTTAGCTCTTTCCGGGAACTGGAAAGCAGCACAAGTAATCATGGACAAAAACCTGCAAATGATCGACGCCTCACAAGCAGACATTTTGGTCACCTCCTGCCCGATCTGTTACAAAACGTTCAAGGAAGATTACCTGTTGAATATAAAAGTCATGCACCACACAGAATATATCGACATGCTGATCCGGGAAGGAATATTAAAGGTTAACACGCTTGATTTGAAAACCGTATTCCACAATCCGTGTGAACTGGGGAGAGGCTGTGGTGTGGTGGATGCTCCCGAAAGTGTACTGAAACAAGTAAGTCAAAAGATTCCGACAGCTTATGACGGGAAAAAATCACTCTGTTGCGGGGGAAGCTTGGCAAACACAGCTATTGATGCCACGCAAAAAACTAAAATCAGTAGCGATACCGTGAAAGCATATGCGGCATACCAACCGGATATAATTGTCACGGCTTGTCCCCTATGCAAAAAGACTTTGGGTAAAACCTCCCCGGAAATCCCGGTAAAAGATATAGCCGAACTGGTTGCAGAGGCCTAAAAACAAAAACGGGATTCCAATATAAAAGAATCCCGTTTTTATTTTTACCAAGAAGGACTAATCCTCAAGTTCTTCCCTCACCCCTTCTATCTGTTCCACATTCAAATCACTTTCATTACTATTTGCGGCAATATCATAATGTGGGAGCGGATTTTTCTGCAATTCTATATTTTGTTCCCGATGCACGCAAACATCCATCGCCAAATAAAGAGCATTACGAAGTCCTTGTTCATCACCCAGATTTTGACCTACAATATCATAATGAGGATCGGTTAAAGACATTGAACAGATCACAGGTAACCCGGCAATATAACAAGCGGCACTTTCTTCATCCACTGACTTAAATGCCACAACCCCCTGATCGTAATACATGGCAAGAACAGCGTCAAATTTCTCGTACATCCTCTCCGAGAAGAAACGCTCGGCAGAGAATGGGCCAATGGCCATAATTCCCTCTTCCCGGGCTCGCTCAATCGCCGGAGTAATAATATTCACTTCTTCATCTCCATTCTGACCGCAATTTACCTGCGGGTTTAATCCCAGAACAGCAATTTTTGGTTTCAAAATAGTAAAATCCTGACGCAAAGTATCATCCAGCAAGGTTAACTTCTTGAAAATATTCTTTTGTGTAACCTGATGCGGCACATCCCTCAATTTAACCTGTTCGGTCACGAAACCCATCTTCATCTTCTCGCTCACCAAGATGGACATAATATCCGTGGTATTATAACGCTTACCCAAATATTCCACCAAAGACCCGGCCTCTTCCGTAAAGAATGCATTCGGTCCCTGGGGAGCCAGCGTCAACACATCAATCTCGTCCCGATCCAACTGATCCAAGGCATATTTCAAGGCTATCATGGTAGCCTGATCTGATTCGGGTGTCTCTTTTCCAAGATCAACCTTCACGTTATCATCCACGCAATTGATGATATTGGATCGTTTCCCGTTGGCTTCACCCGGCTCACGAATCGTATTTAAACTGAAGTTTTCAATATTTAATACCTTCCGGTAGTAGGCTGCCACTTTAGGCGACCCGTATAGGATAGGAACACACAACTCACAAATTCGATTCTCTGCCAACAATTTTATGATCAACTCATAAGATATTCCGTTTACATCCCCATGCGTGATTCCTACATTTAATCTGTTTTCCATAGTTCATTTCATTTCATACTATGGACAAAGATAGTAAGATTTTGTGTAAAAATAATAGAATGACGTGCAATAACGTCCACAAATGACGACATCAACACTCCGGACAGAAAAAGAGGGAGTGCCGGACAATTACAGCCCGACAATCCCTCAACCTTCCTACTTATCGTTTATTCTCCGAATACTTCCTTCAACTTCGCATCTATTGGCTCGGATTCACCCACTGCACGTACAACAATTTTCCCATCACCATCAATCAACACTTTAGTCGGGAATGCCGTGATGGCATAGTCTTTCACCACGTCACATTTATTCTTTCCCTCGTTATTCAGGATCTGCGTCCATGTCATACCATCTTCCTCAATAGCTTGCAACCATATTTCACGAGCTTTGGAACCGTTTTCTGTTGCAACATTAATAACTACCAAACCTTTATCCCGGTATTTTGCCTCGATTTCTTTCAGGTGAGGGTGTGAATCCCGACAAGGACTACACCAAGAACCCCAGAAATCCAGTAACACATATTTTCCCCTGTAATCCGACAAACGTATGGTATTTCCATCCTTATCTACTTTTTCGAAATCCGGGGCAATAGCACCTACTTCTGTACGCAAGGCAATGTCAATGGCTCCTTGCATCTCCTTACCCAAAGGCATTTCCCGCAAGGCTTGATCGAAAGCTGCAAAAGTAGCCGCATAATCCTTCAAAGTGAAATCATTACGCATTCCACTTAAAAGATACATGGCCGCATAACTGGACGGATTTTCTTTGATAAAACGGATTTTTTCTTCTTTCTCTTTTTCAGCTAAAGCCATCCGTTGCTCTCCTAAAGCAACCTTCTCGTCTTCAGTTACCCCTGAAACGTATGATTTACGCAACAACTCAAACATCTCGTATTCCAAAGGCAATGTTTTGGCATACAACTTCATCAAGTCATTGTTCCACGCTCCACCTTTCCATTGCAACTCCGGCCAACGGGCATTATCCATGTTTATCTCCAATTTCGTCCCCGGCTCCATGAATAACGTGACACTCGGTCCGGGTACAACTCCCATACCCGACGGAATAATATTATGCGGGTCTCTCGATACGAGCGAAGCAACAACCGGTTCCTGCAATTTCTTCCGGTAACTCAATTTTCCATTTTCCACCCGGATCGTGTCCAATATAAAATCACCGTTCGTCTGATAGGCACAAATCAAAACCTCCTTCGGATAAGAACTGATTGTTCCCGTAATCACAAACTCGTCTTTCTGAATGGAATTGCACCCTGTCAACAGGGCTACAATTCCAAGTAAAAATACCATTTTCATTATTTATTATTTTTAATTTTATCCAACTTCCCGTGAATACGTGCAGCAATAGCATCATTCCCTGCCGGCATTTTATCCAGCGCTTTTTCTATTTGCCAAAGAGCCTCTTTCTGGTATCCCATCTTGTATAACACCTCGGCCAACGTTTCATAGCAAGTGAAATTACCGAATAACGTAATTGCTTCCAATGCCCACGTCATGGCCTTATTCAGCAATTTTTGATCATCCGAGAGACGGGCAACATTAGCCGCAAGATCACGGAAATTAAACGCCAATGAAGCTGACTCATTGATTCCGGCAAACTGAATCGTAAAAGCCAATTGCTCCGGGGTCTGAGATGCAAGTCCTGATGCATCCTTGATTAATCCCTGCAAGAATTGCATGTATTTTTCCTTGTCCCGTTTCAAACAATCTTTTTCCTCTTCAAAAAGAATATCCGCATGTTTCTCTGCCAATTCCTCAAATCTCGTCCTGTCATCAATAGCGGCATAGTATCCGGAACGACTTTTCACTTCCTCGTTTGCCACATTCACTCCCAACTTCCCATTCAAGAAAGCCATCACCTTCAGGTAGCTGTTAAAACGTTCTTCATTTTTCTCTTTCACGGCACGACGATAGGAATACGAACCCATGCTATAACCCAGAATCTCGACCATCTTTTGATTCTGCATTCCCGTCATCTCACGAATACGCTCCCAATTCTTCATGATAAAATCAGCACATGCTCCTCCGGCATTTAGCTTATTTTCATAATCAAATAACTCTTTCAAGAACGTGGTATCCATCAAATTTTTCTCTTTCTCGATACTCACGTATTGATCAAAAATATCCGCATTATCCAATTTCGCCCGGTTACGCTTGGCAATGTATCCTTTCACGAAAGATGCGTTACCCCTTTTCTTGGCGTAGAGAGCTTCCCACTCCTCAATCGTCCGCTTGTCAGAGAACTCTGCCAAAGCTATTTTCCCCTCTTCAATAAACTTTTCAGCAGGCATATACGCTCCGGAACGGTAAAATAATTTCCCGTTCCCATCCACGTACAAATAAGTAGGGAACGACATAATCTGGTAGGTTTTTGCCACTTCCACACCATCCCCTTTTTCACAATCCAGTTTATAACAAATGAAATTAGCGTTATAAAAATCCCCGACTTCCTTCAACGGGAAAACCTCGCTCACCATCTTTTTACAGGGACCGCACCAGCTGGTATAATTATCCACGAACACCAATTTGTTTTCCTTCTTGGCAATTTCCAGAATTTCTTTCCAACTACCTTCACGAAACTGGATACCTTGCGCCAGCAACGATATGGAGAATCCACACAGTATTACAATACTCAGAACTAATTTTTTCATCATATACCTTACTTTTTATTTTAATAATCATTCTGTACTAACTTATCATTCAATAGCAACTCCTCGGCAGGAATCAAACATACCGTCCGACGGGATGTTTTAGGGTCAATCTCATTATATTGCGCTCCCGTGTAGTTACTATAAGACACGGACACTTCCTCCCGTTTCATGGTCAATCCGTTACGTACATAATCATAGTACGTCAAAGCCTCAAAAGCCAGCTCCCGACGACGTTCCATGAATATTTCTTCAAACAGGTCGTTTCCGCTTAATCCAGATAATTCTTCCAAACCTGCCCGATCACGAATCTCGTTCAAATCTCGTAAGGCCTTTGCGTCCTCACCCAATTTAGCGTAAGCCTCTGCCCTGTTCAAAACAACCTCTCCGGCACGGATAAACACGGAAGGACAAATGAAAGAGTAGTAATCATCGAAGACCCTATCCGCTCCCCCATTGTATTTCGTTGTACTAAAACGTCCAGCATGTCGCACGGAAGGTTCGGTAAAATACTGCCACCGTAAATCGTTTTCCTTATCCATGATTTTCTCGTAATCACGTGAAATTTCACAACAATACACGCTAGTGCTAGCCTCTGACTCGTAACCGCTCCAAGAATAATAACCATGTACGGCATTACCTACACCACTCGGAAAATTACCCGTGAAGAAAGCGAACAAAATTTCTTTATTCGTCTTCGGATTATCATACAAATCTTTTAATTCTTCCCCACGCAAAACCTCCACCACATCATTTACCAAACTAAAAGTAGAATCGGCATAAGCAGCCGCCAAACGATTGTATTCCTCATCGGGACTCTCCGGTAATCCCCCCATATACAGATACACCCTGGATAACATTCCAAATGACGCTACTTTATTAGCAAACGTGCGATCCGAACGCTCATCCGGCAAACAAGATGCCGCCAATCTGAAATCAGCAACGGCTTGTTCAAAACACTCCCGCACCGTATTACGAGGTAACATTTCCGCGGTAGCCTCAACATCCAAAGGAATTCCCAAATTCGCATCCGGATTATCCCAAAAAGGACGACCAAATACATTCGTGGCATTAAAAATCATCAACCCGCGTAAAAAAGCATTTTCCCCTTTCAAACGAATCAAATCACGCTTCTCATCCGGATTCACCGTTTCCTCGAACAATTTATCAATAGCAATGATATTACGTGAAGCCCCCAATATTAACTGTTGACTTTTTGCCCACATCGCCCATGCGTATGACTGGGATTTCTGATCACTGTTCAAGAAGAAATGAGCATCCGGGGCTCGCAAATAATCAGGAGAAGTCATAAAACTGATCTGGGCCGGAAAAGCCTCCGCAAAAATGACATTATTCCCCCGGAATTCACCCAACACGTGATAAGAACCGTGATAATGATGTGACTCCGAATACCCTCCGGCCTGCATCAAAAATTGTCCGTACAACCCCGAAGTGGCATTTACTATATTATTGAAACTACTCAGATAACTCTCCGCCTCTGCCATATTATGCGGGCGCATTTCATCAAGCCGTCCGTTACAAGCGAACAAGAATAGAGCTCCGATAAGTAAATATCTCTTTTTCATAACTTTCTACCGTTAAAATGTAACATTCAAACCAAATATAAAACGTCTTGGTGCCGCCCAACCGCCAACATTCTCCGGATCCATACCTGCAAAGTATTTGGACGCAAACGTATAGACATTATCACAACTAAAGCTCAAAGCGGCAGACTGTACACAGATTTTTTTCATCCATTGTTGCGGGAAATTATACGTCAACCGGATATTCGATATCCGTAAATGACTGGCATCCGTGTAACAGAAAGAAGTCTCGTGATTCAGTTCTTGCACGAAAGCCGGATCGGCATTTACCATCGGGATATCAGCTTTATCCCCCGGCTTTTCCCATATCTTCAGCGAGGAAGGCACCTTATGGAGATTTGATGATGTCCATGACGTTCCTGACGTATATTCTGCCAAAACACTATTGTACACCTTGTAATTCAAACTATACGTGGTATGCAAGTACAACTCCCAACCCTTGTAAGTAAACGTGTTCGTGAAACCATCCCAATAAGGCGCACGTGACAAACCGATATTCACATAACTCAGTTCTCCGTTACCAAGCACGGCTTCCGACAAAGAACCCACGATATTCGTGCTACCGTCTTCTTCCACCCGAGCATATTGGGCAAAACCGGTCTCCGGATCAACTCCCGTAACTTTTACTCTTTTCAATTCGTCGATATTATCACCTTCATAAAATGTTTTGTAACCACTACGAGTTAATTTCTCTTGATCCAACTTGGTCAATTCATTATCATTATAACTGAAAGTCAATGTCGTAAACCAGTTAAAATCTTCGCCTTTCATCGTGTGCGTGTTCAATACTAATTCCACACCCCTGTTCTCCATTTCACCCACATTCTGGTATTGTCTTCCCACGCCATTTGCAGCCGGCAAAGTCGTACTCATGATCAAATCACTATTCCGCCGTTTATACCAATCCGCCGATAATGAAATACGATTATTCAATAACGCCACATCCACTCCAATATTCAGATTATATGCCGTCTCCCATGACAACTGATCATTTCCCAACTGGTTAATCGTCGCCCCGTAAGCCGATTGATAAACCGGGTGGTTTCGATAATAATCAAACGTCGTGTTACTTGTACTATAAAGCGTGTAGTTCAAGTAATCCATTCCCGCCTCTTTACCCGACGTACCATAACTCATTCTCAATTTCAGGTTAGAGACCACGTCCTGACGTGCCATAAAAGCCTCCCGAGAAACAAGCCATGATCCGCTAAATGAATAGAATGTTCCATAGCGATTATCCTTACCGAAATTCGTTGAACCATCCGTACGGAAAGAAGCCGAAGCCATATATTTACCTGCATAATTATAGTTTACTTCCGAAAATACAGAGAAACTACCGGACTCCCGCTCTGCACCCGTCGGTATCACACCCGGATTTGTTTTATCCCCTTGTTTCGAAAAACCACCAACATTACGTTCTCCGGCAATGATCTGGTCATACATTTCAATACGTGATGAACGAGTGTGGCGTTCATACCATTCCTGTCCTACCAAGCCATTCAAATTATGCTCTCCAAAACTATATTGCAAGCGTAAAATATTGGACGTCAAGAAAGTCCAACTCCGTTCATCATCTACCTTTAAAACACCATTACTCATCTCATTACGGCTATGATTACCATTATAAGTACGACTATCCAAATAATCATTTGTATTGACATTCGTTAAAGTCAATGTATTTGTCGAAGAAAAAGATAACCATTTGAAAGGTTTCAATGTTGCAGAGAACGAACCGAACAAATTATTCTTTAAATCCGTCACGTTATTATATTTATTATCCTGCAACGGATTTCTCAATGGAGTCGGGTCCATCGTATAATTCTTCCAAGATTGGATGTTGTACTTCAACGTTCCATCCTCATTATAGGGAGTCACCCAAGGATGATAACTTTCCATGGAATCTCCATCAGAATTGGCTGTAATACTTTTCTCGAACGTACCACTCAAATTCACCCCAAACGACAGGTATTTCATCACATCAAAATCCAAGCGTAACTTGAACAAATGTCGCGTCAGGTCATATCCGATTTGGGTTCCCTCCTCGTCATAATAGTTATATGAAAAATAATACTGAATTTTATCTCCACCACCCCGGATGCTCATCGCTACATCCTTACTCAAGCCATTACGATAAACCAAATCTCGCCAATTTGTCGTTTTCGTTACATCAAAATTATTATATAACGTTCCCAACGTATCCTGTATGAAAGTTTCCTGATTGGCATATTTTGCACGCAAACTCTCATTCGTATTCCACCAATTGCGCAATGCCATCTTTCCATAATCCAGCAACTCCTGTGAATTCATATACTCCAATTTTCCAAAATTCGGAGTACTGATACCTAATTTCATATCCAACGCAACTGTCATACGATCTTTCGCCCCCTTTTTCGTTGTCACTACGATCACACCTGTCGCGGCCCGGGAACCGTAAATAGCGGTAGAGGCCGCATCCTTTAACACCGTAATATCCGCAATATCTGATGGAGACACCACCCTGTTAATACTCGTGTAATCGGTGATCACACCATCTATCACGATCAAAGGAGCTGAAGTCGTCGTGGATAAAGCATTCGAACTATACAACGTTCCTGTACCACGTAATAATAAATCCCCATCACTTCCCGGAACACCGCTACTACCCGTAATCTGTAATCCTGTCGTGTGACCTTTTAACGCATTCATCAAGCTACCACCCGTGGCCGATTGAGCGATATTCTTTCCCCGGAATTGTTGCACCGCACCGGTCATCTCACTCACCTTTCGAGTCGAATACCCCGTAACGATTACCTCTTCCATCTGTTCCACGTCTTCCAAAAGAACCACATTAAGCACTTTCTGGCCTGAAAACTTCATCTCTTGCGGTTTCATCCCCACGAAAGAGAAAACGATCACCACACCTTCTTTTGCCGGTACTTTGATCTCATATTTCCCATCAATATTCGTAGCTGTACCTACTGACGTACCTTTTAACATCACCGTCACACCCGGTAAAGGCTTACCACTCGCATCCTTTACCTGCCCTTTCACCACTTCCACGGCAGGTACAACGGGAACCGCTTTTGCCCGTGTAACCACAACAACCTTATCCACCACCTCATAATTGTACCCATTCTCCCGCAACACGACATCCAAAATCTTTTCTACCGTTGCATCTTTCAACTTCAACGTCACCACATCATCTACCCGAACAACACCTTTCCGGTAAACAAAATCATACCCAGCCTTCTCTTTCAGGTAATCCAGCACAGCCCCAATCGTGCTGTTCGTGAAATCCACATCCAATTTCTTCCCTTGCGAGAATCCCGCCGCGCTGACCGTATTTATCACGCAAACGAGTAATAATACCCTTAAACCCATAGCAATCAATTTTTGCGGCAATCTTATCCAATAAGGATTGCCCGTTCGTCGATTTTTTTTCATAACTTTGTAAAGCATTTAATTAAACATTCATCTGAGCCAACAGATGTTTATTTATGACGAGGAGAATCTTGCCGGATTCCCCTCTTTTTTATTTGAAAACGATCACCGTCCTTTCTTCTATATCAAATTTCACCTCATTTGTTTTTTCCAAAATATTCAGCACCTCTCTCAACTCTGTATACCGCGGCACAACTCCTTTAAAGATAATGTTTTTCAACTCTTCATCCCGGTATACAACCTCCATGTCATACCACCTTGCAAATTTTTGCATGATCTGCTCCAAGGTTTGCTCCTCGAGAATAAACATTCCCTTTTTCCAAGCAATCACTTTCTCTACATCCACTTCCTGTTTGTCAAGATGCCCGTCCCGACAATCCAACATACTCTGCTCCCCAGGTGCAAGTACCATATTTTCCCCGCTATCGGTTTCCACCTTTACTTTACCGGTCACTAAAGTCGTGTAGATTGCCGCCTCATCCGTGTACCCTGACACGTTGAATTCAGTTCCCAACACCTCTACTGTTTGTTGCAATATTTCTACCCGAAAAGGCATTTCTGTATCCTTAGCCACTGCAAAATAGGCCTCTCCCTCCAAGAACACCCGTCGTTCTTTTCCCACAAACTCCACCGGATAACGTAACTTACTCCCGGCATTCAACCACACGGTAGTCCCGTCCGCCAAGATCAAATCAAACTCTCCTCCCCTCGGAACCTCTACCTCATTATACACTAATTTCTTTCTTTTTTCCCCCTCGACCTTTCCTTGCCCCGCGTACGATAATCGCCGCTCATCAATCTTCACGGCATCCACGCCTCCTACTTTCACTCCTTCTGCCAAAGTCTCCAAATCGACCACCCGTCCATCTTCCAATCTCAAAACCGCACGCACACCCCCGGCTTTAATGGGGCGTTCCGTCTTTGCCAAAGGCATGGACTCCTGTCTATCATCTACCGGGAATAAATAAAAGCACCCCACGAACACGGCCACAACAGCCGCTGCTGCCACTCCCCACTGCCATCTTCTCTGACTCAATCGTCGTTCCTCTTCACGAATACGCAGATGCATCCCTTCCAATGGACGTATCACCTCCACTCCCTCCAACTGTTTCACCTCACCCATCACTCGCCGCCCATCCCTCAACTCACGATACAACCGCTCGTTATCCGGATTCCTTCCCCGCCACCATTCCAGATAGCGTTGCTCTTCATCCGAAATTACCCCCGTCACCTCCTTGAAGATCAATCGTGAAATTTTAAAGACCTGTTCTTCTAATTTTTCCATTATATCACACTTTACATCCTGTTTCTTAATTGAATCATCCATAGAACGCAATCGCTTAAAAAAAGGGTAAAAAATTCACATTTATTTTTAGGAAAAATTATCTATCGAACAAAAATAAATCATAAGTAATACAGATACAGAAAGATAACTACACAAAAATTTTAACTGACAAAATAGAAATCAGCTTTTCAAAACAAAAAAGAATAAAAATAACTCCCTCGGCAACTTTTCCCGTAAAATATCCAACGCTTTGGCTTTCGTCTTCTTTACCGTACTCTCCGACACATTCAATTGTTCAGCAATATCCGTAATTTTCAACCCTTCAATACAACTCAATTCAAAGATTTGCCGTTCCCTTTCCGGTAAACTCCGGATAGCATAATATAGTAATAATTGAGTCTCCTGATCAATCACGCTGTTCTGAAAAAACACTTCGTCTTCCAATTGTGACAGATAACGCTCACTCGCTTTCGCCTTCCGGTGAAGGCTAACAATTTCATTCTTGATAGAAATATAAAGGAAAGATTTCAATGACTCCACCGACTCAAATTGCAGCCGTCTTTTCCACGCATTGAACACCGCATTCTGCACGCAATCCTCGGCCAGAAAACCATTTTGTTCTCCCGCATACCGCACGGCATACAACAATAGTGCTGGATACAGACGCCTATACAACATCTCCAAACGCCCTTGCTTGAACTCGTTCAACATCTGAACATCAATATCTTCTGACACTTTCATATATGCAGCCGGATATAATAGCCAATAAACAAAATTCAAACAAAGATAATCTTTTTTTTATTTTATCCTGCATCTTCCCGTTTTCTTCCAAATTCTACAAACACGGGAATAAAACCAATTTCCGACAAAAAAAACGGAGTGAAAAATCTCCCCTTATATTCGAGGAAATTCTTCACTCCATTCAGAATAACAAAATCAATGACCTATATATTATTCTTGATTTTCTTTTCTTTCCGGTCTAGGACCTCTGTCGCGATGGGGGCGATCTCCCCGATCTTGCCTAGGCCCGCGATCTTGACGTTCGCCTCTATCTTGGCGCTCGCCGCGATTTTGACGATCATTTTGCTCCATACCTTCCGGTTTAGGCAACAACACCTTACGGGAAAGTTTGAATTTTCCGGTTTTCGGATCAATATCGATCAATTTCACACGTACCCGATCCCCCTCTTTCAATACATCCTCCACTTTCTCTACGCGTTTGTGATCGATCTCGGACACGTGCAACAAACCATCTTTACCCGGCAAGAATTCCACGAAAGCACCGAAAGCGGTAATTGTCTTTACAACTCCCTCGTAAATCTCTCCAACTTCAGGTTTGCAGGCAATAGCCTTGATGCGGGCAACGGCAATCTCGATTGATTCTGCATTGGTGGCAGCAATATCCACGATACCCTGATTACCCACTTCTTCAATAACGATAACCGCTCCGGATTTCTCCTGAATATCCTGAATAATCTTTCCTCCGGGGCCAATGATAGCTCCGATCTGATCCTTATCTACTGTAAGCGTAACCATACGCGGTGCGTGCGGTTTCAAGTCAGGACGAGGTTCAGGTAAGGTTTCCTTAATAATATTCATGATGTGCAAACGACCTCTCCGGGCTTGATCCAGAGCTTTCTCCAGAATCTCGTAAGGAAGACCGTCTACTTTAATATCCATCTGGGTTGCGGTGATACCGTCTACCGTTCCGGTTACCTTGAAGTCCATATCTCCCAAGTGATCCTCGTCACCCAAGATGTCTGACAACACGGCATATTTCTCGTTATCGGTGATCAATCCCATAGCGATACCCGTTACCGGTTTTTTGATCGGAATACCGGCATCCATCAAAGCCAAAGTTCCGGCGCATACCGTTGCCATGGAAGATGAACCGTTAGATTCCAAAATATCAGAAACAACACGTACCGTGTAAGGATAGTTGTCCGGCAACATACGTTTTAAGGCACGATGAGCCAAGTTTCCATGACCAATTTCACGACGACCTACACCGCGACTGGCTTTTGCCTCTCCCGTTGAGAACGGCGGGAAGTTATAATGCAACAGGAATTTTTCTTTTCCTTGTTCAGTAGCCTCATCTATAATCTTTTCATCCAGTTTGGTTCCTAAAGTTACCGTGGACAATGACTGTGTTTCACCGCGGGTAAAAATAGAAGAACCATGAGGTCCCGGAAGAGGCCCGGCTTCACACCAAATCGGGCGAATCTGTTCGGTCGTACGTCCGTCCAGACGTAACCCCTCATCCAAAATCATTCTCCGCACGGCCTCTTTCTCCACGTCATGATAATAACGGGAAACCATATTCTTCTTCGCCTCTCTCTCTTCTTCCGGAAGTGATTCCAAATATCCTTCTTTCACTTCGGTAAATAACTTCTCGCGTAAATGCTTGTCGGCATTACATTGACGAGCAACAGCATACGCTTTATCATAGCATTTAGCCCAAATATCTTTACGCAACTCTTCATCGTTCACTTCATGACAATAAGCCCGTTTTTCTTTGTTCACGGCCTTTGCCAGTTCCATCTGAACCAAGCAATGATCTTTAATGGCTTCATGGGCAAATTTAATAGCATCGAGCATTTCTTTCTCAGAAACCTCATTCATCTCACCCTCAACCATCATGATATTCTCGTAGGTCGCTGCAACCATGATATCCAAGTCAGCAGTTGCCAACTCGCTCTTTGTCGGGTTAATCATCAACTCCCCGTTCACACGAGCTACACGTACCTCAGAAATAGGACCGTGGAAAGGAATATCACTCACAGCGATAGCTGCCGAGGCTGCCAATCCGGCCAAACAATCCGGCATAGACTCTTCATCACCAGAGTACAACGTTACCTGCACAAAAGTTTCAGCATGATAATCATCCGGGAACAAAGGTCTCAGCGCCCGGTCGATCAGACGGGATACCAAAATCTCGTAATCGGAAGCTCTTCCCTCTCTACGGGTAAAACCTCCGGGGAAACGTCCCACGGCTGAAAATTTTTCTTTATAATCTACCGACAAAGGCATGAAGTCCACGTCCGGACCAGCCTCTTGTGCGGAACAAACCGTAGCCAACAACATCGTGTTACCCATTTTCAGCATGACAGCACCGTCTGCTTGTTTGGCTAACTTCCCGGTTTCCAATGTTATTACCCGACCATCTTTCAGGGTAATGCTTTTTTCAATAATGTTCATAGAAATAATAAAACTGTTAAAATACTAAACATTTTAACGGAATTCTTTTTAGATAAAAGGAGGAGGGGAGGATTATAAAGTAAAACGACCCGGACGACCCGGGTCGTTTTTATGTAATTATTTACGTAAATTCAATGCTTTAACGATAGCACGATATCTCTCGATATCTCTCTTCTTCATGTAATCAAGCAACGCTCTACGTTTTCCAACCAATTTAATCAAAGATCTTTGAGTAGCGAAATCTTTGTGGTTTTTCTTCAAGTGCTCAGTTAAATGAGCGATACGGTAGGAAAATAAAGCTACTTGTGACTCAACAGAGCCGGTATCTTTATTAGACTTCCCGTACTGTGAAAAAAGTTCTTCTTTCTTTTCTGATGTCAAATACATGATGTACAGTCTTTTAGATTTAATATTAATTTTAACGCCGCAAAGATACGTTTTATTCCGACATAAACCAATCTTTTCCAACCCTTTTTGTATTTTTGTATTCCAATTTACACACACGAAAAGAAATACAGATGAAGATACTTATATATTCAATATTACTTTTAATCCCAACACTATCATTGGGCCAGCGGGCCAAGATCGCGTTCGAAAAGACCACGTTCAACATGGGACTCGTGCAAGAAAACGGGGGAAAAGTAACTCACGAATTTAAATTTACAAACAAAGGGAAAGCTCCCCTGTTGATAAAATTTATAGAAACCACGTGTGGTTGCACCACTCCCAAATGGAACAGGAAACCCATTCCTCCCGGAGACAGCGGTGTCGTTACCGTCACGTTCAACCCGAAAGACCGCCCCGGCGTGTTCTCGAAAAAGATTATCGTGTACACGAACGCCACTCCCCCGAACATCGTATTGCGTTTAGAAGGAGAAGTCATCACGAAATCGGTTGACATCCCAACAACCTACCCCATCGTGGTGGGTAACTTGCGTTTCACCACGGACACGATCCGCTTAAAACAGGCAGAGACGAAACACCAGATCATAAACCTGATCAACACGGGCAAAAAGAACATATCGATCCTGTCGATTTTCAAACCCGACTACCTGGAAGTGGACTGTACCCCCCTCACATTGGGCAAGGAAATGATGGGTAATCTCATCATTCGGTATCTCCCGAAACACGCGGATAAGATCAAGCCGGATGATTACGTCCTCATCAAAACAGACCAGGGAACGACACACAAGTTCATGATTTCGAACAAGTAATTTTCAATTTTGTACTTTCAATTTTCAATTCAATATGATTTATCCCGAAAATTTTGAATCTAAAATAAAATTCGACAAAATAAGACAACTTATCAGCAATAACTGCCTGAGCGACATGGGCCGGGAACTGGTCAGCGACATCAAGTTCTCCACCGACGCCGGATGGATTGAAACCTCTTTGGCCGAGACCTCCGAATTCATGCGAATCTGTCAAGAGGAAGAGAACTTTCCGGTCTCCTATTACCATGATGCCCGCCCCTTCTTGTTGCGTATAAAAGTAGAGGGATTATTCCTAGAAGTAAATGAACTGGTTGTTTTAAAAAATTCACTGGAGTCGCTGAACGCCATCATGCGTTTCTTCAACACCAAACAAGAGGTATACCCTCATCTGGTAGCCCGTGCCGGGGATGTACGGGTATTCCCCTATATCCTGCAACGCTTGGACTCGATCGTTTCAAAATTCGGGACAATCAAGGACACCGCCTCACCCGCTTTAGGCAACATTCGTCATAGCATTGCTAAAAAGCAATCCGGAATCTCCCGGCGTATGCAAGCCTTGTTGCAAAAAGCACAGGAAGAAGGATGGGCCGACAAGGACAGTAACATCGCCATCCGGGATGGTAGAATGGTGATACCTGTACCCGCGGCTTTCAAGCGGAAATTAAACGGTATCGTGCATGATGAATCCACCACCGGAAAAACCTCTTATATCGAACCCGCGGAAATCATCGAAACGAACAATGAAATTCGGGAACTGCAATTGGAAGAAAAACGGGAAATCACACGTATTCTCCGACAATTCGCCGACGATTTGCGTCCTTATATACATGACCTGATTCCAGCCTATGATTTCATGGCATTCGTGGATTTCGTGCGGGCAAAAGCACTCTTTGCCATCCGGGTAAATGCCATTGTGCCTCTCTTTGAAGACACCCCCTCCATGCTATGGTACAGGGCAAAGCATCCCCTACTATACCTAAGCTTAAAGGCAAACGGGAAAGAAGTGGTTCCTCTGGATATTGAGATAAACGAAGAACAGCGGATTATCCTGATTTCCGGTCCTAACGCGGGTGGTAAATCCGTCTGCCTGCAAACAGCCGGTTTATTACAATATATGTTCCAATGCGGTATACCCGTACCCGTGGAAGAATCCAGTAAATTCGGGATATTCCACAAAATACTCATCGACATGGGAGACGAACAGTCTCTTGAAAATGATTTGAGTACATACAGCTCGCATCTGGTAAACATGAAAAATTTCATCCGTTACGCCTCGCAGGACACGCTTATCTTAATCGACGAGTTCGGTACGGGAACCGAACCCATGCTAGGAGGTGCAATAGCTGAAGCCATTTTAAATGCTCTAAACAACAACCAAACGAGAGGAGTCATCACGACACATTACACCAACTTAAAACATTTTGCCTCTTCAGCACCCGGAATTGCAAACGGGGCCATGCTCTATGACAGCCATCGGATGTTGCCGCTTTTTCAACTAGAAATCGGGAAACCGGGCTCGTCTTTTGCCTTCGAAATCGCCAAAAAAATCGGGTTACCCAAAGAGATTTTGGACGATGCCGCTAGCAAAATCGGTGAAGACCGAGTAAATTTCGATAAGCACTTGAAAGAAATCCTACGGGATAAACGTTACTGGGAAGAAAAACGGAAACGCATTCATGAAAATGAAAAACGCCTGGAAGAAGTGCTAGAACGTTATAAAAAAGAGTTGGATGATGCTTCCAAACTTAGGAAAACGATCATCCAAGAGGCTCAGGAAAAAGCCAGAGAACTCATCTCCGGGGCCAACAAGACAATCGAAAACACCATCCGACAAATCAAAGAAAGTCAAGCCGAAAAGGAACAAACCCGACTGGCCCGACAAACATTCGAGGAAGAGAAACGCCAGCTGTTAGCCAGCGAAGAAGAAGAGGAAGAACGGCTGAAAAGAAAAATCGAAAAACTAAAAAACCGGGAAAAAAAACAGAAGGAGAAAGGGAAACTTCCACAAGCTTCTTCCCCGGAAGAAACCGCACAACAGGAACAAGCACCGACTTTCAGCAAAGGAGATCTCGTGCAACTGGATAATAAAGCCGTAGGTGAAATTATCGAAATTAACGAGAAAAACGCGGTTATCGCTCTCGGTGGCCTGATGACTACCGTGAAAGTGGAACGCCTCTCGAAAATATCGAACAGTGCAGCCAAGAAAATCACGCAAAACAGGACGCCACGCCCCTCTTCCAATTATTTGGAAAACATCAGCCAAAAACGCATGGATTTCAAACCGGAGATCGACGTACGAGGACTACGGGGAGACGAGGCGCTCATGAAAGTATCGGAATTCATTGACAATGCCGTTATGCTAAACATGAAAGACCTACGCATCTTACATGGCACAGGTACAGGAGCCCTCCGGCAAATCATACGGGATTTTTTAAAGACCAATCCGGTCGTGGGTTCCTGCGGGGATGAACACGTACAAATGGGAGGCTCGGGAATTACCGTGGTGAAACTGGATATATAAACCACATGCGGTTATATTCCGGATAAATCCGCATCCTTGATATTCTCGAAAATGAGGGTAACCAACAAAACGAAAATTGTTCAAGAATACCCTAAATTCGTGTTTCAACACTCACGGATTTAGGCGTGTTCTACAAAAATTTAATGCAAAATAATGTAAAATAACGTTACCAGAACAGGATTATCTTGTTATTATATTGCGAGCCGCTCCCATTCCGCTCCCATTCCTCCCCTATTCCACTCCTATCAAAATAACAATATATTAGATTACAATAGTAATTATTAACATCCGAGTAAGTCTATCATAACAATTTGAAAACAGGATAATAACCCTATCAGATAGAAATTTCATTTGAATGCCCACTTTACTGGAACAAATCACTATTTCCCCAACTACCTATGAGCGTGGAAACAATTGTTTGTATCGAATTCCGGAATTAAGAATAATTGAAGGCCTATATGTTCAATGCTTTTTGGATCATTTTTTGATACTCTTCATCATCCAATTCTACCTCCAGCATAATTTTCCGTTTGGACGATACTCTCTCTGTTTTTTGGGAATGACATGCCCCAATAATATCATTTTCTTCTCTCAATTTCTCCGAGAACAGACTAAACAAGTCCACATTCAACACCATGCAAATCTGATACAACAAATCTGTATCAATAGATTGACGCTTGAAAAGATGATATACCAACGTCCTTTCTTTGTTAATCATACGAGCGAACTGGCTGGCACTCAAACCACTTTTCTCGAACTCTTGCCTTATTATCTCTCCTATATCCAATTTCATAGTTCAAAATTACGAGAATTATCATGAGAAAAGTTTTAATATATGGTAATATATAACCACAAAAATGTTGGATATTATTTGCACATGTAAATTTTATACCATACTTTTGTAAACAAAATACAACAATGCGTTTGTAAATGTATTAAATAAATTATTGAATTATTAAATGTTTAATTAAAAAACAAGGTGTTATGAGAAAAATAAGTTTATTATTTGTGTTGATAACTGTCGCCTTATTGTCATCCTGCGTGGATGACAAAGAATCTGCTACAGTTGAACAAATCCGTACCGCAAAAACGGAATGGCTGAAGGCTCAAGCCGAAATGCTGCAAGCACAAGGAGAAGCTCAAAAGATTCTTGCCGAAACAGAAAAATTAAAAGCTGAAAGTGAAGCAAAGAACGAAGCAGCTCGCATTGAAATAGAACGTTTACTTGCTGAATCACAAGCTGCAAAAACAGAAGCTGAAGCGGATGAATTACGCGCACAAGCTGAAAAAATAAAACAAGAAGCTGAAAAAATTCGTATCGAATATGAATGTCAACAAAAGTTGAACGAATTAGCATATCAAACAGCCCAAGCCAAAGAAGCTGCCAAACAACAAGAATTCATTAATCGGTTAAACGAGGCTATTGTAGCCGGTAAAATCAACAAAGAACTGCAAGGCTTGTACGCTGATTATGTTTCTGCTTTAAAAACTCTGCGGTACACGGAGAATCAAGTTAGCCAAAAGCAAACTAGCATTACCAGTTTGAACAAACAACTTCTTGCTAGTTTCGATGACCATATCAAGAATTATCAAAGTAACATTGAACGCTACCAAATCGAATTAGCAGAGAAAGAAAAGGAATTAAAGGAATTCATAACTTCTACCGAAAATCTTTCTGCCGAGAAAGCTGCTGCTAAAATCAACGAACTGAAAAAAGAAAAAGAAGAAATTGCTGCTAAGATCGCAACTATTGACAAAGAACTCATCGAATTAGAAAAAGATCAACAAGCTCTTATCTTAGCAACGAAAGTTGCCAACGACAATTACGGGACCGCAAAAACGGCATTTACTACTGCTCAAACTGCATTCACAAAGGCTGAAAATAAATACAATACAGCATTAAACGGTAACAATAGTGCAAAAGCCACTGTTATCAACGGTTTCTCCGTTGGAGGAGTTCATTACGCATTCCCGGAATTCGAACAAGGCATCGAAACTGGAATCAACGTTGCTAAAGAAGATTTAACAGAAGCCATCACCACGGCAGAAAAAGGAATTGCAACAGCAGAAAAACAATTAACAGAAGCAAAAGCAAATCTTAAAGATTTGAATGACAACAAAATTCCTGCAGCAAAAGCAGCCTTATCACCTCTCGAATCAACTAAAAAAGATTTGGAAAAACAATTAGCCGCAGCTCAAAAAACTCAACAAACTTGTCAAGCAGACCAAGCAACTTTAAAGGACAAGAACGACAAAACGAAAGCAGAAAACGATGCATGGGTTGCCAAAGTAAAAGAATTAGAAGCCGCACTAAAAGCGGAAACAGATCCTTCAAAAAAGGCTGATATTCAAATTCAACTCGACTTAGCTAAAGGTCATCAAACAGAAGCAGAAAAGGCATATGAGGCTGCTAAAAAAGCATACGAGACCAATGAGGCTGAATTGAAAAAAGCGACGGAAGCTATTGCCGATCTTACGGAAGAACTTGCTGATAACGAAGCGGATTATCAAGCTGCCAAAGATAAAGTAGTTGAACTAGAAGCTAAATATGACGAGCTAGTAAGCAAGACCTCCGAGTTGAATAACGGAGAGTATGTCGTTGCCATTGCGAATGCAAAAGCAGCCCTTGAAACCGCACAAACCAACAAAGAAGAATTCGAGGAGATCATCAATAAAGCTAAAGCAACCATTGATGACTTAAAAGTTGCCATGGAAGAGGCTCAAAAAACGATGAACGAGGCAGAAACAGCTCAAGAGGATGCATTACAAGCATGGGAAGCTGCAATTGAAGCTGAAACCAATTCAGCTTACACGAAAAAAGCGGACGAAAAAGCTCCTTTTGTAGAAAGAGAGAATTATATCGACGTTACTTTAATCCCTGCGTATAACGAATATATCAAAGGCGACGAGTTCAACGACTTCACATCTTATGAAACATATAAACAAAAAACGATTAAAGCTCTCAACACAAAGATCGAAGACCTCAAAACACAACTTGCAGAAGAAACAGAATTATTAAAAGAATTCCAAGCCGCAGAAACGGATCAAGAAAAAGAAGAATTGATCAATGGAGCTGGAAACGATTACACAACTCAGCAAATTGAGCAACTCGAAAGAGATATCACCGCACTCAAGGAAGAGATCACTGAATATCAAGCTAATGTAGACCGCCTACAAACAGCAATCGATGCTGCAGAAGATGCACTTGCAGAATAAGAAAAATTAAATCACATGGGGCTGACCTCAGCCCCATATTTTAAACTAATTATATATGCTAAAAAGAGTATTGACAATTGCAATCATCATGACAGGATCGGTACTGCTTGCCAACGCACAAACAAAAGATGATTTTACACCTAAGAAAGGGGACAAATCCGTCTCGTTAAATTTAGGCGTAGGTTCTTTTGTCGGTATGGAAGCCCCGGCTCCGGATTTGAGCACCTACAATATCTCCGCCCCTCAAACCAGCTGGTTCGATAAACAGTTGTCGCTGAATTTCGAATTCAGATGGATGTTCGCAAAAAAATGGGCACTAAAAGCGATGGGAGGATTCTCGTTCAAGCACAACCCCGAGTACAAAGCTTTACCCGGCAATAGCACTGACGGAAAATTCGAAACCGGAGACATTCCAGATTACAATTTCGTAACGTCAAAAGATAAGATAAAGTATTCTATCGTCCTCGGAGCGGAAAGATACGTGAAAACCAAATATGACAAGCTATTTTTCCGTTATGGAGGTGAATTTGGATTTTCTTACGGGAAACAAGAAGCAAAAGCGGATGACGAATCCTATTTAGGAAAATCTATCGGAGAAGCTTTCGGATACCGGGTTGCCGGTGTCACCGGGTTCGATTATTTCGTCTCCAAAGCACTTTTTATTTCTATCGAAATTCGACCGATTGCTTATGATTACACCATATATAACATCCGACCGCAAGTCGGTTTGAAACTTCTATCGTCAGATTCTCATGGATTTGACTTTCTGTCCAATCCGATGTTAAAAATTGGATTTAGATTCTAAAGTTCACACATAAAAAATAACCCATCATTTGCAAAATTCCGTTTGGGTTATCAAAAGCCATCCCAGGTTATCTTGGGGTGGCTTTCAATATTACAAATATGAAACAAAGCATTACCTCAATAGTCCCTATCACCAACAATTATGTCGACATTTATTTGTAATTATCAATTTTAAGTTCTAATTTTGCAAAAAATATTTAGGTGAAATACTCCTCTATAGGAACTAATGTATACAAGTTATTTCAAAAGTGATGGAAAACTTCGAATTGTATACTCAAAATATTTAAGATGCAACCAGCTCGGAGAGGCCGGACAACTCTTCGAGATATTGAAAGGGGTATGTAATATATCCCTTTCTCCTTTTAAATAGTGCATATTTATTTTCACCTTTTGCATAATTATAGTGGTGATTTATAAGGTTTATCAACCTTTATATCGTAATTTTGCCATGTAATCAAAAAAACACATATATGTCTAAGATTGTAGAGGTAAATGTTCAATCCGAAATCGGAAAACTGAATGGGGTAATACTCCATACACCAGGCGAGGAGGTAGAAAACATGACTCCCGAGAACGCTGAAAGGGCGCTCTATAGCGATATTCTAAATTTATCAATCGCACGAAAAGAATACAAGCAACTCAGTGAGGTTTTAGGTAAAATCACGAAAACCTACCAGGTCAAAGATCTCCTGACAAACATTTTAAAAGACGATGCCATCAAACTGGAAGTGTTGAATCGCATCGAAAAAATAGAACCTTTTATTGCCGAGGTAACTCCCAAAGGATCAATTAAAGATCAATTGTTGGATGAAGATGCAGAAGACTTGGCCCGTCTGCTGATCGAAGGGGTTGAAATGAAACGCGACACATTGACCAAATTCTTGAATAAAGATTGGTACGACTTGCGCCCGCTACATAATTTCTTCTTCACCCGCGACGCCTCCATGAGTATGTACAACGAAGTACTTATTGGCAGGATGGCTAACGCTGTTCGTGATCGCGAGGCAATCATCATGCAATCTATTTTCGACTTTACACCCGGGTTTAACACCAAGACATTGAATCTGGCCACGACACCCGATCCCCTTCGTAAATTAACCATCGAAGGCGGTGACGTACAGATTGCACGGGATGATATATTGGTTATCGGTAACGGTACGCGCACGTCAACCCGCGCCATCGACGCCTTGATGTATAACTTCATCAACCGGAACGAAGACAAGGTGCAACATATTCTTGTACAGGAACTGCCCCATTCCCCAGAATCTTTCATTCACCTGGATATGGTGTTTACCTTCCTGGATAAGAACAAATGTATGGTTTACGAGCCCTTGATCATGAGCCCGGGCAACTACCAGACGGTTCACATCAAGATTCAGCACGGGAAATTAATCAGTATCCGTCGGGAAAAGACATTGTTACACGCCCTGAAAAAACTGGGTATGGACTTGGAACCCGTGTATTGCGGTGGAGAAGACGAAACTTGGAACATGGAGAGAGAACAATGGCATAGCGGTGCAAACTTCTTCTGCGTGGCCCCGGGTAAAGTGTTAGGCTACGCACGTAACAACTATACCGTTGAAGCCATGAATAATGCCGGATTTGAAATTATTCGTGCTAATGACGTGATCAGCAATAAAGTCGATCTGAACAAATACGAAAAATACATGATCACCATCGAGGGGTCAGAACTTCCTCGCGGAGGTGGTGGAGCAAGATGCATGACCATGCCGATCAACCGCGATGCTGTTGAATGGTAAAATGAAAAGAGACTGAAAAAATCAGTCTCTTTTCATTTCTCTCCTACATATAAACTGGCTATTCCAAAAGTCAACCGCTGTTGCGAAACATTCGAGTAACCGGCACCCCGCATAATATCCAGAAAATTCTTCCCTTGCGGAAACGCAAACACTGAAGCGGGTAAATATTCATACGCCTTCCGGTTCCCGGAAATCACCCCTCCCACAAAAGGCAGGATATATCTAAAATAGAAATTATACAACTGTTTCATCGGGAAATGCTCCGGTGTCGAAAATTCCAGAATGACCACCTTTCCCCCGGGTTTCAATACTCGACACATTTCCGTCAATCCTAATTCAAGATGTTCAAAATTACGCACGCCAAAAGCAACCGTCACGGCATCAAAAGTATTTGAATCGAAGGTGAGGTTCTCACTATCCCCAAACTGAAAATCAAGCTGATCAGATAACCCCTTTGCTTTTGCTTTCTCCCGTGCCACGGCCAACATATTTTCCGAAATGTCGGCCCCGACCACTCGTTTCACTCCATGTTTCAACGCTTCGATTGAAAAATCTCCCGTCCCACAAGCAATATCCAACACCAAATCCTTTCGCCCCGCACCGACAACTTTCATTGCCTTCTTACGCCAGCTCTTATCTACACCCATTGACAACAGATGATTCAACAAATCGTACTTCGGTGCGATCCCGTTAAACATCTCCTGTACTTTCTCTTTTTTAGCCATGACTCTTTCATTTATTTTTCAACGGCGAAAATAATCAATTTTTGACTAATACTAACCGACTACGGTCAGCGAGTTGAACTTTCGTGATAAAATCCTTAAACTTATCGTAATCCGTTTTCGGGAACGTACCTGCTTTCAAGCAAAAAGACCTTTTAATTCTCAATTTTCCCCCCTCCTCCCTCACTTCCATATTGTAAGCCCCGTAAGAAGTCGTCAACGACACGGGAAAAATCCGTCCTTCCACCCGATACCCCTCAGGCAGGAATATCAAGATAGAGTCCTCCTGCACATAAGGATACCGTATGACGATTGGAGACATTCGTTCCTTGGCGGTCAACTTGATATCAAAAATATGAGAGAAACGACAAGGTGTTAAGAACAACCTTCCGGTTGAGGCAGAAGCAAATCCTCGTAAAACGCCCTTTACGTCATACCCCGTTCGGGGAACCTCGTCTCCCGACAAAGGTTGAATCCTGTAATCCGCCAATTCTAGATTTCCGTAATCAGCGTGATCCTGTATCCATTTTCTCTTATCACTCTCTGATTGCCTCGACAAATCCAGGAAACCACCATTCTCGATTTCCAATCCCGTAAAAACACGTTTTAATTCAAAATCAGCATCCCCGGAAGAGTGTAAACGCACGTCAACCTCGGTCTTTTGCAGGTTATCCGCCTCCCCGTACTTACGGGTACGCATCAATCTTCCTCCATTTTCCCCGATCAACAGACAATTTCTGTCGGAAGTAAAGGTTCCCATATATCCCATCGGAGACATCTGGGAAGTACACTCCAACCAAATCGTATCCCGTTCCACGGGCACGGTAACAATCACGTGGTTAAAACGAGCCGTGGGAAAATCCTCCGGGATTTCATCCACGTGACTCCCCGCCCGGATTAAAGTATAAAAAGAAGGGATTCCGACAGCTTTCAACAGGGCACAAGTGTAAAAAGCCAAAGCCTTACAATCTCCAAATTTATTTTGATGTACGTGCGAGGCGGCAAAAGGTTGCCATCCCCCGATGCCCAGTTGCACGCTCACGTAGCGAGTATTTTTCTGCACATAGCGATAAACAGCCCTTACCTTATCCCGCACGGAAGACAACGTATCACATTCTTTCTTTATCTCGGCCAGTTGCTCCGGTTTTAGATCATCTCTCCCGGAACAAAGCTGATAAATCCACTTCCCATAATTCTCCCAGCTCTCCATATTCCCTTTATAACCTCCCATCTCGAAATTAACAGGTGCAAGGTACACCACGGGCAACACGTCCTCCAGTTTTCCGGCGAAAGGCTCCGAGACAACAGGTCGCACGTCATGCACTTCCCACGTGTAGCGGGAACCCGTTCCTTCCGGTTCATATTTAGGTTCCGCCACATTCCCGTTCCGATAGCGAAAACCCACGTTCTGGGGATCCGAAACAATAAAAGTCGAAGACTTGATCCCCTGTTTTTCGTCCCCAACCGGAACCCAAGTAGGATAAAACATAGACCCTTTATCGTCCACCCGGTACTCCACGTTCAATATATACGGGTAATGACTCTGCACTATATCCAGATACTTCACCCGGCTTTCCGATGCTACCGCACTCCAATCCCCGGTCATATCCCGACAATCCTTTAAAGAATAGCATTTGATCACTTTCCCGTCCACCCCGCTCACGGAAACTTTTAACGACACGATTTTAGAAAACTTACTGTAATAAAGAACTATTTTGTTCAAATTTTCTGCATATTCATTCAGAATCATCGCCTGATATTTCCGCTCCATCCGGGATTCCTTGGCATTCAATATCGTGAAATGCCTGACATCACTGATCATGTATTCATTCAATCCCTCGAACTCGATCTTTTGAGCCACCGAGAAATACCAACAACATGTGAATAATATCCCTATCAACCAATATTTCATACCTTTTTCTTTAAAACCACGACTATCTTGGACAACTCGGCAAAACGATCAAAAAAATCTTTTAACTCCGGGTATTCCTGAGGTGCATACGTCAATTTTTTCATGGTGAAAGTAACCAATAATGTCACCCCCTCATTCCCTTCCAATGCCTTAAAGGTAAACAAAGCTCCTTTACTAGATAATAAATAAGCTACATCCTCCGGTAATTGTTCTATCTCATATCCTTCTGGTATTTCTATCACAGTCGAGAAATTGTACAAGGAACCATAAGGGAAGTCAACAATTGCCACGCGGGAATCCCGCTTGAAAAGAGGTTCTGAAGTTAATCCGTACAAAAACGGTTGTATATAAATCATATCCGCTCCATCGTAATCTTTTCTCAATTTAAAATTCTGTCTTATACCATTTCTTTCGGGCTTAAAATTGAAATCTGAAAACTCCCAATCCGCATATTTGGCCTGCAACGCCTCCTGAAACTTGTCTGCTCCCTTCTTCACGTAGTCATCCAACACTCGTAATGCGGAATATTCCTTATCCATCAAGACTACATCGACCTCCAATTTCTTATCGACAACTCGCATGGTTGTTACCACTGTTGAAACATCTGCCCCCGCACCTTTTAACGGAAGCATTGTTCCCCCGTTATCTGAAATCATCCACCCGCTACCATTCAAACAACGAGGAGGCAAAAGTCCCAATGGCACGTTTGCCGTGGCATCACACAAATAATGTTCTTCCCCAATTTTCACCACGGAAACCACGTAATTAAAATCATTAAAATTCGGGTAAATCGGATGCAATACTCCATTTCCTCGTGTACTCAAAATTACCGGGTAAGCCTCCAACCCGTTTTCACGAAACAAGGCATTCAAGGCTAGATTAATATCTCCCACGCTACCGGACTTTCCACGCAAAGCCTCCCGCAATCCCTTGGAAGGAGATATTCCATACATCCCGTCCCATGCAATCGCACCTTTTATCCATTCAAAAAGGTAATTGGCCTTTTCCAAATCATTCATTCCCGCCACGGCCCCGAAAACCTCCTTCGGGAAATTACCCCTTGTCGCCACTTTCCAGAGATCCGTCTCCACAATCTTCTTATTAAGCTGTGCGTATGTACCTGCAATATGCCAGATCGGCTGTCCCGGAAGATCCACCGTCACTAGTTGAAATTCCACTCGCAGGGGTAAATCACAAGCGTTACTCACGAAAGGTTCTTCCTCTACCGGGGGAAGATTCTTCACTTTCATGTTTGTCCGTTTGCTGTGAAAGTTAAGTTCCCCTACAATGTCGCTCACCCACTTCTCCTCTCGTTGCACGCTATACATATTCCCCATCATACGCGATTGGAAATTAAAATATTCAGGAATAGTATACGTCAATTCGTTGTGAAAAGTCGGGAGATCACTCTGAAACGCCCAAGGTTCCAAGTTCTCGAAATAAGACGATTCTTTCATGTAGCTATATTCAACCACAGATCCCTTTTTCACGTTAGGCAACACGAAACTCATCTCAACCCAATATTTATTCAGCCGATTCGTATAGATATTTGATTTTTCCAATTTTGTCTTCTCGATAGTTCCATTCTCTAAATTATAAGTCCAACCACTCAGATACGTAATCTTCTCTCGTTCACCGGACAGATTATTATCAGGAGAATACAACCGGATTTTCACGTTACCCGCATCCTTCATCTGATCATCGAGAATTTTGATCCGAACTCCCTCGCTATATCGATACACCAAGCCTTTTGTTGTCGCAAAATCAAAATCTATTTCACCTTTTTTCTCCAAAATCACGGCTTTAGCCTCCGGATAAAAATCACATTTATCAACATTTAACTCTTTCTTAGTGATAGCTTTAAACTTAATTTTTTCCGCTCGTAACCCAGAAATAGTTACAAGCACGAACAATAATAAGGATACAAGATTTTTCATAAAGTAGTATTTTAGTTCCAGGATTAATGTAAAAATATTAAATTTTTTTAATATTCAAATATTTGCTATAGTTAATTTGCTTTTCCCCGACAACATGACAGGGTTTATATAGTCAATACAATTTGTAGCACAATGACGGTAAAAGTATGCCAATCCCGGACAAATCAGGACCAAATAAAAAAGTCGCGAAAACTCTTCACAAAGAGTTCCCGCGACACGGAAATATAAACTCAAATCAAAACCTCCGAAAGAACATTACTTGCCTGAAGTCCCGCTTTCCAAAATACTAACGATAGAGAAAAGTGAAAAACAAATTCCTCCTAATCCGATCAATACCCTAGAGGGAACAAAAAAAGCGTTGTCAACAGATGCTTCCTCGAAAAGAAATGCCCCCAAGAAAAGAGCAAATAAAGCAGTCATCACGGGAATCAACGGGATACGATTTGCCAACTTGCATTCCTGACGCCACACTTTGGCTAATAACAGAATCTTACTGGAAATACTAAAACAGACGAGACCTAAACCAATAAGAATAAAACCGGTTGTATTCACGGGGACGGGTGCTGCCAACAGCTCGATAATTCCCCCCACGATGCAGATCGTCCCCATGAAAAACACCAGTCTTGGCCAATATTTTCGATCTTTCTCACCATAATCATTCCTGATCTGACGAGATATACTTGCAACCAGCCCGATCAAACTCGTACAAATACAAGCCAACCCGGCCATCACGCTCCCGGCAACCAAATGATCACCCCCGGAGCCAGACAACAATACTATCGCCCAAACCCACGCTATCGTGGCAAACAAAACGGTTAACCCGATCAGCACCCTTTCCGTGGTAGCCGAGAAACCGTTAGGATTAATTTTATCACTTGTCCCATGCGAATTCACCGGAATAAGAGTGAATTTAGTAGATGAAGTTGCCGCCGTTGAAATACAAGCCGCAATCAACGACACACCACAGGTCACGTGTCCTGGGACAAATAAATTCAGCGGTTCAGGAGAACTGAACAAATAAATACCCCAGAGCATCGTTCCTAAAGCGAATAAATATCCCATACCGGGTAATAAATATTTCGCAACAGGATTATACGTGTGGATCAATTGCCGAATAATCGTAGCTGCCGTGGCAAACAACGCAATACAAAGTACGCCTAATGAAAATACGACCGGCCCCGCTACCCACCGTGCTTCATCATTCCCGTAACCAAAGATATACCCTCCAAAGAAAAAGCAAATCAACGCCATCAACAAGGGAATAAATCGAAACAATACACTAATTCCGTAATTCATAAGTCATTCATTTAAATTCCTATGAATATACGGTGATTAACATATTCGGTTACCCCGTTTACTTGAAAAAAATATAAAATAAGAAAAAGCCGTTCGCTACTCTTCGTTCAATACCCTCCACAACATATCTTTCAATTCCATGATTCCACTCCCCGTTACGGAAGAAATGAACACGTAGGGAATATCCGGTAAATCTTTCTCCATTTCGGCCATCAGCTCCTTATCAATAAAATCCGATTTACTGATAGCCAAAAGTCGTTTTTTATCCAACAACTCGGGATTATACTGTTTTAGCTCGTTTAACAAAATTTTATACTCCCCGTGAATATCCTCACTATCCGAGGGAACCATGAACAATAACACTGAATTTCGTTCAATATGTCGCAAGAAACGCAGCCCCAGACCTTTTCCCAAATGCGCCCCCTCTATGATTCCGGGAATATCAGCCATCACAAAAGAACGATTATCCCTGTAATTCACAATTCCCAAATTCGGAACCAACGTGGTAAACGGATAGTTTGCGATCTCTGGTTTTGCCGCAGAAACAACGGATAGCAACGTTGACTTACCCGCATTCGGGAAACCTACTAGACCGACATCGGCAAGCACTTTCAATTCCAGAATGACACTCCGTTCTACCCGGGGTTCTCCCGGCTGCGCATAACGAGGCGTCTGATTCGTGGCCGAACGGAAATTCCAGTTTCCCAAACCACCACGACCACCACGAACAGCAACACAAAGCTCTTCGTCTTTCGTGATCTCGCAAATCGTTTCCCCGGTATCCGCATCCCGGGCAACAGTTCCCAGCGGAACATCTATAATGACATCTTTCCCGTCAGCTCCTGTACATAGATTTCCACTCCCGCTCTCACCGTCTTCAGCATACACGTGACGCTGGAATTTCAAGTGAATCAAGGTCCAGTAATTCCGGTTTCCTTTTAATATCACGTGTCCTCCGCGTCCACCATTACCACCATCAGGTCCTCCCTTGGCAGAACGTTTATCCCGATGAAGATGCATAGATCCCGGCCCTCCGGCTCCACTACGACAGAATATTTTCACGTAATCGACAAAGTTCGTTGATGCCATCTCAATAATTTTAAATTTATAGATTTTTAAATTTTAAACTGAAAACGACATCATCCGTTTGTCATTTTCAATTTTCAATTTTCAATTTTCAATTTTCAATTGTATAAAGGTCCGGATAATTACGCCCTAATCCGTCATAATCCAACCCGTGCCCTACCACGAAATCATTCTCCAGAGCAATACACTTGTAATCAATCGTTAGGTCGTATTTCAACGCTTTCGGTTTGTAAAACAACGCAGCCACCTTCACTTGTTTCGGATGTTTCTCTTCCAATATTTTTTTCATATGCATAATGGACTCTCCCGAATCAATCATATCCTCCAAAATCACAACGGTTCGTCCCGCAATATCTTCCCGTAACCCGATCAGGTCCTGCACCTTTCCCGTTGAAGACAACCCGGCATAAGAAGCAATCTTCACGAAACTAATTTCCGCTCCTTCGATCGTGATATGTTTCAATAAATCAGCCACGAACATAAACGCCCCGTTCAACACTCCCAGAAACAAAGGACGTTCACCCGCCAATTCTCGATTGATCTGGGCTCCAACCCGCTCTATTTCCCGGTCGATCACGTCAGCCTCAATCATCAGTCGGAAACTCCGATCATGCAATTTGATTCTTTTCATCCTGTGCATATTTCTCTTTTGAATGATAGACCTATCGTCTCTCTAATCCATTTTTTTATTTAACTTTGCGCAAAAGTACAACTTTGAATTTAAAATCCGGTAAAAATATGGATCCAAAAGTAAGTATTATCATGGGTAGCACGTCAGACCTGCCCGTCATGGAAAAAGCCGCAAAAGTGTTAAACGATTTTTGCATACCTTTCGAAATCAATGCCCTCTCCGCTCACCGCACACCGGCAGAAGTGGAGTCTTTTGCCAAAAACGCACAGAAACGGGGTATTGAAGTTATCATCGCCGGAGCCGGAATGGCCGCACACCTACCGGGTGTAATCGCTGCCATGACACCAATTCCCGTGATCGGTGTTCCCATCAACGCTTCTCTTGACGGGATGGACGCTCTTTTAGCCATCGCCCAAATGCCTCCGGGCATCCCGGTTGCCACCACCGCCATCAACGGGGCCATGAATGCCGGTATTCTGGCTGCACAAATTTTGGCTATTGGCGACAACACATTAAAAACCAAGATTGTAGACTTCAAAGAATCTTTGAAAAAGAAAATCGTTGATGCCAACAACGAACTGGCAAAAGTAAAATACGATTACAAGACGAATTAATTCCCCCGGAAAGAATCAATATAAGAATTCCCCTAAAAGTTCATTTTAGGGGAATTCTTTATTTACTATCGAAACAGTTTATCTCTCGATCAGAAACTACAAATCATAACTTACAAAATTCCTGTTTTAACTATATTGACCCGCTATAACTAAAAAACAAGATTTTTAGAAAAATATCCAAAACATTTCTTACCTTTGAAACATCGGCTATTTACGTGTATTTGTTCACGCAATCAATTTCCGTTGACGAAAACATTTATATCATGCGACAAATTATATATGTCGTTATTTTACTTTTTATTATCCCTTGCTCCGTGTACTCACAGAGCGTACCGGATATTGAAAAACTATTGGAAACAAACGACATAGAATCATCGGAAGATTATTACGAGGACATGATCAACTCTCTGATCCACCTCTCCGTACAACCGATAAACCTCAATTCAGCCGGATTCGATAGCTTGAAAATGTTATTTTTCCTTTCCGATGCGCAGATAGACAACTTACTGGATTTCCGTAAAAAACACGGGGCTTTTACTCACCCGAACGAACTTCTACTCATCACCGGAATCAGTCAACAGGATTTATCCAACATCAAACCATTTATACGCATCGGAACGTACACACCCGAAAAGCAATCCCGTTATCACCTTTCGCAAGAAATCCTCGCTCGCTTAAAAATGACCCACCCGAAACAAGCCGGTTACAAAAAGTACAGCCGGAAAGCCTTTTTGTACGAAAAGGACTATATCACCAAAAAACAAAGCCGCTTTCAAGGACCACCCGTAGGTACATTACTAAAATACAAAATATCAAACCAGCAACGCTGGCAAGGGGGCCTCACGTTAGAAAACGACCCGGGAGAAAATTATTTCACGAAAAACCAGAAAACAGGGTTTGACTTTCTTTCCGTCCACGTATGCTACACCCCGGAAAAAATTATCCACCGGATAATTATCGGTGACTATAAATTGCAATGGGGACAGGGATTACTGGCATGGAGCGGTTACTCTTCCGGGAAATCGACCTCCACTCTTAGTAACGAGAAATCAGGAAACGGCATTGCACCCTACACCTCTACCGATGAAAACCGCTACCTACGAGGTATAGCCGCCAGTCTGCACCCGACACGCACGGTTACCACCGAAATTTTCGTTTCTTACAAGAAAACGGACGGTAATCTCGCTGATCTTGATACCCTTACTCCGGAAGCCGTGCAAACCGCCTCCCTTTACCAAACAGGTTATCATCGGAATTCCTCAGAATGCGAGAAAAAACACATCTTAAAAGAATTCACGACAGGCCTATCAACCCGTCTAAATCACCGTTACTTTCGCATCGGTATTCAATTATTACATTATAACTTTTCGCCGCCCCTAACCATTGGCAAAGCCTCCTACCAACAATACAACGAAACGGGTAATCAACGCACTCTCGTAAGCATTGACTACAAAACCGGAGGCTACCATTTCTACCTATTCGGGGAAACAGCACGTAGTGGCAACGGGGCATGGGCAACCATCAACGGTTTACGCTACAGCGGGATTCCTCGACTCGCCCTATGTGCCCTCTATCGCCACTACGATAAAGGCTATCACTCTCACTACAATAGCGGTTTTGCCGAATACTCCAACACGACAAACGAAGAAGGATTATACCTAGGTCTCGAAAGTACCCCTTTCCGCAATCTAAAAATTAATGTTTATTATGATCGGTTCCGTTTTTTCTCGCCCCGTTATCAAGCAACCATCCCCGGCAAAGGCCAAGAGATCATGGGAGATGTCACGTTCAACCGCTCTCGCTGGGATTGTTCGTTTCGTTTCAAACACGAAGACAAACCGGAAGACGATAAAACAGGAGAATCCCTTCAATCCGTCTCCCGTGTAAAACAGGAATACAGGCTCCAATTTACCTACTCCATCTGCGAGCAATTAAAATCCCGTACCCGAACCAGTTACACTCGTTACGTAAAAAAAGAAAAACACGAAGGTGGTTACCTGTTCTATCAAGACATTATGTACTCATCCCTCCAAACCAGCCTAAAAGTCCAATTCCGATTCGCTTACTTCGACACGGACAGCTACAACACCAGAATATACGCCTACGAAAACAACGTTCTCTACGGTTACTCCTTTCCCGCCTTGTACGATCGGGGCTTCCGCTCCTACCTCAATCTCAACTGGAAACCCTTCTCTCTCATCACCCTCTATCTAAAAGCCGGTCTCACCTACTACCCCGACAAATCAACCATTAGCTCCTCTCTAACCCAAGTCAACGACAACAAACTATTCGACCTCTCCTTCCAAATCCGCATAAAACTCTAGAAGGGCAAAAGCCCTTCTAAATTTTAGATTTTAAATTGAATGACTTAATAATTTTCTCTCACATTCCACAGCCTCCATTTATCCTCTATCTTTTAGTTTTTAACTTTTATCTTTCCCATGTCTCTCCTCCAACACCCTCACCACATCCTCCAGTCCGTACCCCTTCGCTATCAATAATACGATATAGTGATACATCAGGTCGGCGGCCTCATTCAGAAATAAATCCTCGTTATCATCTTTCGCCTCGATAACCAACTCCACGGCCTCTTCTCCCACCTTTTGAGCAACCTTGTTAATTCCCTTCCCAATCAGGCGGGCCGTATAAGATATTTCCGGAGATTCATCTTTTCGTTTTTCCAAATACCGTTGTAAGTAAAACAAAAAATTCTGATCCTCGTTCTTTTCCCCCCAGCACGTATCTTGTCCCGTGTGGCAAGTCGGTCCCACGGGATTCACCTTCACCAATAACGAATCCCGATCACAATCTACCAGAACCTCCTTCACCCGTAAAAAGTGCCCACTCTCCTCTCCTTTTGTCCACAACCGCTGCCGGGAACGACTAAAAAAACATACTTTCCCGGAACGCTCCGTCTCGACAAGAGATTCCCGATTCATATACCCTTGCATTAACACCACTTGCGTATCTGCATCCTGTACGATTGCCGGAATTAACCCGGCCGCATCAAATTTTAATTCTGTAATATTTACCATTTCATTAAATATTTTATCGAACCACAATACCTTTTCCTTTCAAAAAACATTTCAACTCCGGAATCCGAATCTGCCCAAAATGAAAAACTCCGGCAGCCAACACGGCATCCGCTTTTCCCCGGGTCAAAGCCTCATAAAAATCATCCGGACACCCCGCTCCACCGGATGCAATGACCGGAATATTAACCAAATCCGCCACTCGTCCGGTTGCCTCACAAGCAAATCCTTGATGTGTTCCATCATGATCCATCGAGGTAAACAAGATCTCCCCGGCCCCTCTTTCTTCCGCCTCCTTCACCCATGAAAAAAGTTCCCGATCGGTAGCCACCCGTCCCCCATGACTGTACACTCGCCACTCTTCACCATCTCGACGAGCATCCACCGCCACGACAACACATTGTTTACCAAATGCCGCTGCCAACCGATCTATCAAACCCGGGTCTTTCAAAACACTGGAATTTACAGACACTTTATCTGCACCCTTTTTCAAAAGAGCCTCCACATCCCGTTCCGATGAAATACCACCACCCACGGTAAAAGGAATCCGCACTTGTCGGGCCACCCGTTCCACCCACTCCAAGCGTGTACCCCGGTGATCGAAGCTTGCCGTGATGTCCAAAAACACCAACTCATCCGCCCCTTCTTCTGAATATCGACCGGCCAACTCCACAATATCCCCAGCATCCCTCAGATTCTCAAAATTTACCCCTTTCACCGTCCTCCCCGCCTTCACATCCAAACATGGAATAATTCTTTTTGCTAAAACCATCCTTATTAATTTTAAATTTTAGATTTTAGATTTCCACCCACAAAATCCACCCTTCTCAATCGTAATTCATAAATCGTAAATTAATTAGCTCTATCCATTCTAAATTTTAAATTCTAAATTCTCATAAAACGCCTTCCCCACGATCACGGAAGAAATCCCCACATTCTCCAACGCTTGAATATCCTCCATCCCACCAACTCCCCCGGATGCGATAAACGTAATATCCGGGTAACGAGTCACCAACTCACGATACAACTCCAAAGAGACTCCCCCCAGCATTCCATCCCGGGTAATATCCGTACACATCACGTTCTTCAACACAGGCATATAAGCCTCTATTAACTCATATATCGTTGTCTCCGTCTCCACTTTCCACCCCTGAACACACACATGCCCGTCTCTTACATCTGCCCCGATAATAACCCGTCCGATCCCGTATCTTTCCAGCCACTCCCGTGTTTTTTCCCTATTTTGCTGGGCCATACTCCCGATGCAAACAAATGAGGCCCCCGCATCAAACACTCGACAAATATCCTCGTCACTCTTGATACCCCCGCTAAAATCGACCTCCAAACGAGTCGCCACACAAATTCGTTCCAGCACCCGCCAATTTATCACCCGAGACTCCCTAGCCCCATCTAAATCCACAAGATGCAAACGCTTCATTCCCATATCTTCGAAACGTCGGGCAGCCTCCACCGGATCATCATAATAAGTTTTACACTCATCGTAATTTCCCCGGGTAAGCCTCACGCATTTGCCCCCTATAACATCTATTGCCGGAATAACCGTTATCTTCATTTCTTTTACATTTTTAAAAAGTTTTCAATCATCTTTTCCCCAACCCCGGCCGATTTCTCCGGATGAAACTGGCATCCCCAAAAATTATCTTCACGAATCGCCGCAGAAAAAGCCATCTGATAATCACACGTGGCAATGGTATACTCACCAACAGGCACACAATACGAATGCACGAAATACACCATATCCCCCTCGACAACCCCGTCAAACAACCCGGACCTCAATCTCCGAATTCCATTCCACCCCATATGAGGTACTTTACTGCATCGCCCGAATTCTTTCACCCGCATCGGGAATATCCCTAATCCTTCCGTATCCCCCTCTTCCGAATAAGCACACATCAACTGCATTCCCAAACATATCCCCAACACGGGAACCTTCAATTCCGGAATCACCCGATCCATCCCGCTTTCCCTTAGTTGCCGCATGGCCGCTGCAGCTTGCCCCACTCCCGGAAAGATCACCTTATCAGCTTCCCTTACCACCCGAGGATCAGCGCTACAAACAACCTTGTATCCTAATCTTTCTATCGCCACCTTTACCGAAAACAAATTTCCAGCCCCGTACTCTATAATTACTATTTTACTCATTTCAATAAAAAAATATCATAATCCTATTCTTTTCAAATTACCCCCTCTGACTCCCCCTTACACAGGGGGAGAAACGAACGCAAGAAAGCGCTTCAATGTAACGCCGCCGCATATCCTCCCCCTTTCCAAGGGGGAGTTAGAGGGGGTTCAATCTAAAATCACCAAATCTAAAATTAATCCATTCTTCCCTTCGTCGACGGAATCCTTCCTCCGGCCTCTTGCCGGACAGCCATCCTCAAACTACGGGCAAACGCTTTAAAAATAGCTTCTATCACGTGATGCGTATTCTCCCCTTTTGCCACCACGTGCAAATTACATTTAGCTCCTTGACAAAACGAGGCAAAAAAATGCTTGGTCATCTCCGTGGGAAAATCCCCCACGTACTCCCGGCTAAATGCGGCATTCCACTCCAACCAACTCCGCCCACCCAAATCTAGCAACACCTCCGCCCTCGCCTCATCCATCGGTAAAGCAAAACCGTATCGTCCGATCCCTTTCTTACCCCCTAATGCCTCCGAGAAACATTGCCCCAACACGATAGCCGTGTCCTCGATCGTGTGATGTTCATCCACCTGCAAGTCCCCCTCCACGGAAACCACCAAATCCATTTCCCCGTGCCGAATAATCTGTTCCAGCATATGGTCAAAAAAAGCTATTCCCGTCTTCACCTCGCCCTGTCCCGTTCCATTCAAATCTAACGCAACCCGTACTTCCGTCTCCGCCGTTTTCCTCACTTGCACCGCCTGTCGGCTTCCCTGTTTTAGAAAACGCACAATCTTTCCCCAAGAATCTGTAGTTAAAACAATAGGTAAACTCTCCATCTTTTCCTTTCCCAGCAATATCCCCCGAATCCCCATATTAGCCGCCAACTGCATATCCGTCAACCGATCGCCAATCACGTAAGAATTCTCTCGATCCAGCATTTCGTTCAAATACGTCTCAACCATACCGATCCCCGGCTTCCTCCGGGGAGAACCATCTCCCGGCATACTCTCATCTACCAGTATCTCGTCAAAAACAACACCCTCGCCCGCCAAAGTCTTCAACATGAATTCATGAGGCGGCAAAAAAGCATCCATCGGAAACCGTTCTGTCCCCAAACCATCTTGATTGCTCACCATGACCAACCGATAATCCGTCTCCCGAACAATCTCCCGCAAGGCTCCAATAACACCCGGAACAAACGCCAATTTCTCCATACTATCCACTTGGTAATCAACTGGTGGCTCTTGTATGATCGTACCGTCACGATCTATAAATAATATCTTCTTCATAAATCACCGAATTTCTTTAATCGCTCGATCAACAAATCATTCTCTTCCCGTGTCCCGACGGTTATCCGCAACCCGCAGCTCAACCGGGGCGGAATATGCCGTACCCGAACAATAACGCCACCTTCCACCAAATATTCATACAGTTCTCGAAAACGCTCACAACGAATCAACACAAAATTGGCCTCCGAATCACAGACAACCTCCAACCAAGATAAATCCCGCAAAACCCCGGTAACCCTTTTCCTTTCCCGCTTGATCGTCTCCACCTTCTCCCAAAAATCGGCATCATTGCGCAAGACATCCAAAGCCCGCCGTTGAGTCAACGAACCGATATTATAAGGCGGTTTTACTTTATTCAAATAAATCACCAGTTCCGGGTCCGCCACGCAAATCCCTACCCGTAACCCGGCAAGTCCCCAAGCCTTGGACAGAGTTTGTAACACGACCACATTCTGATAAGTCTTCTGCAAAGTAACAGCCGACGGCATATCGGTAAAATCGATATACGCCTCGTCTACCACGATAATCCCATCAAAACGAGACGCCACCTCCCGGATACGTTCCAAAGGAATCACGTTCCCCACCGGATTATTCGGTGTGCAAAAGAAAATCATTTTCGTAAACTGATCCACGCTATCCAACAACATGTTCCACCCCGGCTGAAACTCCTCGTCCAACTCCAGACACCTCACCTCCACGTCATTCACCCGTCCACTCACCTCGTACATCGAATATCCCGGTGAAAAAACAATTATATTATCCCGTCGGGGTGTACAAACCGTCCGGATCAACATATCAATCAACTCGTCACTCCCATTTCCCAGTACCAACCGGGAAACCTCCACCCCCTTCAATCTCCCGATCTCTCGCTTCAATTCCCGCTGAAACGGATCAGGATAACGGTTATATTCCGACGCAAATGGATTCTCGTTTGCATCCAGCAAGGTTACATCCGTTCCCTCGAACTCCGCACGGGCACAGGAATACGCTTGTAATCCCTTTATATTCTCCCTTACTATATCTCCCAATGCTTTCATTCCAAATTCTAAATTTTAAATTCTAAATTCCTAACCCTTACCGCATTCCCGTGTGCCTCCAACTTTTCGTTATCCGCCATCATTTCGATCGTTTTTCCCAAATAGAGCAAACCTTCCGACGTGATCTCTTGGAAAGTTATCTTTTTCATAAAGGCATCCATGTTCACCCCGCTATACGCACGGGAATACCCGTTCGTGGGTAAGGTGTGATTCGTCCCAGACGCATAATCCCCCGCACTCTCCGGGGAATAGTATCCCAAAAACACAGAACCCGCATTCCGAATTTCCGGTACCCAATCCAAATAATCCTTCACGCTCAGCATCAAATGCTCCGGTGCATAACAATTCACCAGCTCCACGCACTCTTCCCGGGAACGTAAAACAATATATTTAGAATTCCCCAGAGCCTCCCCTGCAATAACCTTGCGAGGAATTTGATCCAACTGCCTGTTCAACTCCTCTTCCACACGATCAATCAGTGATTCATCGCAAGTCACTAGAAGTACTTGACTATCCGGCCCGTGTTCCGCCTGCGACAACAAATCAGCCGCCACGAACGAGGCCCGTGCCGATTCATCCGCCACCACCATCAACTCCGAAGGCCCGGCAGGCATATCGATCGCCACGCCATAACGTCCAACCCATTGTTTCGCCGCCGTCACGAAACGATTGCCCGGTCCAAAAATCTTATCCACCCGTCCCACACTCTCCGTCCCTAATGCCAGTGCAGCGATAGCTTGAATCCCTCCCACTTTAAAAACACGGGTTACCCCACACAACCGGGCTGTCCACAAAATAGCCGGATTCACCCGTCCATCCCTTCCCGGCGGCGTACAGATCACCACCTCCCGGCACCCGGCCAACTTCGCCGGAACCGCCAACATCAGTACTGTTGAAAACAGGGGAGCGCTCCCGCCCGGGACATACAATCCCACCCGGTCTATCGCCCGGCCTTCCTGCCAGCACCGGAATCCCCTTTCGTTCACGTATTCACACTTTCCGGGAATCTGTACCTTGTGAAACTCCTCGATATTCCCCTTGGCAACCCGAATCGCCTCCTTCAACCCCGCATCCACCAGCCTATCAGCCTCTTGAAACTCCTCCTCCGTCACCTCAAACCGTCCTAACCTCACCCGATCAAAATACCACGTGTACTTCCTCAACGCCTCATCGCCATCTCTCCTCACCTCATCAAACACCGCCTTACACACCTTGTCCAAATCCTCTCCTTTATTCTCCGGACGCTCTAAAATCCTCGTCCACTTTTCCCTCTCTGGATATAATATTTTCTGCATAACCTTAAATTTAATCTATTCATAAAACCTGTAACCCGCCAACCCAAGCGATCGCCCGTGCGGCTGAAATCTAAAATCCAAAATCTAAAATTACTCTACCATCTTCTCTATCGGCACCACCAGAATCCCTTCCGCACCCGCCGCTTTCAATGCACCGATAGACTCCCAAAATTTATTCTCGTTCACCACCGAATGCAGAGAATACCATCCTTTCATCCCCAGCGGCATAATTGTCGGACTTTTCACTCCCGGAAGTATATTACAAATCTCCTGTAACTTCTCTTCGGGCGCATTCAACAGGATATACTTATTGCACTTGGCAGCCAACACCGCCTTCATTCTGAATATCAACTGTTCCGTTAACCGCAGTCTTTCCTCATCCAACTCCGGATTAGCCACCAAAACAGCCGTAGACTTAAACAACGTGTAGACCTCCGTCAACCCGTTCTTAAAAAGCGTACTGCCGGAACTCACGATATCACAAATCGCATCGGCTAACCCTATGCCGGGAGCGATCTCCACCGACCCCGTGATCACGTGTGTCTCGGCTTGAATTCTATTTTGCCTCAGAAAATCATTCAACGTGTTAGGATAAGAAGTCGCAATCCGCTTTCCCTGCAACCAATCCAACCCGGTAAATTCTTCTGATTTAGGAATAGCAATAGAAACCCGGCAACCCGAAAAACCCAAATCCAACAAATTCAATACATTTGCCCGTTTCTCGATCACCGTGTTCTCCCCGATAATCGCCACGTCAACAATTCCATCCTCCACGTAATGAGGAATATCCGAGTTCCGTAAATACAACACCTCCAACGGGAAATTAGAGGCTTGTGCCATCAACTGATCTTTCCCGTTATTAATACAAATTCCACACTCTTTCAATAATTCGAGCGTGTCCTCGTTCAATCGACCTGATTTTTGAATTGCGACTTTTAATTTCACCATTTCTATCTGATTTTATCGTCGCTCTGAATCCGGGAAGGCACCTATGGTATCGAAAAAAAACAAAACGAGCCCGCCTGAATCCAGGCGAGCTCGTTTATACTTTTTTATTTCAAATTACAGCACAACAGCATCATCTCACCTGAATACAGTGATGGCAATGATGATGCATATGATGTAACGTACTATTCATATTTTGTCTTTTTCGTGCTGCAAATATATAAAAGGAAATTGATTATCCAAATACTTTGTACAATTCTTACTAATATAAAGTCAACCAGTAAGTATAAAATTTGCACTTACTTAGTATTACTGCAATTTAACTAATTTAACGTAAGTTCGATACAAGTACAAATTTATATCTCTGAATAATAGTAACATAACATCACACAAAAGAGAAAACCGTTGCGAGGACGCACTCCAATGTTTCAATGTAGCATGTCCTCCCCTATGCAAGAGGGAGTTAGAGGGAGTAGTTAGAAAGATAAAAACCAAAAATTGAAAGATGACACATCACCATTCCGGGACTGTGGAATCTATCTTTTCGAAATAATCACATCATCTCATGCAAGAAATTAAAAAACACCGATATATACCCATTTTTATACGGTCTTTTTCCTAACGGATGAGGTAAATATGCTTTATTATATCGAACTTACCTTAAGTTATCACTTCTTTCCTTTTCATAAGGACAAATTCACGAAAAACTTTCCTTCTTACAAGGAAAGAATGAATAATTTTCTTCAAAAGCATTCAAAAACAAAACGAGCCCGCCTGAATCCAAACGAGCTCGTTTATACTTTTTATTTCAAATTACAGCACAACAGCATCATCTCACCTGAATACAGTGATGGAAATTATGATGCATAATGATGTAACGTACTATTCATATTTTGTCTTTTTCGTGTTGCAAAATAAGAACTAAAAATTATTTTGCAAATTCTAACATTGTTTTTTTAATAGCCCTAGGTAATAACATGGATGCTTGAGGTTCCTCTTCCCCGGCATAAGGTATTAAATTTAAACCTAATTCTATCTTACTACTTTTTGTAACTAAATTTACAATGTCATCTACTAATTGTTTCAAACTTTCATTCGTGATTCCCATATATGCTAAACTAGGATCTAATTCTAATCCGTCTATCATGGGCTTTAAAAGTTCTAACACGCTCATAAAAGGAAGCATCATCTCTCGATCAACGTAGGCCCGCATATTTTCTCCTTCCAATTGAAGTTTTAAAGGAATTCCTGTTTCGAGCATTGTCATTAGTCCGGCAGTTGGATCACTTCCTGTACTTCTTCCCAATAAAGATGCAACATTTACTAATATATATATTTGCCCGTCCTTTACATTATATCTTACCAGTCCCTCTTCTGAATTAACCAAAGGAGTTTCACTAGGATTAATCACATCTTGAATACCACTTACCTGATGATAAGAAGCAATTAAATTTCCATCCTCTTTTAGATTTATTTTAGTCAAAAGTCCAGGCAATATACCACCACCTAAAGTTTGTAACAACGTTGTAAATCCAAAATCTCCTTCTATTTCTGGATTTGGATTAATAGGCAATTTTCCATATAGAGGGAAAGCAATAGAATCAATATCTGTTACAATTTCCAAATGGATACAACTAGAAACCATATTATAGCTATCATCCATCTCAGGCTTTGCCAACATCCATTCTCCAACAACCTTAGAAGTCACCTTGAAACTCGTATTCAGACTCAATACCCCTGATTTTACAGCCCCTTCCACCAATACAATCCGATCATCATTCTTATTTTCTCCTGCAAAGGTATAATCATCACCTGCCAACTCTTCAACAATTAAATTTTTCACTTCTAAAGCAGGCTCTCCGGGAATCAATTTATTCAATGTAAGTGTTGCATTTTTCTTATTTTCCGAATTAAAAGAAACCGATGTTCCGGAAAATTCTTTTCCATTCAATTTTAATGCTAATTTATCTCCACTATAATCTGCCGAATAATTTTTAAAGGGATCCTTATCATCATCACTACAACTCGCAAAAAATGCGACACCTAAAATCAATAACAATAAAAACTTGTTTTTCATACTTCATTAAATATTAATTAAACATTGACATTTCCGTCCTCTCCTTAAAACATACACACAATAAACCTTCGTTTTTTGAGCCATGCAGCCTTATCATTAGCAAAAAACGTGCAAATTTAATCAAATATTACAACAGGAATTCAATTTTAACACTTACACTGTCATATCTATTTAATTATCTGATATTTATTGATCATACATTTTTCTACTTTATAGCGATCTAGCTATATTCCATTCCTTCAAATTGATCCTGAAAACGATTTTATGCCCGCTATCAAAAAACGAAGGTTTATTGATAGTCTAACTTGATTATAAAAAGATGTCTAATTAATATTCAATGAAGTATGAAAAACAAATTACTATTGTTATTAGCTTTAAGTATTGCATTTTTTACAGGTTGTAAAAATGATGATAATCCGGAACCACCCACGATAGACAAAATTGTCGGGCAGTATTCCGGAGAAAATTTAAAAGCCACTATTGACGGAATCTCTGCACCGGAAGGAACTTCCGTACAAATTATTCAAAAAGATGACAACACGACTTCTTTCAAGTTAATCAACATAGTTCCCGGCTATCCCGAATTCGAAATTTCCAATGTCAGGTTCGAAGCTCTCAGTCGTACTTATTACAGTCAATTAAAAGGCTCCATAACCGACAATGTCAGTGGATATAGCGTTCAGGCCAACGCTAATATTGAAGACGAAATCATGGAAATTAACATCACGATCACGGAAATTGAAGGAGAACCAGCAAGTGCGGAAAGTTTCTACAACAAAACGTTTAAAGGAGAAATGGCCATCAATCTGGGACTAGCCCCCATAACCATGACTCAACGCGTGTACGTGAACAAGCCATCAGATAAAGACCCGAACAAACTCCGCTTGAGAATCGAGAACTTCTCATTCCAAGGCATCAATCTAGGGACAATACAACTAGACACCATCTCTTTCGTAAAAAGAGGAGAAGTATACGGATTCACGGCAAAAGACCGGGAACTTACAGACTTAGAAATTCCCGGTGTAACAGGGGTAAAACTAACTGCACGCGGAGCTATCGTCGAAGATCACATCATGAAACTGAATCTCGTGGTGGATGCCTCCCCCTTGACTGTTAATGTTACTTTTACGGGAGACACGATCACGGAAAGCGTTGACACTAAAATCAACTTAATAATTGAAGGGGATGCCGTGGCCACACAACCGGATAATTCAAAAACATCCTCTATTTATATTTTCAAAATCTGGGAAACAGCGACTGCCAGCCAACTAAAGCTAACGCCTAAGATTGAACTCCCGAAAGGCGCCACATTGGATTCCATCGTCGTTCGATATTCAGACGGGACTAAATCCATACTCAAAGAAGGTGAATCCATTGATTTCTCCAAAATTGAAGGAGAAAAATACGACGTAAAATATCACATTACTCCCGAAGACGTACGCTATCCCAGCACCAAAACTCTCCGCTTAGAGAAAATGCAGGAATTCAAATCCATCTACAAAATGAATAGCTGGATTACTCCAGAAGGGAAAGAGTATCAAGAACCGGTGAACATGGCCAGTTCCAATATGGCTGCAGATTTCTTTCCTTTATCAGGAATGATGATCGGTCACCCCGAATTAACAGCAACACCCTATCCCGTTACACAAGACGGAGATGCAGCAAAAATCATAACAAGAGACACGTACGGTGGTTATATCGCATTCATGGCTGTCGTGCTACCTAAAGTTACTGCCGGAACATTATTCAACGGAACATTCGATTTAGATGCCACCGCACCCTTGAAAAGTACCCACTTCGGGGAAGCTTACCGGGGAACAGCAGCTCCCGTAGCCTTCAAATTCACGTACAAATACACGCCTGGAACAACGTACTTCAACACGGTAGTTAAAACAGAGGGTTCCACCACGACAGTTACCGCAGAAGAAATTCCGGACAAAATAGACGAGTGTTCTTTAATCGCCTACTTATACGAAGTCGATTCTTACAACGATCACCTAGACGGAACAAATATCAACGAATCCAAGAAAGTAATCCTAAAAGCTGCTTTCAGTAGCGGGTCCCAAGACAACTTTATAGAAAAAACGGTCAATTTCGAACCCACGGGAAATGGTTCATTTGCCCCTGTCAACAAAAAGTACAAGCTTGCCATTGTCTGCACCCCAAGTAAAGAAGGAGATTCCTACAAAGGAGCTCCTAACAGCACGTTATGGGTAAAATCTTTGGAAATAACCTATTAATACACATTGTCCGGGTACATATTAAATATACCCGGACAATTTTTAAATGCTTTACATATCTAGAAATTTCTTTTCCTAACACTACTCGGCTCCCTTGAATTGCAATCCCACCTGCATCTCTGTTGTTGCTTCTAACGCCCCCGGTAAATTCTCTAAGATTGTTTTAACGGGTACAGCAACCGTTTTAGTCAAAATGGGAATATCAATTGTCATATCTTCTGGGATTAAAGTTTCAAGCATGGGAAGAAGAGTTCCTAATTGCTTGATCAACACTTCATCCACATAAACATACAACTCATCTTTAGCATCTTCTCCCACCGTCTTTTTAAAATGAACAGGAATTCCATTTGTCAAAAGTTGTTCAAGAGCCACGAGCATCTGATCTGTTCCTGTTGCACGTCCTTCTTGATCAATTCCCACTTGTCTCATAATCATATCCATGTTCAAGAATACATAACAAATATCATCTTTTACACGATATTGAACCAAATTCAACGGAGAACTCTGCCAATTCGCCACTGGTTCTGTGATTTCTTCCGTGCTTTCCGCCGCATTATAAGTTGCCACGATATTTCCATCATTTCTAAAAGACACATCCTGCAAATAGCTTTTCAACATTTGCGCTAACATAGAAGGAGCGAACAATGTCACTAACCCTGTCTGGACCTTTTGTTTTCCAAATATCCCACCTAAATCAACTTCAAACAACACGTAATTGGTAGGTTTCCACACCATATTTACAGTTGAAAAATTCCACTTCTTCATCAAATCGTTCTGTACAAACGCCACATCAACCTTCACGGTTAACTTCCCTTTTTCAATAGATCCTTCCAACGTCACTTTCCGTACAGCATCTTCATTCACAGAGGAAAAAGTATAGATTCCGCTACTAGAAACCAATGGAACACTAGAAAATACGGTTTCACTCTCTCCCGGGACAACCCCTTGCAACTTCAAGGTTGCACTCTTTCCATCCGCAGAATTAAAATCAACAGATTTCCCGATAAATACAGCGTTACTATACTTCAAATCTAACACCCGATCCGTACTCGTTGTAGAATAAATCCCGTTAAAATCTTTCGGCGTGTCTTTATTGTCACTATCGCTACAACTAGCAAAAAATACAATTCCTAAAACCATTAATAATAAAAACTTGTTCTTCATAACATTTCATTTAACTATTTATAATAACTCCACTCTACCTATATAAAGAATATTCCATATAAATCATTTTCCACAAAAAGAGAGTCACATCACCATATGCAACATAACTCTCTAAATCGTCTTGTACAATATTGCTATTCAGCGGTTTTCTTTTGCGTCAACACCAATCCCAGTTCCGCCGTTTTCCCTTCTTGGATAATCGGTCCCAAATCCGTGATAAATCCAGCGTAACTCTGGAATTCTTCAGGCATAACCTCTCCCAACATAGGAAGCAAAGACATAAATGGTAATAACGTCTCCCGGGTCATATAGACATCCATTGTCTCTTTTTCCGTATCTTTCGTGATCTCAAAAGGAATGCCCTGTTCCAGCACGACCATGATCTCTGTCAACGGGTCAGAAGTACTACGCCCGATATCCTCCACGATACCTGCAATATTTGCAGAGATATACAACTTTCCTCCCACCAAATTATAAAAGGCCATACCTTTAGGAGACGTTGCATATTGCGGATTATTCATATCATTATTGTAAGAAGCCGTGATATTGCCATCACTCGTGAATGTTATATCCTTTAGAAAAGTGGGTAACATCCATCCAAATATACCATTCACAAACCCTATCACGTTCTCCGGAGCGACCTCGGTCTCACCGTATTTCACCTTTTCCTTATCTGTCGTAAAAGTAAAATGTGTGGCCATAATGCCTGCATCCAGATTTCCTACCGCCCAAGTTCCCTCAATATCCGTGGCCTTATTCTTTACTGCAAGAGTCAGGTTCATTTTTCCTCCTTCAATTTTCCCGGAAACCTTCACTTCCCGGAAATCATTACTGCTCGTACCTTCCACTACATTTCCCGTGATCGTCACGGGAATCGCCAATGCCGGTTCTCCCGGAATCACATTACCCAAGATTAGCGTGTTACCTGATAAAGCGACACTCTTTCCACTCAATGCCATCCCGTCCCTTGACAACTCCAATCCCGAATCTTTATATGTCCCGTCATAATTCGGGTCCTTGTCATCATCGCTGCAAGCGGAAAAAAACACGACTCCTAAAATCAACAGTAATAATAATTTGTTACTCATAATCGATCATTTGTTGGTTAATAATATTTGGAATAAATTCCTAAATATTAATTTACAGCAAAGTGTAAGCCCAAGTTCCAATAAATCGCCTCTAATTCCGCAACACCCCACAATAACAAGTGTCTATTTTCGCATAAACCCACAAATTACGTCCTTACTTTTATTACCTTTGTCCCCAATTAAACAAATAAACCCATGAGACCCCAGAATTCACCCCGTGCCAAAGCCCCGCGTAGCCGTAGTTTCGAAGTACAAGAAGAAAACACGTTAATGCCTTTCCTGTTACAAGCTTTACATGACCAAAGCAGGACAGCCGTGAAATCATTCCTCGCCCACAAACTCGTGCAGGTGAACAACCGTGTCACCACACAATTCGACACGCCACTCAAACCCGGGGACACGGTAACCGTTGGGATGAACAAAAATGCGGCTCCTTTCCATCACCCCATGCTCAACATCCTGTATGAAGATGAACATTTGCTTGTCGTGGAAAAGGCAAGCGGACTACTTTCCATGGGAACAGAGCGAGATAAAACCAAAACAGCCTATTATATACTGAACAACTACGTGAAAAATAAAGATCCCCGGAACCATATCTTTATCCTGCATCGCTTAGACAAAGAAACCTCCGGTGTCATGATGTTTGCCAAAAACAAAAAAGTTCAAGAAATCCTACAAAAAAACTGGAACGAAATGATCCGGGAACGGAAATATGTCGCCGTCATCGAGGGATGCCCGCAACCGGAACAAGGACAGGTGAAATCTTATATCAGCGAAAATAAAGCCTTGATCGTACATGCCACCTCCTCGCAAGATGGCAAACTGGCCATCACGAACTACACGACCTTAAAATCGAACCGGCAATTCTCACTCGTGGAACTTGAATTGGAAACCGGACGTAAAAACCAGATTAGAGTACACATGCAGGAAATCGGCCACCCCGTTACGGGGGATCCAAAATACGGGGCCACGAAAAACCCCTTGCACCGCTTGGCCCTACACGCTTTCAAGCTTAACTTTACTCATCCAGTCACGGGAAAGGAAATGAAATTCGAGACACCCGTTCCCACGAAATTCACGACTCTATTCAAGTAGCTTGCGCCGTACACTCGCCGGAGTCGTAGGTATGTCTCGTTAATATCTTGATCCCATTTCAAGACAAGATCAAACGAAAGTGCACATCCCCGGAGCGTCAATTTCCCGTTGACTTCCGGTTAACTTCCCGTTGACTTACTAACGAAAGTACGGCACAACTACAGTGTAAGTAATACCCGTCACCCTAGAAGAAGAGCAATAAAAAACGGGGAATGCCCGTTCAAAAGCATTCCCCGCTACCAGAAAATATTTTATTTAAAACAATGACTCTATCAACTGGTCATCAGCAAAGTTCGGTAGTGTCACCTTCAAATTCGGATTCACCTCCATGGCACGTTTGATGGCAAAAACAGCCCCTTCGTTACGAGCCCAGCTACGACGGGAGATTCCATTATTCACGTCCCAGAACAACATATTCTTCAAACGCCTGTCGCTATCGGCAGAACCATCCAGCATCATCCCGAAACCACCGTTAATAACTTCCCCCCAACCTACACCACCACCATTGTGGATAGATACCCAGGTTGCACCGCGGAAAGAATCCCCGATCACGTTATGAATAGCCATATCAGCCGTGAAACGAGACCCGTCATATATATTTGAAGTCTCGCGATAAGGAGAATCCGTACCGGAAACGTCATGATGATCACGTCCCAAGATCACGGGAGCAGAAATCTCCCCGGCAGCAATAGCCTTGTTAAATGCCTCGGCAATCTTGATACGACCTTCAGCATCAGCATACAAGATCCGGGCTTGCGACCCAACGACCAGATGATTCTCCATAGCAGCCTTGATCCAACGGATATTATCATCCATCTGTTGTTGAATCTCTTTCGGGGAATGTGTCTTGATTTCCTCTAACACACGAGCTGCAATCTCATCCGTCTTCGCCAAATCCTTCGGGTCACCACTGGAGCATACCCAACGGAAGGGGCCGAAACCGTAATCAAAACACATCGGTCCCATGATGTCCTGCACGTACGACGGGTATTTGAAATCACCGTTCGGTTTCATGATATCAGCACCCGCACGGGATGATTCCAACAAGAATGCGTTACCGTAATCAAAGAAGTAAGTATCGAAACGAGCCACGCACTTATTGATTGCAGCCACGTGACGACGCAAAGATTCTTGTACCTTTTGCTTAAATAACTCCGGTTCCTCAGCCATCATCCGCTTGGACTCCTCGAAACTCACACCCACGGGATAGTACCCCCCGGCCCACGGGTTATGCAATGAAGTCTGGTCAGATCCCAGCTCAACAGGAATATCTCCTTCCGCAAAACGTTCCCACACGTCCACCACGTTCCCTTGGTAAGCGATAGAAACTGTCTCTTTCTTCTCGCGAGCCACTTTCACTCGCTCCACCAGCTTATCCAGATCATCAATCACCTCGTCAACCCATCCCTGAGAATGACGGGTATGCGTAGCTTTTGGGTTAATCTCGGCAGTAATGCTGATACATCCGGCAATATTCCCGGCTTTCGGCTGCGCACCCGACATACCACCTAATCCGGCGGTAATAAACAATTTACCAGCTAACCCTTCTCCATGTTTGGAAATCTTACGCCCGGCATTCAACACGGTAATCGTGGTACCGTGAACAATTCCCTGCGGACCAATATACATGAAAGAACCTGCTGTCATCTGCCCGTACTGGGAAACACCCAAAGCGTTAAAACGTTCCCAATCATCCGGCTTTGAATAATTCGGGATCACCATACCGTTCGTAACCACGACACGTGGCGCATCCTTATGCGACGGGAACAATCCCATCGGGTGACCGGAATATAGCACCAGCGTCTGCTCATCAGTCATTTCCGACAAATACTTCATTGCCAGACGATACTGAGCCCAGTTCTGGAACACCGCCCCGTTTCCCCCGTAAGTAATCAACTCGTGAGGATGTTGAGCCACGGCATAATCCAGGTTATTATTCATCATCAGCATGATACCCGCTGCTTGCAGGCTCTTGTGAGGATAATCATTGATATTATGGGCATACATCTTGTAATCCGGACGGAAACGATACATATAAATACGCCCGTATTTCTCCAACTCCTCGGCAAATTCAGGAGCCAGCACGGCATGGTGTTTCGGGTCAAAATAACGTAAAGCGTTACGTATCGCCAGTTTCTTTTCTTCTTTCGTCAGGATATCTTTCCTTTTAGGGGCATGGTTAATCTCCGGTTCGTAAGCCTTCGGAGCCGGCAATTCTGTCGGAATCCCTTCCCTAATTGATTGTTGAAATTCTTGTAATGTCATTATATTATATTTTATTTCACTTCATTATCGAGGCAGATCAAGAATTAACTAGTAATCATTAATTTAATCTCTACTTTCTTCCCTTTTAGCTTTTAACTTTTAGTTTTTAACTCACCAATCAGCTGGCTAAATTAATATTTTCAAATGAAAAAAACACTATTTTTGCCTAACAATAAAACAGAAGACGACATGAATATAAGAATAGGCGACATCGTACGATTTATATCAGACAAGCTAGAGGGCAAAGTTACCGGCATCATTGATAACAACACCGTGAACGTATATTGCGACGAATACGGATTTGAAATTCCTGCATCAGTAAACAACCTAGTAGTCATTCATTCAGATAGCAACATGACCAAAACAGCATCCGCCACGTCCATATCCGGACAGAAAAACGTGGTTATGGAATCGGCCGACACCCTTTATATCGCATTTGTCCCCGAGAACTTTAATAACTTGACAGAAAGTCGGTTTGATATTTATCTCGTGAACGATACCGCTCAAACCAGCCTTTATTCCATCTCGTTTCATGACGGGGAAAAATACACCGGAATCACGGCAGGTAACTGCAATCCGAACACGACATACCTGATCGGCAATTACTCGCTCAAAGAAATAGACACGATTAAAGCGATACACGTGCAATCCGTGTTCTATCAGAAAGGTGTTCATGCTCTTAAAAACGCTATTGACACGCAAATTAAGGTTACTCCGGTAAATTTGTGCAAGGCGGGAGCTTACAAACATACCCGCTGGTTCAATGCCACCTCACTACTCCGACCACTGGACAAGGAATCCATCGTCAAAGAGGAAGGCTTGGAAACCATTCCGGAACAATTTTTACAAAAAACGCCTCATAAAACGGAAGACACGCCCCACAAGGAAACTCCCAAACAATCCAATAGCAACATCATCGAGATCGACTTGCACATTGACAAGCTACTCGACGACACGACAGGCATGGAAAATAAGGATATGCTGGACTACCAGATGGACGTGTTCCACAAAACACTGGAACAATACAAACTCCGCCGGGGCCAAAAGATCGTGTTCATACACGGCAAAGGAGACGGAGTATTAAGGCAACGTATCCTCTGGGAACTTCAAACCAAATACAAACGTTTCAACCATCAGGACGCCTCTTTCAAGCAATATGGTTACGGGGCCACGATGGTCACGATAAAATAATCAAAGATTAAAGGAATACCCCACGGAACAGACCCAATTTTTCCCATAAGGAGAATACTTATCCTGTATCACGTCATAATAAAACATCACGGAAATAGAGCCTGTTCCGGTGGGAATAACTCCACCCCCGCCTACCAGTATCGTGGGAACATAACGGAAGTCTATCTTCTTTCCATACGACTTTCCCCAACTCCCCTTTAATTCCGGTTGAATTTGAAGAGCAATATATCGTACCGGATTCACCCGCCCAAATACGTTTATCCCGAGATAATTCATATCATAACGATTGGAAGAATGGTGATAATTATAACTCACCCCACCACCTGCCGAGAAAAACTCGTTCCAGCGATACCCGATCTGGGGAGAAACATCAATACTGGTATAATCCCCGAAGGACATCCCGCAAGAACCGCTTAATGTCCATTTTCCCACTTTCCGGGACACAGACGATTTCAAGGGGACACTCTTTTTCACCGGAGTTTTCACCACTTGACGTTTTGCCCCGGATTTATAGATCGTGTCCAATCGAAAGCCATTACGATTTTCCTGTGCATTCACCTGCCCGAAAGAAACGATTACCAACAGCAAACAAACAATGCAGTATCTCATCATCATTCATCATTTTAATGGAAAAAGCTGTTCAAAGGTACCTTCAAACAGCTTTTATTTTATTTCAAAAAAGTTCTCTTCAAAAAAAATCGCTTTATGCGTGTAATTCTCCTATGTAACGCTCCGCATCAATAGCAGCACGGCAACCGGTTCCGGCAGCAGCAATTCCCTGACGATAAGTCGGGTCCATCACGTCTCCCGCAGCAAATACACCCGGTACATTCGTCTTGCAAGACTTACCTTCGGTAACGATATACCCTTGCTCGTCGACTTCAATATATTTTTTGAACACTTCTGTATTCGGCGTATGCCCGATAGCCAGGAAGAACCCGTCAATCTTGATTTCCTTGGTAGCTTCTTCCGGAGTTCCCTTCTTGTACACCAAACGAGCGCCCTCAACTCCCATGTCTGACCCAAACAATTCCAACGTGTTATGCTCGAACAATACTTCAATGTTTTCCGTTCTGAACACACGTTCCTGCATAGCCTTCGATGCTCTCAAATAGTTCTTACGAACAATCAAATATACTTTACGACACAACCCGGCCAAATAAGTAGCCTCCTCGCAAGCGGTATCTCCACCACCTACAACAGCCACGTCTTTTCCGCGATAGAAGAATCCGTCGCAAGTTGCACAAGCACTAACACCAGCCCCGCGGAATGCCTCTTCTGAAGGCAGACCCAAGTACTTGGCAGTTGCACCCGTTGCAATAATCACGGCATCCGCCTCGATCACCTTCTCCCCGTCGATCGTAACCTTGTGAGGATGACCGGAAAAGTCAACATCCGTCGCGATCCCGAAACGAATATCCGTTCCGAAACGTTCCGCTTGTTTTCTCATATCTTCCATCATCACCGGACCGGTCACGCCTTCCGGGTATCCCGGGAAGTTTTCCACTTCCGTGGTCGTGGTCAACTGACCACCCATTTGCATTCCCGTGTACAACACCGGATTCAAATTAGCTCTCGATGCGTATATCGCTGCCGTATACCCGGCAGGCCCTGACCCTATAATCAAGCATTTAACTCTTTCTATAGCATTTTCTGTTGACATAGACAATTCCTTTCTTTTAATTTACAATACAATTTCACGTAATGGATTGCAAAGTTACCTAAAAAAATGGTTTATCCAATTTTTTTTACCCCATATCCCCGTATTCTCATTCCCCAAACCCATGAAAACCTGCAATCTAAGCCAAAAAGCACAAACAATCATCAGATTTTTCTTTCAACTCCTTGTTTCATTCCAAAATTTTTTACTACATTTGCATTCGCATTTCGGGATGTAGCTCAGCCCGGTAGAGTCCACGTCTGGGGGGCGTGTTGTCGCAGGTTCAAATCCTGTCATCCCGACAGAAAGCGGTTTAGTAAATTGAAAAACAATTTATTAGACCGCTTCCCCATTTTTATACCGGGACAAAAACGGGACAAGTATTGGTACATATATATCTTTGCATAGTCACAACAGATGTGAGTAAGCAAAAAAAAAAATGACAAATCACGAAAAAACACGAATTGACGAGATCGTTTCCTACACACCCCCACAACTTTACACGGGAAAAGAATGGTATATCGGGTTCATGGCTTTTGATCCAGCACTAGGGAAACTTCATCGGAAACGGATAAAAATTAATCACGTGCATGGAGGGGTATGCGCAAAACGAAAATACGCTCAAGATCTTCTTAAGAGACTAAACGAACAATTATCTCAAGGCTGGAATCCTTGGATTGAAGCCGAGTACGGCAAATCTTATAACAAATTTGAAGAGGTATGCGAACACTACAAACGATACATCACCAAATTATATAAAGATGATGTGTTCAGAGAAGAGACATTTGTTGCCTACTCTTCATTTTTACGAAATCTACGCCAATATAACGAGCAACGAGATATACCTATCACATATATTTATCAGTTGAATTCTGCTTATGTTGTTGCTTTTTTAGATCATATTTATATCGACAGAGAGAATACAGCCCAAACTCGTGATAATTATTTATCATGGTTACGACAGTTCTCAACCTTCTTGCTACAACAACAGTATGTTAATGTCAAACCGACAGAAGGAATCCCGGTACTAGGTAAAAAAGCACACAAGAAAAAGCGTACTATAATCGAGAAAAATGATCTAATCCGCCTAAGTGATTATCTTAAAACACAAAATAAATATTATCTACTAGCTTGTTATATATTGTATTATTGCTTTATTCGACCTAAAGAAATGGCAAAAATAAAATTAGAACACATTTCTATAAAGAATCGGACCATTTTTGTTCCGGCAGACATTGCCAAAAACAGGGAAGCTGGAGTCGTAACCCTTCCTAAGAAGGTTTTACTTCTAATGGTTGATCTAAATATTTTTAATAACCCAAGTGACTCCTATCTATTTTCAACTGATTTTATGCCCGGATTCGAATATGTGAATGAAAAAAAATTTAGAGACTATTGGATCCGGGAAATCAGGAAAAAACTTCATTTTCCAGACTCATATAAATTTTACAGTTTGAAAGATTCAGGAATAACAAGTTTATTACGCGATAGAAATATTGATAAGTTAAGCGTGCGAGACCAAGCACGTCATTCTAATATTCTCATAACAGATATCTACACTCCTCATGACATCCAAGAAGCAAATGCATTAATTGAAACACACGAAGATGTATTTTAGCTTACAACCTACAACCAAAGGGCTGTCCAAAAAGTGAAGTGCACCCCAAAAGTTAGACATAAAACTTTTGGGGTACACTTCAGTTGGATAACTTAGACAGAGATAGCCAATAAATCCCGCCCCAATGTATGCAGGGCATTCACTATTTTTTGAGCCTGAGCCGGCCGTGGCTTAGAACGTCCACAAGCGTAATGACTAAGTTGCTTTTGATTTATTCCGGTTAAACGTTCCAATGCCGCCTTACTCAATATTTTCTCGTAGAAGAACAAAAGACTCTCCACGTCAAATTTGTATTCAAATTCGTATTCTTGATTCAAGACTTCCGGATATACATCTCCATCAGCTTTGGCACATTCCACGTAAAAATCAACACTTTCAAATAACTCTTTTTTTAGTTCACTAAAGTCACCCGTGACAGCAACAATAAAACCTGGAAGAATATCGACCGTCGCACAATAACCTTCCGGTGTTTTTGCTACTTGTACTCTCACTTTCTCCATAACTTTTCTCTTTTACTCGGGTTAGAAAACTAACCCGAATTGCTTTTCAATAACGTTCCAGTAATATCATCTGACGATCTACCGTTTACCGTGACCTTCCCCGGTTTGGTCGGGTGCTTGTATTGTCGGTGACTGCCTCTCTAGTGTACAAGCTGCCAACCGTCCTCATTGAGTTTTCTCAATATCTCTAATACTTTCACAGAACTCTGTTTTATTTATCCAACAATACCAAGATAGTAAAATTACTATTATCTACAAAACAAAGCGTAGCAACTTTACTATTAAAAAACCCGCCACGAGAATGGCGGGTTTCCTCTAAAGTTGTAAAAGTTTCAGAGATGCCCTATAACAAGAGCTGTACGTTTAATGTTATTACTTAAATCAAGTAACGCATCTAATAATATCTTCTTTTCATTCTCGGTAAATTGTACTTCTTTATTTCTAATCTTCAACCCATTTATACGCTGGCACAACCATGATCGACTCTTTCCAAAATAGTGTCGAGCAACATAAGACCACGAAATTGATTCATATATCCCTTCCAGATAAACACGTAACGTTTCATCGTATAATTTCTCCGCACGTTCACAAGATTCCTTCGCACCATTCACAAACGCTTGAGCGAGAATTTTACGATCTTCCGGGCTTTTGGAAGCTACAAATCGTTCCATTTTCTCACCAAATTCCCGCTCTTCTTCCTCGGAATGAAGAGTCAAGAATTCCGCTTTCATTTGTTCCAATTCCTCGTTTAATTCTTTGTAACTTGCCATATCTAAAATATTTAAAATTGTAAAGTTTCTTTGGGAAGCCCTCTTTCGAGAGCTTCCTGTCAACCTTTCAACCGGAGTAGTTCGATCAAACGATCTAAATGAAAGTCAATCATTCTCTCCAGTTCCTCTTCCGACATATCTTTTTTCAAAATATGCCAGTAAAGGACATAGAACCTAAGACTATTTTTCTCATGTTCTATCCGAGCCTTTAGCTCTTCATAGGAAAACATTTCAAAGAAACTTTTACACTACAAATATAGATAAACATTTGTTTATTACAAAATATTCGTTGAATCATTTTTTATGAATTCGTTATTTTCTCAACCATTGTCAATAGTGCCACACGCCTCGACAGCGTGAGATTATCAATCAACCCCAATTCTTTTAAGGTAGCAAGTAGATACGGCATATTATCCCGGATGTCCTTCCGTGATACCCCGTTGCAGAGGTTAAAAAGCATAGCGGCCAACCCAGCAAGTATCACGGCATTGGCAGAAGCAAATATATAGCAAAGGTCTTAGTATGGCACACGTAGAAATACAACATCGGATTGCAAGCAATCCGGTTCTCCGGTACTTGAAATGTCACGGGCATTGCAGGTAAAGATTCCCCCAGCTCAACAAAATAATTATAGCGATCCGCCCATTCCGGCAGTAATAAAAAAAGTCTCTTTCAACGCATCAATTTTCTCTTTCATATTACAGTCTGTTTACGAACAAATGAAACCGCCCAACCGCCATGACCGAAAAACAATGACGGCTCCAATGGCATTACTTGTACTGGTGACGTGACAAACTCCAACACCCCACAATTTTTACTCTCTTCCCGCATATCCGTCAGGATCAACTGCATTAATTCGAGTCACCGTTGCATTTTCATTGCCTCATTCAACATATCGTTGTTTGCCTCGTTCAACTCATATATTGATCATATTACAAATATAGGTAATTAATTACCTATAAACATCTGAACATAAAAATAACGGTAACTCCGAAGAATCACCGCTAAATATTCTATTTCTGATATTAAAATTTAATTGCATTTTGTTTCACCATGCCCTAGCTTTATTTTCACAGATATAGCTATTATGCACGATTTTACCGCATACCATTCAACAAACTTTGCACCCCCATCTCCAAATCCAGCAATCCCTTTTTAGCCTCCAAGCCTCCCCCGTAACCGACCAATTTATGGTTACCCCCAATCACCCGATGACAAGGAACAAAAATCGAAATAGGATTCGCACCATTAGCTGCAGCCACGGCACGAACAGCTTTCGGGTTTCCCAACTTTTTAGCCAACTCGCCATAAGACACCGTTTTGCCGTATGGTATATCCAGCAACTCCTGCCACACCGAATTCTGGAACTCCGTTCCCGTAAAGACGAGCGGAATATCAAACGTTTTCCTCTGACGAGCAAAATATTCGTCAAGCTGGATGATTGTTTTCCGGATCACGTCAGAAACACCCTCTTCGTAATCGGCCCCTAGCGCTTTCTGAATCCGTTTATCAATAGATGCCCTGCGTTTTTCAAACATCCAGTCACACAAACAAAGCTTACCTTCGAAAGAGCCAAGAATCAGCTCTCCACAAGGAGATTCATAATGTTGAATTTGTATCATTTCTTCTACTTTTTATTTTTGTACTTTCCTTCAACCACGACCTTTTCTATACAATCAATCCAAATGACAAGTTATAAAAGTAGAACATTATCCCGATATTCCCAAACGACACCCCAAATTTTACTGATTCGTTTCCAGCATCCGGATCAGACAATCCCGTTGTATTGAAAAGTTTGTATCTTCCTGCTGAACATATTTAAGCAAACGAATCCCATCCTGACGCAATTTCGACTTCAACAAAATATCATCCTCCACTTCCTCCGAAAATCTCAACAGGTACATGGACGCAAGTTCAATCTTACCAATCCTGTCTTCCTCGTTGGCATATCGGTCAATCAGTTCCTGCACATCCATCGTCGCCAGCTCCTTCACGGGAAATCCCAACATTTGCTGCGTCAACAAGTCATACTCGTCCCGATCCTGCTGGCGAATCTTCTTCTTATTCAATATAGCCCTAGCGATTGCAGAAATAATTTCTTGAATCATGCGCACGAGATAATCCTGTTTTACCATAATACCGTCCTCCAATATATTTACAAGCAAAAATAAAAAATAATATCCACGTGAAGGAATAAAATTCACTAAATCATTTGGTTTATAAAATAAACTAATTTATATTTGTATCAACAAAAAGAATAGCGCTATTTTTTTGAGAATATAGTTTATAAAACAAACCACTTTACAAACACCAAACGCAACAAACATGGAAGAAAAAAAGTTTACAGAGAAAGAAAGTTTAGAACTTATTTCTCAAATGATACAAGCAACCAGAAAGAACCTCGCAAAAGATCAAGGGAATTACTTCATCATCTACGGCTACACGACAGCCATCTTGTCGATCATTATCTACACGTCACTCTGCATGACCCACGCCCCTTGGTGGTGGGCAGGCTGGTTCCTCATGTTCCTGCCGGTAATTATCCTCGCGTTCAAGGAAAAAAGGAACACCCCGACCGTCGTCACTTACACAGACAGCATGGTCAATAAAGTCTGGCAAGTGGTAGGCACCTTGTTCTCGTTAACCGTGCTGGTCATGCTGGCTCTATCATTCATTGTCGGAAGATGTGATTTCACGCTCATGCTCCCGTTATGCCTCCTGTACGCAAGTATCGGGACTGCAATCACGGGATTGGTTATCAGGGAGAAGTGCTTGCTCTACCTCCCGTTTGTGGGTTTCGTGTTCGCCATATATATGCTGATGAGTTACACGATAAATAACAGTGCCACCATACTCTGGAATCTCTACTTTGGCCTGTCATTTGTTGTCATGATGATCATACCGGGACATATTCTGAACAATAAATCCGAAAAACTATGAGAGAATTAGATCCGCTATTACATTCTCAATTACGTCTGGCAATAGTCTCCCTGCTCTTGTCGGTAGAGACAGCGGATTTCGTGTACTTGAAAGAGAAAACGAATGCGACTGCCGGGAACCTAAGCGTGCAACTGGAAAAACTCGAAACTGCCGGGTATATCCAAGTGAAAAAAGAGTTCGTCGGGAAAAAGACCCGCACGTCATGCCAACTGACCGACACGGGCAGGAAGGCTTTGGAAGACTATATAGACGCTCTTAGAGAATACCTTAACTTGTAAAGAACTATTCCCCCCACCTCACGACCTCGCCAATGACAGGAATCAACACGTGTAACGAGTCGTTCTTTGCCATGTTCCTCTCGTTCCGTAACGGCTCGTCCCAACGATGGTGGGCCAGCGCATACTTGGAATGATGCACGGTCATCACCTTTTTCGCTTTCAAGTCCAAAGCTGCCCGAATCAAATAATCAGGCATCAAGTGGATATACTTCCATCCCTCGTTATACTGCCCATTCTCAAGAATGGCCAAGTCTATATCCGGAAAACAATCCCCGATCCGGGCAAAATGCGTGTCGTAACCACCGTCTCCCGCCAGATATATCTTCCGGGAAGGAGTTTCAAGCAGAAACGAAGCCCACAGCGTTTTATTGGCAGAAAGTCCTCGTCCCGAAAAATGGCGGGCAGGTAGGCAATGCATGATAAAACCGGAATCTAAACGAACCTCTTCTTCCCAATCCAACTCGACTATGCGCTCCTTATCGAATCCCCAGTACTCGAAATGCTCGCCAACTCCCAAACCGCAAATCACTTTCCCGATGTGATCTTTCAACGCCCGTACGGTATGATAATCCAGGTGATCCCAATGATCATGGGAAATAACCAAATAATCAATATCCGGCATATCCTCCGGGTGATAAACGTCCGTTCCTTTGAACGGCTTGTTAATAAAAGACACCGGGGAGGCCATGCAGAACACCGGATCCACAAGCACCCGTTTCCCATCCACCTGAACCAGATAAGATGAATGCCCGAACCACACCAGCACATCCTCTTCCGGATCGATCTGCCGCAAATCCGTTTTCACTACGGTCAACGCAGAGTCCGGTTTCAGTCCGGTCTTATCCTTAAAAACGAAGTCCAGTAATCCCTGCAAACGTCCCTTGTCCAAGGTCATTAAAGGAGTTTCATGTATATTGCGGAAAGCCCCATCCCGGTAATTCGGCGAACGTTCAATCCTTGCCAACCGTTCTCCCCGGGGAATTCTCCCGAAACTCGGCTGATTCATGAAAACAATTCCGACAATGGTCATAATCACCACGATCGACAGCACAATCCATAGTATCATACGCTTTCTCGAACTTCTTATTAATTTCATAAATACAACTCAATAATAAATCTATCGCAAAAATAAGCAAATACACCAAACTCCCGTGTACACAAATTACAGGTATTCATACCTAAATTACGGATTCTCCTTTCACTCCCGTCATCCCCTCACCACGGGACGACGGGGTAACATTATTGTTCGGGAGCAGAAACAGGATTGTGATAGTTATACCTTGAAAAAAGAGTAGCACACCCCATTCATTACCACCTGTAAACGAATCAAGGTTTGTATATCTTGGGTCTCGTCCGTACCTCTCCTTCCAAGTATTCCACTTTAAAAATGTTCACGCAAAAGACAAAAATTGACAGGAGCAAAGGCCCGAAGATCACCCCCATGAAACCAAATAGGGAAAGTCCGATAACCACTCCGAAAATCGTAATCAACGGGTGAGTGTCCGCCATCTTTTTCTGCAACATGAACCGAACCAAATTATCGACATTCGAAATCACGACCAAAGCATAGACTGCTAACCCGATCGCCATTCCCCAATGTCCCGTCATCCCCATGTACAACGCCAGCGGGGCCCAGATCAATGCCGTCCCTACAATCGGGATAATCGTGGCGAAACAGGACAAGAATCCCCACAACACGGGACTCGGTGCCCCGAATATAAAATACCCCAACGTGGCAACAGCCCCTTGAATCACGGCAAGCAAGGGGATCCCGATCGCATTCGACTTCACGATCATGTTGAACTCGTGTAGTATATTCTTTTTATTCCGTTTATTAAACGGTAAAATATCGCTCACGTACTCCTCCATATCCCGCCCGCCAATCAGCATGAAATAAAGCACGAAAAGCAGTACCACCACGTTAATGGTAAAACTACTGATGCTCCCCATCAGGAACTGACCGACCTTCGGCAAGGCTGCCAATATTGTATCTATATTCCCTTTGCTTAAAAGATCATACCCTACTTTTTCCCGGATCAGCTCAGCCACATGCTCCACCGGGGCAATCAAGCTATGCGGGTCCAGGTTTATGGCCTGCAACTTGTTCACGAACACCCACACGACAATCGACAGGGGAATAAGAAAACAAAGAATCGTCTCGCATAACAGAAGAATAGCCATGATACTACGTTTCATCCGTTTCTTTTCCGTCAAATACAGCATCTGATTACGCAAAAGAATATAAATCGTCATGGCACCCAAAATCCCACTGAAAAACGGCAGAATTTGAAAAAATATAAGAATTCCCAACAACAGAATAATCGCCACGAGGGAATATCTCCAGTATTGTTCTTTAAGACTCATTTTATCACAATTTAAGTTCACGATATGTCCCTAAACAGATGTCCGAATAACCATCCGCCCGGTTATCGTGTTAACGAAAACGACGAAAAAATGTTTAAATTTACATCACCCTTTTACAACAACCGGCAATCTCTTCCCCCTTCATACCCGAAAAGACAACGTAACAGGTTAATTCAAGGCCCTACGCATTTTCTCCCGATCCAAGATAATAATCTCCTGCCGATTTACGGAAATCATCCCCTCATCAGCCAGCTCGTACAACACCTTGGCCAGTGCCGGACGAGTCACCCCGAAAAACTCAGCCAATTCCTGCTGCGACTTTCCCAACAACACTTTTTTCTTATCGGGAGAGGCGAGTTCCAGAATATAATGGATCAATTTTCCACGAATCGTCTTGAATGACAGGAACTGCAAACGCCCGGTCAGAAATGTCGTCCGGTTTGCATTCACGGACAAGAAATTACGCAGGAAACTTTCATAACGTCCCATCTGACGGAACACGGATTCTTTCGTGGCGATAAACACGTCAGCCTTCTCCGAAACGGTAGCTGTCACCGGGAAATGATTATCCTCGGCAAAAAGAAATGCCGGGGCAAGCGCTCTTGACGCCCGGATCGTCTCGATTCGCAACATGGCTCCTGAATCATCCGTCATTTCCGCCTCGACCTCCCCTTCCAACAAGATATACAGGAAACGGCATACGTCTCCCTGCCGGAAAACCACATCCCCTTTCATATAACTCTTCACGCTATAATCAAATCCTTCCATAAACTGCTCTCTCTCCCGTTCGGGAATTCCCATACATAAAGGGCACTCGAAAAGTTGTGCTATATCCATTATCTGCCATTTTTTTATGATACACAAATGTATCATTTTCTTTTTTAAGACCTTATCCTACCTTTAACCTTTTTCATCCATGCACGTATAAATTATTGAAAATTAAATTCACGTTTGTAATTTATATTACAACTATTGTTTCACGGACCCCGTACATTTGCGACAAACAAATAGAAAAAATATTCATCAAACACACTAAACCATGGAAAAAATGTTTTGTTATCAATGTCAAGAAACAGCAAAAGGAACCGGCTGCACGGTCCGCGGCGTATGCGGAAAGACATCGGATGTCGCTAACTTACAAGACTTATTACTATTTATCCTGAAAGGAATCGCCCACTACCGAGTACAACTCCGAGCCCTTGATGCCGTTGACCACTCGGCAGATCGTTTTATTCTCGACGGTTTGTTCATGACGATCACGAATGCGAACTTTGACAAGCAACGTTTCGTGGAAAAAATCAAAGAAGCCATCAAGTTACGGGAACAATTGAAACAAACCTTCCTCGACAAAGGCGGGAATCCCGAAAAGATCACATTCGAGGGTGCCTTTTGGACGGCTGACTCGCTGGAAGAAATGGAATCGAAAGCCGGACACGTGGGAGTTCTCTCCACCGAAAACGAGGACATCCGCTCTTTAAAAGAAATGCTTACCTACGGGATGAAGGGAATGGCCGCCTACACGGAACACGCCTATAATCTCGGACACGAGAACCCTTCCATCTACGAATTCATCGACCGGGGGCTGATAGCCACCACACTCCCACTGTCCGCCGATCAGCTCGTGCAAATGGTACTGGAATGCGGTAAAAATGGCGTTGACGCCATGGCCCTGCTCGACAAAGCCAACACGGATACTTACGGGAACCCGGAAATCACGAAAGTGGACATCGGCGTGCGGAAAAATCCCGGTATACTGATCAGCGGTCACGACCTGCGAGACCTGTATGAACTTCTGGAACAGACGGAAGGTACGGGGGTGGACGTATACACCCACAGCGAGATGCTTCCCGCACACTACTACCCGGCATTCAAAAAATACAAACACTTCGCCGGAAACTACGGTAACTCATGGTGGAGACAAGTGTATGAATTCCAACATTTCAACGGCCCGATGCTATTTACCACGAACTGCATCGTTCCTCCGCATCCGGACGCAAATTACAAGGACCGAGTGTACACGACCGGATCGGCAGGTTTTCCCGGGTTCAAACATATCGAGCGCAAACCTGGACAACCGAAAGATTTCAGTGAAATCATTGAACACGCTAAAAGATGCCCGGTGCCGGAAGCCATCGAAACCGGAAATATTATCGGAGGATTTGCCCACAACCAAGTGTTTGCACTGGCAGATAAAATCGTGGATGCCGTGAAATCCGGGGCTATCCGTAAATTCTTCGTCATGGCCGGATGTGACGGCCGGATGAAAGGCCGGGAATATTACACCGAGTTTGCCCAGAAACTCCCGAAAGACACGGTGATCCTTACCGCAGGATGTGCCAAGTACCGTTACAACAAACTACCCCTCGGGGATATTAACGGTATTCCGAGAGTGCTGGATGCCGGACAATGTAACGATAGCTACTCGCTGGCGGTTATTGCCTTGAAACTGAAAGAAATCTTTGGGGTAAAAGACATTAATGAATTACCTATCGTTTACAACATTGCTTGGTACGAGCAGAAAGCTGTCATCGTGTTGTTAGCCCTACTCTATCTTGGAGTAAAGAACATCCACCTCGGACCGACCTTACCCGGATTCCTTTCTCCGAACGTGGCGAAAGTACTCGTGGAAAAATTCGGTATTGCCGGAATCACGACCGCGGATGATGATTTGAAATTCTTTTTGGAAAATTAGTCCATACTACCTGACTTCCCGCTGTCACTAAAAGGCAGCGGGAAAATTATCTGCATAAAAGTCAACCAGACTGACCATTGTCGAACAATCTTTTCGTTGATGAGCTGACAACTCATCAATACGGGATGCGCAATAGCAAGCCGCCTCCCAGAACCTAGGGGAACGTTTATTCTCGTTCTCCCGACAAAACATAAGGGCACGCTCATAAGCATCATGAGCTTCTTCATCCCGACAAACCTCCCGGCAAAAATCACCCATACGGATCAATTCCCGGATCTTTTCCTCTAGCCGTTCGCTATCAAGAACTGCCGTCCTGTAAGCCTTGATTGCCGCATCAATACCCAAGGGATTTAGATGAACCTGCCCCCTACTCGCCGCCGCCACTCGCTTTTTTTCTTTTATTCTTCCCATGCACCAATTACTTAGATTAGACACTCTCACACCCATAAAAAAAGAGACACAAACCAGCATCCCTCCCGGATGTATATGGATTCATGTCTCATTTTCTAGTACAAAGGTAGGAAGAATTTTCGAAACATCCTAATATGTCATGGTCATATCAGTTGGAACACAGATATAAAAATCCGCCCGTCCTTCATTTTCCTCCCCCAATTTCTTTATATCATCCTGCCGCACAGAGCATACGGTTGCGATCTTCAAACCGGGACGATATTTATTTAGATAAGTAATAATGCCTTTCTTGAAATCCGAATGATAGTTCCCATTCAGATGCACAAATTTGGACTTCAAATTCTGGGCAATAAACCATCCCATCGTGGCATCTTTTAATGCTTGAGCCTTGGCAACATTCTCCGGATCGGCATGCTTTCCCGAGGTCATCATCATCAAACCGAACATCCCGGCAGCCTCTTCATCCGGCTCGTAATCAATCGGCAGGGGTGCGATATATTTTTTAGCCTCTGCCGATAATTTTTCCAAAGCCTCAAATCCCCCATTTTTCACCATATTAGCATACCGCCGGGGTACATTCGTGGCTATCACCCGTAACCCGTGTTCACGGCCTAACCCCACAACAGGTGCATAATCCGTCAGATAGTTAGGCCAAAGTCGAGCTTCTTCTTCAAAGCGATCGGAAGAGATCAACCGTCCCACATATTCATCTACCATCAACTGATTATCAGCCTCCAACATTTCCAACCCGATTGTCAATTTATCCTTATGCGCAGTATGCAAGTCCTTTACCATCTCATACTCCAACCAATGAGCTATGGCACAATTATGAACCTCACCGATAAACACAACATCCTGTGCTTTCAGCACTTTCATCATCTCTTTATATTCGATTTCCTTTCCCTTCGCATCAAACAAGCGATAAGCTTTCTTTTCCTGTCCTTTACTGTAGTTGGTAAAACCCAACAACATCACCAGCAAAATAGTCAAACAACTCCTCATATTATATCATTTATTTCATTATTACTTCAAAATAGTTTATTCCGATTCTTCACCCTGCATTAACAAGACACCACATCGCTCCATGTCCAAATACTCCCGACAGGCATCCTTCAAATCTGCCGGAGTAATCGAATACAAGATTTCCTCGTAACGAGCCAAATCCTCCAAGGTCTCCCCATCCCGTAAAGCACCCATCAGATACTTTTTCCATTCTGCAGTAGCATAATCATTTACCACTTCACGCCGGGTCACGACAAAAGAGCGTTGTAATGCAGCCAATTCTTTCTCATCCACTTCATTCTCCTGCACATCCCGAATAATTTCCTTCAATAGCTGATCCACCTTCCCCATGTTTTTGGTATCCACCGAGGCATTAATATCAAAATAATATCCGGCCCGCGGCAATCCTTTGTAATATAATAACATATATGGAGAATACAGCAAGGATTCTTGCTCCCGTAACACACTCAACAAGCGATTGCGAACAACATCCCTCACCAATTTCAGCATCAATGAATTGCGTAATCCTGCTTCATAATTCCCATAATAGAGATAATCAAAAATAGTCTGCCCTTCATTCTCATTCGGGAATATCTCCCGGAAACCTCCTTCCGGGTAATCAAATTTCGGCAATACCCAGTCATTAACCTTTTCTTGCGCGGGAAACATACCGAGAACCGCTACCAAATCACGTTCCACCTCGTTCATATCAAAATTCCCGCAAACGACACACACCAATCCATTAGGATTCGTATACAACTGCCTGTAAAAGTCTGCAATATCATCCAAATTCATCGCCTCTATTTCCTCACGGCTCTCGGCCATTTTTCCTGTTGCCAAGGAATTACCCATTAACTTATCTATCCGTGCTGCCATCTGCCTGTCCGGCGCACTTTTCAACATCTTCGACAACACGGTTTCCTGTCCCACGCTTGCTAGCATATCTTGTTTAGCATCTTCAAAATCCTCATACCGCTTTTCCGGATAAAAACACTTTTCATACACCAGATGGCATAATTCAGTGACCTTATCTGCCGGAGCCATAGCAATCCACCCATGCCAGTAAGGCTCAAACGTCACGGAAAAAGCCATTTCTTCCTGTGCCAACATTTCACAGTACGAGTCATAATCCATCTTCTCAATTCCTCCCATTTCCATGTAACCCGCCACACCTTCCAGCAAAGGGTAATTCTCGGGAGTCAGCACCGAAGCCCCTCCCTTGGCAAAAGCGGTTAACGTGATTTGCCGATCTTCATCTTTCGTCCGTTTCAAAATAATCCGTGCACCATTCGTCAGACAAATTTCTTTTACGTCCAGCCCATCAATCACTCGTTCCGAAGCAATCAACTGCCGGGAAGGAGTAAATTTACGTACTAAAAATTCAGGGACATCCACTTTCTCCCGTTCTTCCTCTTCTTCCACCACATACTCGTACACGCCACAAGAGGCCTTTTCTCCCTCTTCCCAAGAGGTCTGAATTTCTTTTTCCGTCAACTTTTCCCCTTTTAAGGGATTATAATGATAAGCTGCACGCACATGAGATAGACGCCCAAACCACTCACTAGCTAAGGCCTGCAATTCCTTACTTTCAATTTCGTGTATTTGAGAGGCAAGCCAACTATTATGTAAGGTATCTGTCACATAACGCTCTCCCGAGATTGCCAAGTCTGCAAAATCCTCACACCATTGTTCAGAACTCTTGACGGCATAAATCTTTCCTAATTGCTTTATCGCATTTTCTTTCAATCTGGCCAACTCCGGTTCACAAAATCCTTGCTCGCGAATTTGTTTCAAAGTACTCACGACCTCTACGATTTTCCCCTTAATCTCGGTTCCATGCTCCCCATCGATAGAAAACACCAGATGATCTTTGTCACTCAAATACCAGTTGTCGGACAACGAGACCCGTGAACCCTGCGCCTTAAAGCGGGCATTGACTGCCGACATCAACAACCGTTCTTTTATCTTTTGCAAACGATCGCCATAAGTAGATTGCACGGTAGTCACTTTCGGTAATATTAATTCTAATGCCGAACGAGTAATTAACGTATCCTGCATTTCCTGGTAAGCCACTTTCTCCGTGTACTCCAAAGGATATTCCTTGTATCCTGTTGTTTTTACCGCGGGAACTCCTCCAAACACCTCTTTAATCTTCCCTTCCATTTCCCCGACATTCAAGTCTCCAACCACGACAATCGTGGCCAATTCCGGTACATACCACTTTCGATAGAAGTTTTCCAGTTTCTCTGCGGTCATGCTCTTTATCTCTTCCGCGGTTCCCAAAGGCATCCGTTCACTATAACGGGTTCCCCCGACTTTCACATCGTAAAAAGGATCACCCGTATCATACCCACGGGCCTCTTCCAATATTACCCCTTTTTCCCTTTCGACCTGTTCCGGACGTATTTGAATTCCTGTCAACCAATCTTTCAAAATCAACAATCCCCGATCCAAATCTTCCGGTCGGTCTGTCGGAATAGAAAACATATAAATTGTCCGATCAAATCCGGTAAAGGCATTAATCCCAAATCCATACTTCACGCCCAGAGACTCAAGATATTCAACAATCCCTTTATTCGGAAAATGCTCTGTCCCGTTAAAAGCCATATGTTCGAGAAAGTGCGCTACACCGCCTTCCTTCTCTGTCTGCAAAATCGAACCGGCACGTAAGATCAAACGAAATTCCACCTTATGCCCCGGCATATCATTTTGTTTAATAACATAATGCAATCCGTTCGGCAACTGTTTGTACACGGTACCCTCCGGCAACGCAATCAATTCATTTGCAGGAGTAACTGTCTGGCCTTTCGCCATTGAAAAAAACATTCCTAGCAAACATACTGTAAATAAACATCTCAACATATTCATAAAACTACTCAGATAAAGTGTATTCTACTCTAATAATGCTATACCCTCCGGCACTATAATGATCAAAATTAAACTGGAACGTCAACTTGTTACCTGTCAACACTCCTTGAGGCTCCATCCAATTACCATCTTCCCAGTAATCTTCATCTATTCCCGAATAAAACAGGTAATGGGTCGGATCAAGAGTTGCTCCATAATCCACATATTTTTGTGCCAGTTCATTATCTCCTGCATCCAAAAGCTCTTTTAAACGATTCCAAGCAGAATAGTTATAAGCAAAAGGAACCACGGTCACTAATTCTGTTTCATCCCAGATATCGGGTCTCTCCCCCAAAAACTCTACATTTGATACGCCATTATTGGAAAAATCCACACGGATATTATCCAATGTCATCTCAAAAGTTTCCAGACTCGTTTTAGAAAGCCCGATTAACTCCATCATCGCCATATAAGGATTTATCTCCCCCTCTCCAGGATCATAATACCAAAACATATCATTCTCAACTGTCTCCTTGCGCAACATATCATACATAAATTCCGTCAAACCCATCGGGTTATTCGTCATCTTTAGTATCGGTTGTTCTGCAGTAGCGTCTTCACTCAACGTGATCACGGTCTTTCCGGTATATACCTTCTTCATCCCGTTAATTAAAGATTCCAACCCGTCCGTGGGAGGCACCTCCACGCTCACCTTTACCGGGATCACCCCGATCCATTTACTCAAATCCAATCCTTTCGCCTTGTATCCTTCCAGCAAAGCCTGTTGTTCCTCGGTCAAATCCTCTGCCTCCATATAAGGTTTCACGACAACACGCAACACCTCCTCCACTCTCCCCATATCCGCTTCCGGTAATGGATATTTTACCCCTATTTCTAATTGCACCTTATCTGCCACAACACCCTTTTTATTTGAAATAATTTCAAAATCCACGCTCTTTTCTCCTGCCGGAATAGTCACGATAGCTGGATTCACCGTTACCAAATCCTCCGCTCCTTCAGTCAGGTATTTCACGTCAATTTCAAAAGACACATCTTTATCATAAGCACGTATCAACATTAATGTTGCCTTCAAAGGCTCATCATCCATTGCCAATATTACCGGGTTCCCCTCCGTTCTGATATATATCGAATTCTTTCCCACATACGCTCTCTCGTCCGTTTCCGAACAACCGGAAAAAACGGCTACCAAGAATAAAAGCATGATTTGTAATTTTCCCATGGTACTCATAACTAAACTTTTATAATTTATACCTATTACTTCACACAGCCAATACCGGCCATCCTTCATTTTGTTCGACCAACGTGTTATACCGATATTCGCTTGCTGGAATCGGTAACGTCCAACGATAGTCGTCCGACTTAATCGTGGTTGACACCTTATTACCATACACGCCGTAGCGTTTGGCCGGAATACCGCATCGTTTCATATCGAAGAACCGAACTCCTTCACCCACGAATTCTTTTCTACGTTCCTCCAGAATTTTATTTATCAATTCATTACCCGATAATCCTACCTCCCACGCCGTAGCACCCCGTTGCTCCATCATCCGGTTCATCAGGCTCACGGCGTCACCACTTCGGTCTGAACGAGCTAAAGCCTCCGCACGCATCAGCCACATTCCGGCAGCCCGTGCTATGTTCACGTATTTACTAGCGATCTCGTCCCGGTTCATTTTATTATATTTTCCTAATAAACGAACTTCATGAGAATCCGGCATCACGAACTCTACTTCCGACCATTCTTTCCGAATATCTCCTTCCTCGAACAGCACCTCATCCGTCAGCACCAAATAATCCCCTTTATCGAAGGTTTCAAAACGAATTTCCTCGTAAATTTGGGCTAATTGATACTTTGCAAAAATCCGAGCCTCCGAATCGTTGCCACTCCAAAGTGCTTCATACACTCCGGCTCCTAATACCGTTTCCGGATATACAGCTTCCAAATCCTCAGTCTGTTCCAATACGGCGGAATAATTACCCGCATACAACTCTAAGTCTACCTGCAAATAAGCGATACTCTTATCGGATAGCCAATGTACATTCTTCAATGTATTTTTCTCATTTCTAGCCTCTTTAAGTAACTTCCGAATTTCCTCCACACAAGCCTTCATGGATGAACGGGGCAAAAAGTCAAGCTCCACCCGGTCTTTTAAAATAATCCCGTCCTTTGCCTCATTTCCCTCATAACGAGGAGCAAACAGGCGTAATAAATTGAAATAACACAATGCTTTCAACCCCTTGGCCTCACAAATAATCCTCTCCTTTTCCTCCACCTCGGTATCATTCAACGTGATCACCCCATCCATTCGTGCCAACAAAGCGTTCACCTCTGCCACCACCATGTAATATTCGGTCCATAATGTTCCCGCCAATTCCGTCATTTCAACTTCCCGCCAATCATACAGATTTTTCAACGTGGCATCCCGGTCTAAATGTTGAGTGGGACAAAAATCATCCGACAGAACCGAGTACTCGAACAAGTGCTGAGGTAATCCCTCATAGGCAGAAGCCAGCAATGAACGAGCCGACAAAACATCCGTTATTGCATCCGGATCGGAAAACTGATCTTCCAACGGTATATTCAGTGAGCAACCTCCCATCAGGAAGCCAACCACACAAATTATTATCCTCCAATTCATATCTTATATATTAAAAACTTACACTCAAATTCAACGTAAATACCGGTTGTTGCGTCCCAACTAACGAACCGGATTCGGGGTCAGACTCCTTGTAACGTGTCAAGGTGAACAGATTGGATGCCTGAAAAGCAACCGAAGCATATTGTATCACGTTCTTCGTCTTCTCAATCAACCAATAAGGCAATCTATATCTCAACGACAAGGAAGACATACGCAAATAATCGCTACTTCCCACGGTACGACTGTTAGCATACAATTTCAGATTATCCACGGCTGCCGAAGAGTAGTAAGGACGATGGTAAATCTTATTATCATCGCCTTCTTGAAACCACATATTCTCCACCTGCCCTTTAATCGCATTATAATTAGCATCGCTCACCTCTCGCACGTATGAAAAACTGTACGCTTTCTTGCCCCCGAACACGAAGTAAAAATCCATATCCAAATCAAAGTTGCCGTAGGATACCGAGTAGAAGAAGCTACCGGAGTAAGGCGGTGTGGAATGTCCCAAAGCAACCATATCCTCCCGTGTCAGTTTTTCCGTTGCGGCAATCTCTCGTCCATCGGCCCCCCGAAACACCGGAAGTCCTGTCATCGGGTTAATCCCCAATGACACGGGCCCATATATCATATCATACGATTTTCCTACCTCAAAACTAGGAACCATATCATACTCTGACGTGTACAGGCAATCCGTATGATACAAATCCACGACCTTATTCTGGTTATAGGCAAGGTTCAAACGCCCGGACATCCGCCAATTATTCCGATCTACCATTTTTACATACAATTCCCCCTCGATACCGCTATTCTCCAGAATACCGATATTCCGTTTCAAAGTAGTAAACCCGTTCGAAGCTGGAATAGGTACATCCAACAAAGCATCTTTTGTACGACGGCGGTACCACCCAGCATTCAGCGTCACCCGATTCCATAATCCCAAGGAAATTCCCGCATCAATATCAATGGTCTGTTCCGGTTTCAAATCGGCATTATACAATCCCATCAATGACAACAACTGATCGTCGCCATACGCATCCTCGGAATATTGAAAAGTAGCCACTGCCGACGAAGGAGAGACACCCTGCAAGCTTGCAGTACAACCGTATGACGCTCTTAACTTTAATTCCGTCAGCACCCCATTATCCCGCAAAAAAGGATAATTCTTCAACGACCAGCCGGCACCGACTGCCCAAGCGGAATTCCAACGTTTATCACTAGGCAATATAGAAGAAGCATCACTTTTATATGTTCCGAACAAATCATAGATATTATTCCAAGAATACCCGGCTAAAACTCCTATGCCCAGCTGGGCCGTCTTCTCATTCTTTGAAGTGAATGATGGTTTCCGATTGCCCTCTATTGATTGATTTACACCTGATGCAGACTGCATTTTCTTTGTCAATCCATAACCTGTAATTCCCAAATTATCATAGTGATCGGAATAAAAATCGAAGTTCGCTCCCAACGTCAAATCATGCTTCCCGAATGCCCGGTTATAAGTCACACGCACATTCGACGACAAATTCATGGTAGTATTCTTATCTTTTGTCAATTTTCCCCGTTCCCGTTCCGGAACACCACTGGTAATTTCAGAATACGCCGTCGGAGGCGTGATGCCCAGTTTCTCGGACAACACATAATCAATACCCGCAACAGCAGCAATCTCCAATCCTTCAATACCCCGGAAGTTAATACTTCCTGAAACTCCGGCTCGCTTATCTGATGATTCTTCACTGTATTGATTGAACAAATCCGCATACGTTCTTCCCGGAAAGGAAACCAACTCCGCATTCACATCTTTCGTTTCATAAGGATTCAACTGGTACACTAGATCCGTCGGAGAATAACTCGTACCATTGGGCGTGTTCGTGAGAGAATATCCACCATTGACACTCAAAGAAGCATACAATTTGGGGGTAATCTCCTGATCCACGCTCAACCGTGCCGTTACCCGCTTTATATCGTTTCCGGGGATACGTCCACCCTGTTGCGAATAATTCAAAGAGGCATAAAAACTAGTCTGCTCTGTTCCCCCTCTCGCACTTAAATTATGTTCCTGATAGAAATTATTACGCAACAACTCTTTGAACCAGTCCGTATTAATACGAGACAGGGAATCCAGTACTTGCTGTCCTCTGGCTATTAAACTCTCCAGATTCGGATCATTCGCATGGTATTTCCGATAGTAATCTTCACTATACCGATAACCCGGAGTTGCCGTATTTTCCAGTCGACGTTCTAATTCCAATTTTTCCTTCGAATTCATCATGTCTACCCCTCGACGCCCCCGAAGAGTCACACCTCCACTGAAACTATAATTATACACCATTTTTCCGGCAGTACCTCGTTGTGAGGTGATTTCTAACACCCCGTTTGCCGCCTTGATTCCGTACAACGCACAGGCAGCGGCATCCTTTAACACCTTAATTTCCTTTATATCATTGGGATTCAACGTTAAAAAAGCATCCGACGAAATCACCTGACCATCCAGAACATACAAAGGTTCGTTCGCCGCATCTCCTTCCCGCAAAGAAGACGTTCCACGGATACGAATCTCCGGCTTACTACCCAAATCCCCTTTATTGGTCACAATCAACCCCGGAGCCATTCCTTGCAAGGCAAGCGCCATATCCAACACGGGCTTATTATTCATACGCCGAACATCCACTTCATTCACCACCCCTGTTTTGGCCCGTACATCAATCTCGTTTACATTTGCCCGAGCCCTCACCTGCACTTCGTCCATCTCGTTGTAGCTGTCCTTCAACATGACATTCATAAAACGGTCACCCGTATATTTGATCTCTTTTGTCTTTTTACCAATAAAAGTAAACACGACTTCCATACCCATCACGTCAGGTACGACCAATGAATAATTCCCGTCTAAATCCGTCACGGTACCCACGGTTGTGCCTTTGATAAAAACATTTACTCCCGGTAGTGCCTCTCCCGCTTCATCATTCACCTGACCTTGAAGTTTGACTGTTTTGGAAGCCGCTTCCGGAGTCTCCTTGGCATATAATATAACCGTTTTATCCTTTATTTTATAGGTAAGATCCGAACCCTTCAAGGCAATATTCAACACAGAATCCAACGTAACTTCTTTTACTTGAATGGTTATTTTCTTTAAACTCATCACCATGGCATTGTTAAAGAAAAAAGTGTAATCTGATTGTTTCTTGATTTGGTCTGTCAACTGGGCAAATGAACCATTTTTCAAATTAATCGTTAGTTTTTTCTGTTGGGCAAACACACTCCCCCCAAATATAAACACTAACAACAAGCCCCATAAAATACGCCTGAAAACATACTTACCTTTCATAGTTCCTAATTTTTTCAATGTACAATAATACGCTGTTCTTCTATTGTGAAATGCACGTCACTTGTAAGCTCGATGATCTCCAGCACCTCGTTCAAATCTTCATATTTCTTCACGTCACCGGTAAATACAATATCTTTAGCCTCTTCCCGGTAGAACTCGACTTTCACATCATACCATCGTGCCATATTACGCATCAGATCTTCCAGACGCATATCCTTAAATACCAAACGTCCCGACCGCCAAGAGGTAAACAAAGCTGTCTCCACCTTATATTTTTCCATTCCTTTCCCCTCGATCAAACAAATCTGTTCGCCCGGCACCATTCTTATCTTTTCTCCTCTATCTAAAGATTCGATCTCGACCATCCCTTCCTCCAAGGTTGTCCACGTTTTTCCCTCTTCCTCGTAAGCACTCACGTCAAAAGAGGTCCCCAGCACTTTTACTTTAGCCTGTTCTGTCTCTACCACGAAAGGACGAGTTGTATCATGAGCGACCTCGAAATAAGCCTCTCCTTCCAACAACACCTTACGAATCCCACCCACGAATGCCACCGGATATTTCAATCGTGTTGCGGCATTCAACCACACTTTAGTGCCATCCTCCAAGATCATAAAATACTCTCCTCCCCGCGGAACCTCCAAGATATGAAAAGCATCCTGCACTTCCCCTGAGCGTGATTTACCATTATAACTAATCCGCCCGGAATCCGCACTAATTCTCATGCCCCCGTCCTCTATATTTCTTTCCCCCAAATCCAAAACTTGCCTTTCTCCCGATGACAAGACTAATACAGCTTGAGATTTTCCGGCCTTCACGGTTATCGGTTCCACCCGGCTCTTTTCTTTTATATCATCTCTGGAAAGTAACGCAACAGCTACTCCCAAGGGAATCATAAACATAGCAGCATACCTCATCCACGTACGCCTTATCTTTCTACGCTTTGCAGATAGTTTATCCCGTCTCACGGTTCTGAATTCTTCCCATGCCTTCATATAATCCAAACGCTCGTATTCTCCCACCTTATGTTCCATCAATTCGGTCGAACTCCACTGATCAAACAACTCCCGATGACGTTCGTCCTCTGCCAACCATTTTTCCAACTCCTGCAACTCCCCTTCTTCCAAACAATCACTTAAAGATTTGGAAATAAACTCCGATATTTTGAATACATTTTCTTCCTTATCCATAAACAAATAATTTTTTTGTTCCTCCATTTTTAACATGCATTTGCCAAGAAACACTTCAGCAAACAAAACGGGGGGATAAGAATTAAAAAAAATCAAAATTCGATCACAAACATATTATAAATGTTTAGCCATAGAAATACCTTAAATCGGGTATTTACGAGAAAAGAATACCTATAAATATTGAGTATATGCCACCTTTCAATTTATTATACAATCTCTTTTTACCGTCCTTTTTATACTCTTTTGCAGTCTCCAAAGAAATTCCCATGAACTCCGCCACTTCTGAAATTTTATATCCTTTTAATGTCAACAACATGACTTTCCCGCATTGCGGTGGCAACTGTTTCACGGTAGTTAAAATTCGTGCAAACACATCCTCTTCCATCATCCGCTCTAAAAACACCTCTTGCTTCTCCCCCTCTTCCAACATTTTCATTTCATACTGTCTTCTGATCTTTAAATGGCGTAGATAATTCAGGGACTTATTTCTCACTCCTGTATATAAATATACTTTCAGTGCAATCCGATTATTAAACACCATCTCTTTATCAAGTAGCGATATAAAGAATTCCTGCACAATATCTTTTGCCACCTCTTCATTTTCCACATACTTCCCCGCAAACAGAACCAACGGAACATAATAATCATGATAGAGCAACTCGTAAGCTTTCTCTTTCTGTTGGCGTAAATATTCTAATAAGAGGTCACACTGCTCCATAACTCAAAATTATTTGACAAAGATAACTTAAAATTTCTTTAAACAAAGAACAAACAATCCGATTACAATATCTTTGCAAGCGGAGAAAAACAACCAAACTATGATTCAAACAAAAGCCGACTATATACACGACCGGATAGCAGAAGGAGAACACCAGCAACAGGATTTCAAATTCGAGATTTCTGATGCCCGCAAGATCGCTAAATCTCTTTCCGCATTCTCCAACACCGACGGGGGACGCTTACTCGTGGGGGTAAAAGATAACGGCAAGATTGCCGGAGTACGCTCGGAAGAGGAGATGTACATGATCGAGGCTGCCGCAAAGCTTTATTGTAAACCACAAATCGATTGTGAAATGCACGTCCACACCGTAGAAGGGCGTACGGTTCTCGAAGTCATCGTCCCTCCGGGAAAACAAAAACCCTATTACGCCAAAGATCACGATAACCGCTGGTGGGCTTACATCCGGATTCTGGATGAAAACATACTTGCCACCCCCGTGCATATCAAAGTATGGCAACAAGCCGGAACCCCCAAAGGAGCATTCGTGCATTACACGGAAACAGAACAGATTCTATTGGATTACCTTTTTTCACACGACTCCATCACACTAAATCAGTATTGTCGTCTGGCAAAGATTCCCCGCCCCAAGGCAGAAAACACGTTAGCCAAGTTCATCCGGTTTGAACTCATCGAACCGTATTTTGACGGGCAACGTTTCCTTTTTCGACAAAACGAAAGGAATTTATGATCTTAATTCACCCTCGGAACCGGGACAACTCATCAATCATCATGCGGGCAAATCGTTCGGATGCCCCGGCATCACCCAACTTCTCGTTCACCTCGTCGTATCCTGCCAACATTTGATCCCGTTTCTCCCCTTCCGAAATAATAAGCGAAAGTTCTCTCAACAAGTTCTTTTCGTTCAACTTTTGCATCAACAACTCGGTAACCACTTCCCGCCCGGCAATCAGGTTCACCAACGAGATATACTTCACCTTGACAAAAGTCTTAAACAGGAAATAACTCAACGCTCCCCCCTCTCCACTGTAACAAACCACCTGGGGTGTCCGCAGTATAGCGGTTTCCAACGTGGCTGTTCCCGAAGTAACCAATGCCGCACGTGCCTGTCGCACCAACCGGTAGGTCTGTCCGTAAATAATCTTTACTTTCACATCCTGCAAATAAGGAGCATAATCCGCATCACTCATCGAGGGAGCCCCCGCTATCACAAACTCGTGACCAGGAAAATGTTTTACCATAGTCAACATTTTCGGTAACACGTGTTTCAACTCCTGCGAACGACTACCCGCCACCAAAGCGATAATCGGTTTACCGGAAAGGCCATTTACACGTACGAACTCGTTGAATGTTTCATCCTTGAAAGGACGATCGTGAATAGCATCTACCAACGGATTTCCGGCATACTGCACTGGATAGTCATACCGGGCATAAAAGTCAACTTCAAACGGGAAAATCACGAACATACGATCCACCAACCGCTTGATTTTCTTCACCCGGCCCGTGTTCCACGCCCAAATCTTCGGGGATATATAATAGAATACGGGAATACCCGCTTCCTTGATAAATTTAGCCACCCGGAGATTAAAACCACCGTAATCCACAAGAATCACGACATCCGGTCTCCATGCCAAAATATCTTGGTGACAGGCTTCAATATTCGCCTTAATCTTGTCCAGATTTTTCAAAACCGTCAGGAACCCCATGATGGCCGTGTCCTTGTAATGGCGAACGATCTCACACCCGGACTCCCGCATCAGATCACCTCCCCACCCGCGAACTTCCGCACCCGAGTCAAACTTTCTCAATCCCTTGATCAGATTAGAGGCATGCAAATCGCCCGATGCCTCTCCCGCAATAACGTAGTATTTCATTGGCTTTTTTCTATTCTTTGGGCAAAGATAGAAAAAGATTTGGAACCTATATACAAGTTTACCGTACCCATAGGTATACCTGTTACAAATTCCCCTTACACGGGGAAGGCCTATTGGCTTATCCTGAAAAAAGTTGACTTGTCCAACAAGTAAACTCATGCCTGTACCGTAAATTAGTATATAAATTCCATACAAAATTATAGCATTATGGTTCCGTAGCTTTACACTAAGAATTCATGGATAAGAAATGAAAAAACTCTATCTTTGCCTCCCACTAGCAAATTTAAAGTAGATCGCATATGAACATTGTTGGGAAGAGAGTGGCATACATCACGTTAGGATGCAAGTTAAATTTCTCCGAAACCTCCACGATCAAGCACAACCTTGAACAGGAAGGAGCCGTGACTGTGGGAGAAAAAGATGGGGCAGATATATTCGTGATTAACACGTGTAGCGTCACGGATATTGCAGAGAAAAAAGGACGGCAGATGATTCGGAAAATCATCCACCGAAATCCCGGATCCTACATTGTCGTGGTAGGCTGTTATGCCCAACTTAGAGCGCAGGAAATCATGAATATCGAAGGTGTCCACCTGGTACTCAACGCACGAGACAAGTTCAACGTGGCCCACTATTTGAACCACCTCGAAGAACAGGAACGACACGAACCACATTCTTGTGATATTTTCGAGGTCAAAAACTTCGATCTTGCTTACTCGTACGGGGACAGAACCCGGTGTTTTCTGAAAATTCAAGACGGATGCGACTATTTCTGCTCTTACTGTACGATTCCCTTCGCTCGCGGACGTAGCCGCAGTGCTGCCATCCAAGACGTGATCAAGGCAGCCCGTGACGTGGCATCCAAGGGTATCAAGGAAATCATTCTCACGGGAGTAAACACGGGAGATTTCGGGAGAGAGACAGGGGAAACATTCCTCGACTTGATACGAACACTGGATGAGCTGGAAGAAATCCAACGCTTCCGAATTTCCTCCATCGAACCTAACCTACTGACAGATGACATCATTCGTTTCGTGGCCTCCTCCCGGCGTTTCATGCCACACTTCCACGTACCTCTTCAATCCGGGAGTAACGAAGTGTTACACTTGATGAGGCGACGTTACGAACGAGAACTTTTTGCCGAGAAAGTACAGGAAATCAAAACACTTATTCCCGATGCCTTTATCGGAGTGGACGTGATTGCCGGCATGCGGGGAGAAACGCCGGAGGCGTTCGAAGATGCCCGACAATTCATTGCCGGACTAGATGTTTCCCAGCTACATGTGTTCCCTTATTCGGAACGTTCCGGAACAAAAGCTCTGGACATCCCGTATATAGTCCCACAAGCGGAAAAACATCGCCGGGTGAATACACTTCTCGATATTTCCGAACAGAAATTACACGATTTTTACACGGCACACGTGGGACAAACCCGCCCGGTGCTGTTTGAAGAAAGCGATATTGCCGGATCGATCGGTGGATTCACGGACAATTACATCCGTGTGGAAATACCCTATGATCCTTCCCTAGCAAACCAAATCGTACCCGTGGAGCTGAAAACCGACATTTTCGGCTCGTAAATACCGGACTTCACACGGCACAAACCTCCGGAAGAATACAAACTTTACGGAGTTATTTTATATTTTTGTCGCCGCAAATATTGTATTAAAAAACGAAAAGCAAGGTATTATGAACGTCTTAGTTACCGGAACAGCAGGGTTTATTGGTTTTTATCTTGTTCAGAAACTACTGAATGCAGGACACACTGTTTATGGAATCGATTCAATCAACCATTATTACGATGTAACCTTGAAACACGACCGCCTGCACGCCTGTGGCATAGACCATCCCGTTCCCGGTAAAGAAATCGTATCTTCCCGGAATACGAATTACACGTTTTGCCAGTTGGACCTGTGTGACACCGAAGCCATTCATACATTATTCGACACACATGCTTTCGACTGCGTGGTGAATCTTGCCGCACAAGCCGGGGTCCGATATAGCCTAAAACACCCGGAAAGTTACGTGCAAAGTAACGTCATGGGCTTCATCAATCTACTGGAAGCCTGCAAGAAAACGAGTTGCAAAAAATTCATATACGCCTCATCTTCTTCCGTGTACGGGAACAACCAATCTGTCCCCTTCAAAGAGACAGACGCCGTAGATCACCCGATTAGCATTTATGCCGCCACGAAAAAAAGTGACGAGTTGATGGCAAACGCCTATGCTCATCTCTACGGTATACAAACTATCGGATTACGATTTTTTACGGTATACGGTCCCTTTGGACGCCCGGATATGGCTCCCATGCTTTTTGCCAACGCCATTCAACACGACGAGGTGATCCGCATCTTCAATAACGGGAATCTCTCCAGAGACTTCACCTACATCGAAGATATCGTGACTGGTATCGAGAAAATCGTGTCTACACCGGGAATCCTACGGGAAGACGTACCTGGTACTCCCGCCACGATATACAATATCGGACACGGTACCCCCATCCAGCTCATGGATTTCGTCCAGTTGCTGGAAAAGAACTTGGGGAAAGAAGCTCGTAAAGAGTTTGTCGGGATGCAACCGGGAGACGTTTACCAGACGTGGGCTGATACCACCCGCTTGCAGGAAGACTACGGGTATACCCCGCAAATATCACTCGAAACGGGAATCGCCCGCTTTGCCAAATGGTTCAAATCATACAACAAATGACACACATCAACAAGATACGGGCCGTGTATTTCAGCCCGACAGGAACAACACGAAAGATCATAACCGCCACGGCCAAAGGACTTTCCAGAGCATTGAAAACCAGTCTCGAAGAACACGATTTTACCTTACCCAAGGCAAGAACACAACCTTTGCGATTCACGGACTCCGATCTCGTGGTGTTTGGTACCCCGGTATACGCCGGGCGAGTTCCAAACGTACTGTTACCCTATTTGAACACGATGCAAGGCAACGGGGCTTTAGCCATTCCAGTTGTGCTTTTCGGGAATCGGGATTACGACGATGCGCTAATCGAATTACGAGACATTCTTGAAAACAACGGACTCCACACGATAGCCGCAGGGGCATTCGTGGGTGAACACTCTTTCTCCCGGATACTGGCAAAAGACAGGCCGGACATGAAAGACATGGATATAGTGGATGAATTCGTTCGCAAAATCTGTGAAAAGTACAAGACAGACACGCTATCACATCCCATTCCGGTTTCCGGAACCCCATATCCCTACCGGGGATATTACACACCTCGCGACCGGCAAGGCACCCCGGTAGACATCCGTAAAGTGAAACCGCTTACCAACGACCGTTGTAATAACTGCAAGCATTGTGCAAAAGTATGTCCCATGGGGTCTATCAGCTATGAAAATGTAAGAGAGCTTACAGGCATCTGTATCAAATGCGGAGCATGTATCAAGAAATGTCCAAAGCAAGCGAAATATTATGAAGATACAGGATATTTATATCACCAGCATGAATTGGAAGAAGGTTTAACCCGACGTGCAGAAAATACCTTTTTTATTTGAAATTTGCATAACTTTCATTAAATTTGCAGCATATAACATAGTCAATCAACAAACAGGACAATGGTCAAGGAAATATTTAAATTCTCCATTAGAAGACTGATTCAAACGAAAATAAATGGAGGAATAGTTCTTTTATTTGTGGCTCTCGCCGCCATGATTATCGCAAACTCTCCTTTACAGGAATATTACAATATTTTATTTTCCCAAAACATCACGCTCACGATCGGAAGTTTCAACCTTTTTGATCGTCACGATGGCAATCCGATGACTTTACTGGATTTTATTAATGATGCGCTCATGGCTATCTTCTTCTTCTCGGTAGGGTTAGAGATCAAACGGGAACTACTCGTTGGAGAACTTTCGTCCCCCCGGAAAGCTTTGCTTCCGGTTGTGGCTGCCTGTGGAGGGATGATTGTCCCAGTCTTACTCTTCTATCTGATCAGTCAACCTGGTCTAGTCATGCGGGGTGCAGCCATTCCCATGGCAACAGATATCGCTTTCTCCCTAGGCGTTCTCTCGCTTCTAGGCAAAAAAGTTCCATTAAGCTTGAAGATCTTCCTCACTGCTTTTGCCGTTGTAGATGATATTGGTGGAATCATCGTCATCGCCCTATTCTATAGTTCGCATCTGACGGTGGAGTATTTAATTGCTGCAATGATTATTGTTGCCCTCTTGTACATCGGCGGTCGGCAGGGAATTCACAATAAATTTTTTTTCATATCCTTCGGAATCATCGTGTGGTGCCTGTTTATCAACGCCGGAATCCATCCCACAATTGCGGGAGTTATCGTGGCCTTTACTGTTCCGGCCCGTCCGAAACTACATATATACAAGTACGTGAATAGTATCCGGGAAAGCTTAAAAAGACTACCGGAAAATTCAAATGAAATCATATTAAGCAACTCTGAACTTTCTATATTAAAAAGTATCGAGTCTGCCTCGGATAAAGTGGTTAGTCCTTTACAAGCCATGGACGACGACCTACGTACCCTTGTGAATTACGTGGTAATGCCCCTTTTCGCATTTGCCAACGCTAGTATCTCCTTCGAAGGATTCACGCTCGCCTCTCTGGAAGGCGTATCAGTAACGATTTTTGTTTCCCTTGTACTCGGAAAACTCATCGGCATCTTCTCGTTCACCTACCTCTTTATAAAATGCGGTTGGTTAACCATGCCCGACAAAATGGATATGCACTCCCTTTTCGGAGTATCTTTATTAGGAGGGATCGGATTCACCGTGTCCCTATTCATTGCAACTCTTTCCTATGCGGGAATGGGTACGGAAGGAGCCATGTTATTGAACCAAGCAAAAATCGGTATCATTGGAGGCTCTCTGTTTGCTGGACTCTGCGGTTACTTCTACTTGAAATACGCCTTGAATAAAAAAACTCAAAAATCGCTTTGAAAGTCAAATAAAGTCCTTATATTTGCATCCGCATTGGAGAGGTGGCAGAGTGGTCGATTGCGGCGGTCTTGAAAACCGTTGTACTGCGAGGTACCGGGGGTTCGAATCCCTCCCTCTCCGCTGAGGAAAAACAGAGAACAAGAGAGTTAGTACACAAAGAGCTGACTCTCTTTTACATTCTAAAGGATTGGCGGTTTCATAAAGCATTCATGAGAAACCCGAAACGGGCTTCATTACCAAACATCATGATGAATCCTATCCTCCACTCGAATTTCTTTCTGTTTACAGATATGCGCATTTTTTGCAGCATAACCAATAGCAAGAAAACAGGTGAATTCGTATTCTTCAGGGGCTTTGACGAGTTTTTTCACGTATTCTGGTTCATTGCCAATGGGGATACGGAACGCACACGCCAACCCCTCTGCGGTTGCCGCCAGGAGGATATTTTCCACAGCCGCCCAAGCTGAGGCAAAATAATTCAACGAACTTTGGTCTGCCGGATGGCACAAAGGATAATCTTTTGATAGTGTTTCAAAAAGTGTGTAAATTCCAATTTATTTATTTTTGTAATAGA
>OGQU01000095.1_pt1 | contig 107315 bp, 84 predicted proteins | sample 1553341 | NCBI WGS metagenome assembly OGQU01 (sample SAMEA2579920, study PRJEB22360) | human gut metagenome | biome: human gut; feature: human-associated habitat; material: faeces | place: Denmark | collected 2008/2010 | reverse complement strand
TTCTCGGGACTGGCTCCCAGGACTCTCGTCTTCACGCTCGTTACCAGTCCCGTCACCAGATCGTGGTAACCGGAAGCGTACCCCGTCGTCGGTTGAAAGGCAAGCACCGGGACCTCACCCGTGGCCGTGTAATTATCATACAGGGTGTATTGCAAGGGAGAGCGATTTCCCGCCGGGACGTAATTATCACTACCCGAGGCGGCATCTTGTAAATCCCGGTGAGACCGGCCCGTTCCCGTTAACACCACCTCTCCCGTCTCGATCACCCGGTTCTGGTCGTCGTACAGCGAGTAGCTCCACTTGTCGGCATTTTCAGTCCGCTGCTTACCGTCCTGGCTCAGCACCAGACGATCCCGCTTGTCGTGAACCAGGTAAACCGGATCACAACCCGGTAATTGCTTCAAGATTAACCGCCCGAAACGATCATACCCGTAATAGTAACCGAACAACCGGATCGCCTCCGTCTCCCGGGTCGAGGTCGTCCCCACGCGGGCACTCGCCTCCGGCGACAAAACGTACCGTAACAAACCTCGGTCATCGTGAACGCTGTAAGTCTCCAGCCGGTTATCATCACCCTCCACGTTCACAACCAGCACCGTCCGATCCTGGTTGTCCGTGTAAGTTTCCACCCGTTTACCGTCCTCATCGGTCACCGTCACCTTCTGCAAGGAACCCGCCGCGTAATACCCGGACAAGACCAGCGACCCGTCACCCGACACCCGGTAAAGCCGAACCTCGTTCGCCCGGTTCAGCCCGTAACCCGTTGTCACGCCCTTCCCGTTCTCGTGCCAGTTCTTGCCCGGTCCCGTCTGCTTCACCACGCGGTCAAGCGGGCTGTTATCGTACCTCGTCAACGTGTACATGTAACCCGATTCAGACTCCCCGAAAACCTGCCATCTCGCCGGGGATAAAGCGTCACGAACAAAACCACCGTGATTACCTTCAAGAGCGTAAGGAACGTGTTCCTTTTCCACCCGACCCAGTACACCGTAACGACACGCTTTAACGATATCACTCGTGTTCCCGGGAGAGGCGTTGACTTGTATCTCCTGCAATTTCCTACCGAAACCGTCAAGGTAAGTCACGTTGTTGATCGTCCTAGCCCCGTCCCCGGAAGTCGTGGGGTCGAGATAGATCGTCTCCACCACGTGAGGCTCCGTGGAAGTGTAATGAATACCGTTATCCCGGTCCACGGTCACGCTACCCGTCATCGGCACGAAATAATCCTGCAAACCAGCCTCCATCGTGTACGTCCCCGTTTCCGAAACGCTAAAGGAGAGAACCCCGCCCGTGCCAGCGCGGGAAGCCACCACCGTGCCACCTTTTAACAAGCGATAAGTCAGGATGGATTGGGAACCCGGTAACGTTATCGAGACGGGCTGGCTGTTCCGGATCGTTCCTCCCCCGCCGACCACGCTCCTCGTGATCTCCGGCCAGATGCCCACCTCGCCGTTCATCCAGGCCTCTCGACCGTCTTGACAAGCCTTCACACGGTAATAACCGTAACCGCGTAAACCCGAAAACCGCTGGTTCGAAATCCGGGCCCCCTCCACCCGCACGTCGTTACAATACAACTGGTAATCCACGAAAGGCTGCTGCCCGCTCAAGGTCACCGTCCCGGTCGAACCCTCCGCGATCTCGCCGCCCCCGCTTAAATTGTACACCTCCAGGATACCGCCGGGGGCTTGCAAGGCCTGTATTAATATTCTATCTACCAGATTTAACACGAGAAAAGACTGTTTCGTGGTGTCACTACAATTGGGTCCGCGCCCAATCACGACCTGCCCCTCGAGAGGAGACTCGGGAGTAACGAATCCCAAAAAGAATGTTGAATCCCACGTCACGCACTCCCCCGCCAAAATCGAACGCATCATCTCTTCAAGTTCCGCTCTCCCTTGAGGATAATCCGGGGCAAGCGTGAAAGGTATCGCTTTGATTTCCCCGTCCTTGGACAACATCACCTTGGGCGAAGCCGCAACAACGATCTTTCCTTCTAATACTCCATAATAAGAAACCCGTGCGCTACCGTTCATATCGCGAGAGACATCACCACGAGTGGCTTTTATCGTGTAATTACCACCTGTTGTCACCAAAAAATTTAAAGGTCCCCCCGTTCCGGGCAAGGAAGCTTGCAAGGCAGCCCCTTGATACAAGTCATACGTCACACCCTGTTCTGAACCCGATAAAGTCACGAAAGTCCTTTTCCCGGGATATATCGTGGCATTACCACTAACCGTGTAACTTTTAGGGACAGCTCCCGGACCGTATTGATAAACCAAACGATGCCGCCCCGTTAACAACGACAGGAACACGCACCAACGGGGTGCCCCTGTGGTGTTTTCCTTGATCCCAACCACGAGCCGCCCCGTCAAGGATGACGTCGGCACCATCTCGAGCACCCTGACCCAAGTCCACGATTGCTGTTCCAAAAAACTATTTATTTGCGTCATCACTAGCTGTCGGTCCAACTCCGTTTGAGTACGATACAGCAACTCAAAATACCCCGAGGCTCCATCCAACTTGATCGTATCCGGATTCCCCGATAAATCCAGACTAGGATAAGCTTGTCCCATCGATAGCAAGGACAAGAACAGCATGCATATTAATAATTCTATTCGTTTCATCTTTTCAGATTTTAGATTATCAATTCAATTTCACCACGTTATACTGGTAATCTCTCACCACGTTTCCACGCTCGTCCACCACCCGGATTAATCGTCCCGCCGCATCGTACTCGTTCAACTCCGCACGTCCGTTCTGATCAAATTTACAGAAAACAGAACCGTCTAAATTATAGGATATCGCCTCGAAAGAAACATCCGCCGGTAGTAACGCAACGTACTGCACGTTCTCGTACGGCTTACTAACCGTCACGGATGCCACGTTCTCGTACGGACTCAAGTCGATCTCGAAACTCTGGACCGAATACCCGGGAGTAGCGGTCAAACGAACACTACTCGACGAGCTCCCTCCCGCATGACCGACACTATAGTACACGGAACCGACAGCCCCGTTATTCAACACGAACAATCTCAAACGCTTGGATTCGGGGATTACCGTTATCTTTATAGTTCCCGTGTAATTCAAATATTCCGACAGCCCCGCCAGATCCCTGTATTTAAAAAGATCAGGATCACGTATTACACCTTGCTCCACCAAGTAATACATATTATAAAGTAATTCCGGTAAATTCGTTAACTCCAAATACTCTCGAGGTAATTGCATATATTTACTGCGGAAATCGTTCACATGTCGTCCTCTATTTGCTTGAACACTATCAATCAAAACATTATATTCTTCGACCGTCATTGACTTCTTAGAGGCAAGCCCCCCGATCAAATCTAACATCATCCGGTGGCCCGAACTCCAGTAATACTGCCTGAATTCACTCGTTTGTTGCGAAAGATCAATCCCTTGACAAACATCGTAAAGTTCCGAGGAAAGGCCGTAAACACCTAGCATGCGACTCACTTTATTTCGAAGTGAATACTCCTCCCCGTATTTTTTCAAATCCGCTGCAGCCACCATCCGTGAAGTGGCGTGTTTCGCCTTTAGAATGACCTGTCCATAGTTAAAATCATAACAAAGAGCCTCATCTCCCGCGTTACTCTGCACTCCCACAGGCAAATACGACTGGTTACTCTGCACATAATCGATCGTCTGTTCCAGCAGGTAATTGGCTTGTCCTTGAGTGAACGAACTTGCATCAAGAGACGAAAGCATGGACAGGGACAATGTTTTGGTCGATGTCGGGTAAAAAGCATACTTCCGAGATAATCCGCTATAAAATACATTTTCCATTTCCACGGATTCATAAAATGAAACCTTTTCAACCTGTATCGTGTCATTCTTCAAGTGGATTTCCTTCACCACGGGAGTTAATATATTCTTTCGTTTCATTTCCGCGACCACCGGACTGGCAGCATCCTCCATCTCAGTTACCCGTTTCGTGACCACCGTGTACGTTTCACCCCTCGCGTCAGTTTGAATCACCCGGGTCGGATAACTAGCCCCTTTCAAGTTATCGTAGAAAAACTCCGTTTTTTGATAGGGAGTTCCCGTGGCCTTGGAAAAATCCGATATCGTGGCACTATCCGTCACATGTGTTTCAAACCGGTATACATTCCGCTCTGTTAACAAAGTCTTTCCCCCGTACTTAATATTATAGATCTGACGAGGTATCCTCACGCTTGTTCGAGGCTGTATATTCGGCAAATAAGTTTCATTATAAGGAGAGAGCGAATAATAAACGTTACCATCATTATACAAAAATATACTTCCTTGATTACGATAATAACTCTCCAGGAATTCCTCGTCCATGTAATACTCGTAGGCCTTCACTTGTGGCAACACCTTCTTGTAATTTAACGCCGTGTCCACCGGTACGAAAAAAGGTCCTGCTCCCCCCGCAGACAAATCGCTCGAATATTTACAGGTCTCTATTTGTTTGAGGTTCCCATTGTTATCATACGTGGCCACGGCCAAGGGTAAACCTGTCAACCAAAAAACGTGAGGAAAATTGGGATTTACCGGGGAAACAACACTAAACAAGTATGCTTTCGTTCCTTTTCCCCGGGTTATCTCTTGCACGTACGGGTAAAAAAGACCGTTATTACCGGTATTCATAAAAGCCATATTCTGATACTTCACCCTGGAATGAGAAACTCGATCTGAAAAACCGCTATACGAAATAATTTCCGTGTTCGAACAATCCGTGAAAACGGGAACACCATGCGTGGGATACCGGTAATACACGGTATCACAAGTCTCGCTTTTGATATCTTCCACGAGTAAAGATTTTACCCGGATTCCCCCGAAATCATACGGGTACCTGAAACTGTTGGGTTCGTAATCAACGGTCACTTTTCCCCCGCTGGGAACCGTTATCGTTTTTAGAGAACCCGTTTTAGAATATTCAATATCCGGAAAAAGGAAATAATACCCGTTATCATCATCTCCTCGCCTCTCCCTTAAATATCCCCAGGCATCAGAGATCGTGGCAATTCCTAAAGGCCTCGCATAATAATCAAATTTAATCCGGTTAATTTCTGTCTCCTCTTTATCCAAAAAGCTTAGATAATTCAGATTATCCCCCGCATTCAAAAGTACCTGTGAAATCGTCCGTTTTAACACGTCCGTCAACTTGACTCGTTTTAAACGAGTTTCTCCCCACAAAAGATAATATTCGAATTCTACGGATTCCCCATCACACATAATACTCTGTAAAATAGGAGATTTAACACTAAACACAGTACCTCCCGATGTTTCTTTCGTGGTCACGTTATTATTCACCTCGTTCAAACTTTGTATCACGTAACTTTTGGCCGTGCGAAACCACGAGGCTGCCGTCCTAGCGTTATGCGAGGACTGTTTCTCGTATGTGTCTATTAATTGGTTTAACGTCTGTATTAATCCGTTAGAAGCATTGGTTACACTGGAAAAATTCGCCAATTGTCCCATGATTCTGAAATTGGCATTAATTGCCGCAGCTCCCGCCTCAAAATTCGGGTTACGTATCCATTGCCCGCTACCGATATAAGTATATAAATCATTATTCAATTGCATTTCCAACGAAAAACCATTCAAACAATCTCTCGCTTCGCGAATAGCCTCGTCAAACTTATTCCTGTATTTCGAGAAATCAAACACTCGCTCCCGCATGCTTCTCCCGTAAGTGTATTTCGATTTATATCCGGAATAAAACCGGACGGTATTAATTCCTTTCTGGTCTTTCTCGTTCTCTCGAACTTCCGCAAGATAAGTGAAAACAATCGGTTTTCTATTGCGGGGTTCGATCCGGTTCAAATACCAAGAAGAAATATATGATTTATCACGGATACCGTTAAAACTGATCGCATCCTCCTTGACAATATTAACGGACCACTCCTTTTGCCTATAGATAAATCGATTCCCGCTTTCATCCGTGATGATCCAACCGTTAATCTCACGACCATAAGAAGATTCGCATTCGATTCTAACATTGGTTCGCTCAAGAGGCTCCGCATATATCCGGGCGCTATCGTCCATTTTAATAATGAAATTCACGGACTGTCCGTTAAAAACTGCGGTAAAAATATCGCTCTCACCATCACGCTCACGCTTGTTTACCCGTTTGACATCATCTACCAATGGGGTTGTATTAAGACCCCGTTCCGCCCACAAGAACCCGTAAAACGAAGTTTCATCGGCAATTCCTCCACGTATCGTTCGAGTAACCACACCTCCTGTATTTAATAACCAATTATAACCGATTAATCCACATACATCCTCTTGCTTAACCCCCTTGGCCGAATAATTCAAGCTAATAGGTAATTGGAAATCTCCTGATCCGAGAGTAAATAATGGGATTTTGTAGTGAAATATGCCGGTAACATAATCCACCATCATATTTTTGGAATCCAAGTATCCCCGAGCCTGCTGTCCCGGTTCTAAATCCTGAGCTTTTAACACTCCCTGTAAGAAAAAAATACAGGATAACAACAACAGTATTCTATGTTTCATAATTATTTGTCATTAGTAATTAGACTTCATGGTTATAAACAATCATTTTCCTTATTAAATACATTCTACCTTCCCCATAGGCATTTCATTTTAAAGTTCAACACTAATTACCGTCAGCCGATGACACCTCCAAGCCTAAACATCGGCAAGTACATCGATATTAATACTATCGCAACAAGCCCGCCTACCCCCATGATAAGGACAGGCTCCAGCAAATTTCCCAGTTGTTTCAGTTTATGTTCCAGTTCTCGGGTGAGATCTTCTCCTTGTTTTTGTAACATATCTTCTAGCCGGTTGGTCTCTTCCCCCACCCGTACCAGCGTATAAAGTTTACGGTCATAGATATGAGGGAATTCGCCCAATTTATCTGCGAAAAATTCGCCTCTTTTCAATCCCTCGCAAATAATATCGAAAGAACGTTGATACGGGTAAAAAGTAATAATATCCTTCAACATCCCGATTCCCTGCAGTAGAGGAACTTCGGAACTACACAGCAAGTAGAGTAACTTACAGAAACGTGCCTGATAATTTTTCCGTATCAACTCTCCCGCAAGAGGAATCTTCAAAACCAGACGAGACAGAAAAGAGCGAGTAGAATCCGATTTTCCGTTCAACCAAAAGTATCCCACCAGAATGATAACGACGGATATCCCGATCAACAAATAAGTCGGGAAATTCTTCGAGAAATCGATAATCCAACGGGTGATACCCGGAAGTTCCCCACCCATACGGGCATACACCTGTTCGAACATGGGCACGATGACCGTGATCATGAACACAAGAACCACGATTGCCGTTACCAGAATAATCAAGGGGTAACTGATAGCTCCCGTCACCAGGCGACGCTGTTCCACCCGTTTATGATAATAATCAGCCAGGAAACGCAACGATTCGTCAACACGTCCCGTCTCTTCACCAATCCGCAAAACCCCGTAATCCAACGCCGAGAATCGTTTACCGGCAGCAAAGCTCTCCCACAAAGTTTGCCCCTTGACGACCGACGCATAAATACTTTCCAGCACTCGTTTCAATCGCTTATCGTTTTCCCCCTCGATCAACAGACAAAACGAACGCCCGAAATCGAGTCCCGAGGAAAGCAACGAATGCAATTCGGAGAAAAGAGACTCTTTTTTCCCGTCCTTGATATCTCTCGTTTCATTATTCCATGTCATCATATTCTTCCTTTTTAAATTGATTCTCAACACTCAACGCCTCCTGCCTCCACTCGTTTTGGGGATCCCGAGCCCTTCCGAACTCGAAATAGTAAAGTTTCCCCCGAGATCGGAAACGCACGCCAAGACTATCCACCGGCACGGGAATATCCCGCACGGGTACAATCCGGATCTCTTCCACCTCCCGGAACAACGTATCCACCCCGATTGACCGGGTACAAACCAGCAAAGAATCCCGGTGCTCCACGAGAACCAAACGCTCCCCACTCTTATAAAAACAAAAAGATTCGGGACCACCGATCACGCTATCGCATGATAGAAAAAGGTGATCCAGTTGCTGGTAACTATCCAATAACGAATTCCCGGCAGCAAGCGTCTTGTTCAACCGATTCGTGTAACGTCTGACGAGGTTCACCCCGTCAAACAAGGCAATAAACAAGATGCCCGACACGATGATCACGATCAACATCTCGACCAGCGTGGAAGCGGCAAGCGTGTATGAAAATCTCCTCTTCATGGTTCTACTTTTATCAGGTAATCATACTTCATCGACTTTCTCCCCCGTACAGGTAAAGCCGTCACGGTTAATTGCCGGATCCCGAACGAGTAATCCGTAATCACGATCTCTACAGTCCCCCAATCATACTCTCTCGTGTATTTTCCCGGAAGATGAAGGCCGTCCCCGTATTCTCGACGACACTGCCGGGCCGTCAGTTCCATGGAAACATTCTCCGCCGGATCATCTCCCGTCAGGGTAACCCGGGTTAAGGTCTCCATCGTGATCATGAAACTCGCCAGTAAGATCACGGCCGCCACGATACATTCTAACAATGACGAAGCTTGCAACTCTCGGTTCAATCCAGCCATTTCACTTCCCTCCTTTCATAAGGCCCCCGCATCCACAAGGGATAAGCCATCCCCGGGTTACCCGGCAACACGACGTTATACAATATCCCCGAGTAATATCCCTCCGGAGCAAAATAATAACACTCCCGGGCATACAAACTACCCGTCACGAACCCGTGAACCTCCGCTATACCGTCCACGTACAACAATCCCCGCACCCGGGAAGACTCCGGTTGATAGTACAAGAGCTGTTTCTGTTCCCCCTCGCTCACTTTCGCTCCCGCGATCACGTATCCGTTTACCTCGCACTCCTCCCCCAAGCGAATAAATCCCTTTTCTTCCCCTTGGCGGACATAAAGCCCCGACCCGGCTTTCAAACATACTTGATTCCCTAAAAGGATGGTGTCTCTGGCAAACACTTGAACACACCCAGAGAAGCCATCGGCAAACTCAACTCGATCTCCGACAATAATCACGTTTTCCAAACGATTATTCTCCTCCACGAATAACATCGACGAGGCATAAAGTATTACCGGGCCACTCACCCGCACGCCGGAAAGATATTCCCCCACTTCCACGCAAACAACCGATTCCTGAAACCCTCGTTGTAACACGGAACCATTTTCCAGCCATTCTCTCTCCCCAGCATAATCCAATAACCCGTTGACCACATCCCGCGACTCCTCGTCCAACGATGGCAACCGCTCCTCGCTCGTTTTTATTTGTTTTTTATCTAACGCCCTTCCTTTGAAGAATTCCGACCGTAATTGCGTGTAAGAAATCCCGTTACGAGGAAGATAAACATCACCTTCCGCGAACGTCCTTCCCGTCACCGAAAACGCCCGGTTATTCTCCGGCACGTATAACGTTGCCCGCCAAAAACTCTCGGCCTTTTTACCCAGAAGGCGAACAGAACGATGTCTCCCGTTTTGCACTTCCACGACTTCATACATTCCCCAACGTTGTCGGGAATAGCGCACTCTCGAATCTTCCCGTTGTCCGAACAACAGCACGGAACTATCTCCTTCCCACCGGTAGGACAAGGTACTATCCCGCGAGTAAAGCAGGAAGCCGGATTCCACGTTCGCCCGGGCTTGTTCGCCCTGATGATAAAGATTATATCTCACGAGATCAAAATTCCACAGTTCGATCACCATCAACACCCCCAACAACAGGAGCGTACTCACCACCAACACGGTAGCCAGTACCGAAGCAGAAAAATCATGTTTGAGAAGTTTGACCATGATCACTCCATTTTAAGCGTATACACTCTCCTTCCTTTTCGCAAACACACGGAATCCCGGTAAACTCCTTCCACCCGGTACCCGTCAACGTTTTTTTCTTTCACGGATACCAGCCGCGTATTGTCTCCCGACTTCATCAACCAAAAATCCCGTTTCCCCTTTCGTATTCTCCCGGCAAATTGAAACCCGGGAGGAGAATCCGGTTCTTCCACGGTAGCTTTTGCCCGCACCCGGGGAGACGGTTGTTTCACGCCCCGGGGAACCGTCCCCAAAAACGGATCCCGGTAATTCAGGAACAACGTGTCGGACTCCTCGTTCGTGATCGCATGTCTTTTCTCCGCCATTTTTGTCATCACCCTTCCCCCGCCACTATACACCGCCACCCGGTAGATGATCAAACCCCACACGCCAACTGCCACGACAAGCAGTACGGGTATCAACTTTTTATTTTTCAACGCTTTCATGGCAATTCCTCCGGTTGTTGTTCTTCCATATTCTCAAGCACGGTCAACACCCGCCATCGGTAAATTCCCTCGTATGCCGAGTTCTCCGGCCTCACGCCCCACTCGTATCTCCCCGGTTCCAACGTATACGCGTACTGATTTCCCTCTACTAACGTGTCAAGCACGTACAACTCGATTCTATCAAAAGAAGGCGACACAACCACCAAGCGATAGCCCGTTGCACCATCCCGCTCCTCCCACGCAAAAGTCAACGTGGCACGAGTTGTTTCCACGCTATCCGCCGGGGCGACAAGTACCACCTCTTTTTCCGATATATCTTTCTCGAACACATCCCTGCAACCCATGACAAAAAATAAAGTCAACAAAGACATTCCCGTGATAATTCTTACTACTCTCATATTCATGATATATTTAATTTTCCATTGTTAATTGTTGAACAACCAGCGTCATCCTTAACTGTCGTTCCTTCTTGGCCCGATCATCAAACAAACGGAACCCGGCAGAAACGATTTTTCCCGGCTGCCCTTCCTTTTCCATATAATGCATCACTCTCAACAGGGAAGTAAAACTCCCGGAAAGCACGAGCTCCCCCGTATGTACTTGTAATTTTCCCTCTTCCCGCGTAAGATAAGGCGTGTATTTTACCATCTTCACCCCGTTATCCCGAATCGGTCGTTCCAGTTGTCCGAGCAACACCCCGTTATTCAGAATCTGTTTCCCGGACACGCTCCCCGGCAATTCGTTTCCCACCCCGGAACGACTTTCCGCTAAACGACTGACCATTTCCTGACGGGCGTTACACGCTCTCCAAAGTTTCACGGTTTGCCGGAATCCGAACACCCAAGCCACTAACGGTACGATAATTATCAGCCCGACCAGTTGTAAAAATCCTTGATGTTGTTTCCACTTTTTCATAACCCGATCCATATTTTAAAATTAAACCACCCTGTTTCCCGGTTCCTATCCAAAGAGACCAATTTCACCTGGCGTGCAAAAGCACTTGATGACAAGCTACCCGTGAACAAAGTAACTTGCCCCGGATCGGCCGTCACCCCGGATAATTCAAGGCATCCCTCTCTCGTCACGACAGACTTCCCCTCTTCCAACCCTTTCAACAACGGATTCACGACCAGCATATCCAGATTCACTGCCGGGGGAACAAGAGCTGCTACACGATCCAACACGACACTCACTCGCCCCGTCCCGCTTCCCTCGAATTCCCGAACCACTCGTTCCATTTCCCTCGACAATTCTTCCCGGTTCGAGACATCCCGTTCCAAAGAAGCAATTTCCAATTGCAGACTCGCATATTTCTCCCGGACAGAGGTATTCCACATATAATTCACGACCAGCAATCCCAACAGACAAAGCAAAGCAACCAATTTGATTTTCCCCGCTATCAACGCCGCTAACGAGTCGCCCCGTTTCCCTCCTTTCAGTAAATCACTCCACGTTACTCCCCGATGATAAAATCTTTCCGCCAACCCGATAGCCGATTCGCAAACCCTTTCCCGATTCGCAGGTAAAATCTCTTCACCGGGCCGGACTCCCCATAAACAAGTTTCTATCACGGGAACTTGATACCCATGCAACTCCTCCTCCAAGAGGACAATTTTATCCCGTCGGGTAAAACAGATCACACGTTCCCCGTCATCCCGGTCAAAACGTTCCCATATTATATCCTCATTTTCCGTCACCCTTCTTATCCCGTCTTCATCCTCTTCGTGAAAAACCTTACGAATAATCCCGTGCCCGGCCACCACGAACAATATCGGCTCCTTTAACTTCATCTCCCCAATATCCCCCGCAATCACCTCTTGCACCACCTCCTCTACCCGCATGCCATTCTTCCCCCGAACAAGTCTGATAACATCCAGTTTCATTACCCCGTCCTGTTGCAAAAAAGCAAAGATCACCGAGATCCGGTCTAACATTTTTTCCAATCTTCCTATCCTGTTCATTGGGCTTCTAATTCAATAAATCACACTTGGCTTTATAAACACGTTCAATTTCTGATCGACTTTATTATTCTTCGTCTTCCCGAACAACCACTTTAACACCGGTATCCGGGCAATAAAAGGAATTCCACTGGATGACTTCTCCCGAGTGTTATTATCAATACCTCCCAACAAAACCATCTCCCCGTCACGAACCTGCACCTGCGACTCGAAACTACGGGTCACCGCTCCCGGAGGGGCTTCCTCGTCTATTTTTCCCTCCCGTTCCGTGAATTGACTCTGTTCGATTTTCACTTGAAGCGTGATTTTCCCATCCCTACTCACGAAAGGAGTAATATCGAGTTTCAGGTTAGCCTCTACCGGTTTCCACGTGTAGGATTCCGAGGGAACAGGTGTTTGCGACCCGTAGTAATTAGTCTGTACCTCCTTGTAATACTTTGTTTCTCCACTCTTCAACGTGGCACTATGCCCGTTCAATGTTGATAACTTCGGGGTTGAACGCAATTCTATATTCCCGGTCGCTTCCAACGCTTGCAAACTCATGTAAAAATCAGGTGTAACCTTCCCCAAGTTAATCGACCCGAAACCGTTAAAACTATTAATCAACCTATTGATTGAAGTTGCCGATAAAGACATATTCACCCCCGGACTTAACGTCCCGGCAGTTGTAGCGGGTCCGTCTTTCCCGATTCCGGCCTCGATACCCACCTCGTGAATCACGCTTTTCTTACTATCGACGATCAACACCTCGATCGTCACGAGCGGGACACTTTGATCTATCGACTCCAGAAAACGCTCCACCAGCTCAACCTGCCGACTCGTACCGCTAACAATAATACTGTTCTGCTCGGCAAACATCTGAACTTGTGTCCCGGCCGGCTTCAATGCCGTGGGAATTAATTCAACCACCTTATCCACCGTCCGGTAACGTAAAGGAACAACCCGTGTGGTAACAAGAGTCTTATCTTTCGTCGTTGAGCCGAAAATATATATACCTCCTTCCACCTGATACGTGAAAGGCGTCCCTGCGAACAAAACATTCAACAATGTCGGCACATCCACGTCCTTCACGAACACCGAGGTCTGTTGATCCAAAGAGGTAAGAAAGAGGCGGCTCATTCCCAGACGCTCGAATATTTCCAGCACCACGTCATGAATATTTCCCCGATTCAAAGATACGCTCACCCTTCCGGTGCTATCCACGTTCACTTGATCCGGCGTGAAATTTCTCCTTTTGACATAAGAAGATGCCAATGCCGGATTTCCTCCCACCGGGGGAAGCGGAGCCTCAAACCTCCACACGCCATTTTTATCCTGCTCGATCTCCAACCCATTCACCGAGGCCAGCGTTCGTATCGCCTCACACACCGGCAATCCGGCAGAATAGCCGGAAACTCTGTTACCATATAACGATTTGGGTATCACCACATGCTCCCCGGTTAATGCGGTCACCCGTTTCATGACAACCACCAACTCGTCATCCAGCAAATCGTAATACAACCTTTTTTTCGTGCTATCCGTTTCGACCTTAGGCTCACGGGGAATCGCAACCAAAGGAATTGGCTCGCTTAAAGAAATGATGTTCCCCACGACATCCAATTCCAAATTATACTCTCGGCACAGGAAATATAACAAATCAACTAATCTTGCCCGGTTAAAATTGCAAGTCACCATACGCCCCTCATCTACCTTCACGCACAAATTAACCCCATGTACCCGGGCGATATTCCGAAACAACTCCCCGATAGACAAATGCCCTACTGACAAATCTATTTCCGAGAAATACGTACTATCCAAACGGGCAGCCCGCTCTAACCTCACACGAACAGAATCAAGACACACTTTGGGTTCTCCCGCCTGTCCCCTCACGACAAAACAACAAAACAAGAGTATACACACCATCCCAAAGATCCTAATATTCATTATCATCTTTATCATACAACTTTTAGTTTTTAGCTTTTAGTTTTTAACTTACAAACGGTAACACTTCCTCCAACGACGTCATTCCCGCTTTCAACAACCCGATCGCCGATTGTTGTAATGTCTGTATATGACGTTCTTCCAGTAAATGCCCCACCTCATTCTCGGCCGTCCGGATTGCCCCGGCTAACTCATCGTCTATCGGGATCACTTCATAAATAGCTTTACGCCCACTATATCCCGTGTAGTAACAATGTTCGCATCCCACAGCCCGATATAATTTACCCGGTTGAGAATCCACTCCCAGTAACCTCTTCGTATGTTCATCCGGTTCGATCTCTCTTTTACACTCCGGACAAAGCAAACGCACCAGACGTTGTGCCATACATAAAATCAACGTATCGGAAATCAGATAAGGATGTACCCCCATATCTATCAAACGGGAAACACTTCCCCAAGCACTATTCGTGTGAATTGTCGAGAAAATCAAATGCCCGGTCAAAGAACTACGTATCGCCATCTGTGCCGTATCGGCATCCCGAATCTCCCCCAGCATAATCACATCCGGATCCTGCCGCAAGAAAGTTCGCAAAGCACTCGTGAAGGTCAACCCGATCTCCTCCTTCAATTGAACCTGGTTCACCCCCTCCAAGGTATATTCCACCGGGTCCTCAATCGTCAGTATATTACTCACGACATCATTCAACAATCGGAGCGTGGCATACAGCGTGGTACTCTTTCCCGATCCCGTGGGACCGCTAATCAAAACCAACCCGTGCGGATGACGTATCGCCGACAAATAAGCCTTCAATTGTCCCGAACTAAATCCCAGGTTTTTCAAATCAAGCAACTCCATTTGCCGGGTCAACAACCGCATCACGATCTTCTCTCCATGAATCGTGGGTAAGGAAGACACGCGCACGTCGAATCGGCACCCTCCCGAATCATGCAGGATACGCCCATCCTGCGGTAAACGCTTTTCCGATATATCCAGATTCGCCAATATCTTCACCTGATTCACCAAAGTCGCGTAATTTCCCTTCTCGATCACGTGTCGTTCCAACAACTTACCGTCAATCCGGAAACGCACCCGACACCGATCCTCGTACGACTCCAAGTGAATATCACTTGCATGTTCCCGGTAAGCCTCTTCAATTAAATCATACAAAAAACCTTTCCCCCTTGTAAGCGATACCACCCCTCGGTTTCGTGTCTGACACTCCTGACGATAATGACGCCCTAACAACCTAGAGAACTCTTCTTCCGCCAAAAACACCACCTTCAAATGCTTTCCCGTCAAAACCTCCACTTCCATCACTATATTCTCATAATCATATCCTTTCTCGCCATAACACCCAAGCTGATCTCCCTTTATCTCAAAAGGGATCAAACGGTACTCCCTGGCCTCTCTGGATGTCAATAACTCCAGGGCCTCCGTAGCAACAGTAAATTCTTTCATAACACGATCAAAAACAGATAAAACAATACACAAGATAACAAGCGTAACAAACTCCCACCGTTGACACCAACGGGATTCCCTGCTTGGATTGGTTTTTATACAGACCTAAAGTCCAAGTCATTAAAGTAAGTGTAAAGGCTATAATCAAAAAACAAACAAATTCTATCAATTGAAAAGAAGGGGTCAGACAAAGCAAAAACACCCCGTCCCCCGTCCCAATATACTCACGAAACGGATTTATCCTTCTTCGGTATTTCAGTAACAAATAAAGTAATACCCCTCCCGTCAGAAATGCCAATACACCCACACCGCCCACGACACGTACCACACACTCCTCCCATCCCCATCGCCACACACTACCAGTCACGGTCAAAATCCCGAAAAACAATAATGGATATATGCGAATCACCCGCTCTTTATAATCCGAACGGATCATAAAGGCCAGCGGGACAAAAGCCAGCAATTCCATACTTTTTTCGGTTAGTCCTTCGTTATCTCCTTCAACTCCTTGTCTTGGTTAATTTCCCACACGTTATACTCCCCGTCACCATCAAAATCAACGACGGCAGTGGCTCTCGCCCGAAATCCTTTCTCGTTCGCCTCGATAATTTCGATTTTGTAATTCGCATTTCCCCCATCTGTCACCAACTTGGCCTGCTCGAAATCCAAGTCGCTCAACGAAGTGGAATAACGGGAATTCGTGTAAAAATGACTCTTCTGCAACGTGTGAAGAAACACGAGTTGCTGTTGCGCTTCCGTACTCTTGGCCTTCGAGATCAAAGGCATCAGGTTGGGCAACGCAATTAACACCAGAATGCCGATAATCACTAACACCACCAGTAATTCCGGCAAAGAAAAAGCAGCAAAAGATTTACTTTTCAGATCACGCCTTTTCCGTTTCAATAATTTTTGAATTGTTTTCATATTGCAATCAGAAGTTTAAAAAAATACAATTCTAAAAAATATATTCTTCGGCTGATCTTTATAAACACACCCCACACTTTCTCGTTATAAAGTCAGGGTCTAAATCTATACAATAATTTTAGGAGAATTTGTAGCAAATTTGTACCTCTTTTTTGTTAAAATATATAAAAACAATGGATTTAAAGTCGCTTTGCATTATTCATGACTTACTCCCTACCAATTCTTACATCTATTCGTTATCCCTTCGATATCCTATCGATAAAGTGACGCTCTATAAGAACGAAGAAATAACGAACAGATAAGCCTAGCATAATAAAAGGATGTAAACCCATAATAAAGTAAAGTATGGAGAATCGATTGACTAACTTTCATTAGAGTCTTTCTTAACCATCAACCCGAAACCCCTTCCCCATGACGTGACAATCTCAACGGCTCCACCTTTGGGTAAATATTTTCTTAAACGGGCTATTACCTTGTCCAGATAACGATAAGACTCTTTAAAATCATTTCCCCATCCCTCTTTGACCAGTTCCTCCTTATCCACATATTGATTTTTCTTCAAGCATAATATTTTCAACACTCTTGTTTCCATCGGGGTAAGCTGATTCGTCTCCCCTTTTATAATTAGGTAACGACGAATCGGGTTAAACGAAATATTATCGGAAATTCTCACGAAATCGGTCTCCACTTTCAACATTCCCACGTTCTTCAAACACCGGTTCACCCGTGCAACAACTTCATCCAGCAGGACCTCTTTACGGATGTAGTCATTCGCCCCTAGGTCAAAACCATCAATAGCGTGTTGAGAATGCGTCAAAGAACTGATAAACAGGATCGGGGTCGAGAAATCCTCTTCCCGAATCTTTTTAGCGACCTCAAACCCGCTCATCTTGGGCATAATCACGTCCATCAAAATTAAATCGGGCGTTTCCCTGCGGTACAACCACAAGGCTTGTTCTCCATCGGTAGCATGAACTACTTTATACCCGGCTCTTTTCAAATAATCAATGCAAGTCCTTGCCTGCATGGCATCGTCCTCCGCATACAAAATTTTAACCATTTCCCCGTTTGTCAACCGTTAATCGTTTTCATCTTTCACCAAAGGAATCATCACGGTAAAAGTCGTACCTACACCGACTTCACTTTCCACTCGAATAACTCCTTCATGCGCTTCGATCACTTGTTTCACGTAACTTAAACCGATTCCAAAACCATGCACGTCAGTCGAACGACCGTGGTGAATCCTGTAATACCGTTCGAAAATCTTTTCCCTGAACTTTTCCGGGATACCGATTCCGTTATCTTTAACGTCTATCGCAATCATCCCATCTACCTCCCGACACACGACTTCGACTTTTGCAGGATCACCCGAATATTTGATAGCATTCTCTATCAAATTGTTTATGGCATTCGGGAAATGAATATCATCCGCCTCAATCACATCAACGCTCAACTGATAGTCAACCTTGATAGAGACATTCTTTCCCATTAACATCGGATCAAACAACGCAACCAGTGAATCAATAGTTTCTCGCAAATTTAATCTATTCCACGATATTTTAAACCCTTGTTTCCAAACAATTAATAATTTATACACGAAATTATTCAATTGATCCACCCGTTTATGTGCCGCATTTAACAAAATTCGTTGTTTATCCTTCAAATTATCAACACCATATGAGATAATCCCGGAAAAAGCATTTTGAACAGCAGACAACGGAAGTTTCAACTCATGAACCATACTACTCATAAATTCTTCCCGAATCTTAGATATCTGATATTGAACGAGGATCGTTTTGATCTGGTAAATAAAACACACAATCAATAACACGAACAAGACGAAAGAACTAATCAACACTCCCGTCATTTGTGTAAAAAACGTTTTATAGGGCATATCAAAATAAACAATCACACCATGATGACTTTTCAAACCTAATTCTACCATGTTGGAAACGAGATGTCTCTCTATTCTTGAAGAACCATTATCCGTTGATGCAATAATATCACCAGTTTGTGTATTTACAAGTTCCAGAACATATTTTTCTTTAATCCCTTTACTCACAAAAATAGATTTACACACGCTATCTAACATATGAACATTCTCTTCTGACTGTTCCTTTATCAAATCGTAGCAAACCTTACGCAATACACTCAGATAACCATTATCTTGATTATAATTCAATACGGTCGTGTCCCCCTTCAATATTAGTTTTATAAAATTTTCATTTGATTTTACACTAACACTTATCGGTTCCTCCAACCTTGATTGATTACGAACAACATATTCTTCAAATCCAGATTCAACAGCTCCAGACAATGTTGTATTAATTAAATTCAAATACTCTGCTTTTTTAAATTCAATAACCCGATTTAGCCAAAAACCTTGAAATATCAACAAACAAAGTATAGCAAATATCGAAACACCCCAAGTAACATGAATCTTTCTATTCATAAGGTACTATTTTACAAATTCACACAAAAGTACTGAAAAATATTCTCTCTCATACGCATAATACATTCCAAAACCATTTAGATAAATTAACAAAAAATAGGTACAAATTAGATACAATTTAAATCATTTTCATCTTCTATTTTTGCCTTGTATTAAATACTAAAACAAATGAAAAGAGTAATATTAATAATATGCTTTATATCTATAACCTTAGCTCTTACATTGCTAAATGTAAATCTAAGGAAAGATTCTACGAATATAGATATAAAAATTCAAAATATCGAAGCATTTGGAAATAACGAGGATGGAGGAGACGATCCATGCAAAGCTCCGGGTGGAGTATGTATGACATATGACAAAGATGGTGATCCAATTTTTCACATAGGTTTATCTATCCCATAAACAATTCACTATGAAAAAGACAGCATTTATAATTATAGCTTTATTGCTCGCCTTCGGTTGTTCCGACGAGAAACACGAAGTGCCAAAAGAAGATAATCCATTATTCAGTACAAGTCGTGCCATCTCCTTGAATCAACTAGGTGAAACGATTAACTTGGAAAAAATTGGAATTTACAACCCGACAAAAGTCATCAAAAAAGACTCCTTACTTATCGTATTGGATCTAAACGGACTTCATAAAATTTCTATATACCAAGAAAACGGAAAATTACTAGGCAGTTATCTGCCAACGGGAATGGGAGCGGATCGGGGACTCTATATCCTCACCATGAACCTCGACAACAAAGGAATCCTTTCCGCCTACGACTTCGGAAACGACAGGTTAGTTGAATTCGATTTAAATCACTTCGGACAACCTGAATTCGGACCTAAATTTATTGATATGCCCAAGGATAAAAAACACCTTTGTGTGGCAAAATCAGGTACGACAATTATCTCTACCGGAATGTTTGACGACGGTAGATACGGTTTAATGAACAACAATAACGAAGAATACTTTTTAAGTTACCCGGAAATACCGAGTTATCGCACCATAAACGATACTTTAAGAAGTGCTTTATTTGCCAGTAATATCATCAAGATAAAACCCGACGGAACGAAATTTGTCTGTGCGAATATGCAGAGTGGCATCATCGATTTCTGCTCTCTCATACCTTGCACCAATATCACTCGCGTTGCCGAGCTGAATCTTTATTCTCCGAAAGCCACAGTTAAAAATATGCGGAGAACGCCCGTTGCCTATTCCACAGACAATCTCTTCGGGTTCTGTGATATTGAAGTTACTGACGAGTATATATATGCCTTATATTCCGGCAGAAGTTACCGCAAATATAAAGATCAGATAGTATACGGTGAACGGATTGTTGTGTTCGACTGGGAGGGCAATCACGTCCACACTTATTTATTAAGAAATCCGTTCACCTCTATTTCTTTCAACAAAGAAGAGAATGCAATTTACGGTTTGACAAACAACCCGAATTCAGTGTTAATCAAATATACATTGGATTAATTTCCGCGTGAGACCGGTCCTTGGAATGATGTCTCAGACAGGTTTCCTTCCAAGGGCCTTTACCCGGAAACGGCAAATAATACCACGGAGAAACGAATCGTTAGATTAAACCATGGCAAGAGAAACACGAGACATAGCATACCCGATCGCTTTCATCGGATTCATATTACTGGTTATGACCATACTGGTAATTGATCCTGACAGAATGAACGGGTTGACGCTTGCCAAATATTTCTGGTTCTACTCCACGTTATTACTCACGGGAGTTATAACATTCGGTCTTGCTTTTTACTCTATGTCGATCGCGAGTATCGACATAACCAAGTCAATAATGATAGGGATTTTGACTGTAGTGATTATTGACATATCCCGCTACTCTAACATGGAAATGATGAACACGAAAATATTTTTGCTAGTAATCATTTCCTTTTTCTTCTTCGACATCTTTTTCCACCACTATAAAAAAGCCACCAAGATATTCCAATTCGTGCTGATTGCTTTCGCACTACTGGAAGTGATCTGGGGATATTGCCAATTGTACGCCCATATCCCCGATATGCAAAAAGACTTCACGCTCTCAGGCTCTCTACTCCACACGAACTCCTATGCCATGTTTCTGGCCATCACTCTACCCATAGCTCTCTACTGGACCATCACGTTATTACAGAAATTAAAATACGGTTACACTCGTCTCCTTACCGGAACTGATGAAGAACACGTGAGACTGGAAATTGTTGACGATATTCTTTTATTCCTTCTTTCTGCCCTCGGACTAATCGGGATTCTATCCATACTACCGTTTACGGGAATCCCATCCGCATGGTTTATCGCAGGATGTAGCGGGCTATTTGTTCTGTACTTTAAACTGGACCTTCACTCCTTTATAAAGGCCTCTATACTCCGAAGTCACAAAAGAACTGCCATATCCGGGCTCACTCTCTTACTCGTGATAGGCTTGCTTACCACCGTTTTTTATCGATTACGGAAAGATGAAATAAACGAACATCTGTTAACCTGGAAAATATCCCTGCAAGTGCTGAAGGAAAAACCGATCACTGGTGTCGGGATCGGGAATTTCCGAAAAGCATTCGGGGATGCCCAAACAATCTATTTTGAACAAGGAGAACCAACCGAACAGGAAGTAGCCCTTGCCGGAAATCCCAACTGCCCGGTGAACGACTTCATTCAACTGGCAACCGGCACGGGAATCATCGGGACATTATTGTTTATCGGCCTCATCGTTTCCGTCCTGTTCTCCGGATTCAGGAACATGGATAAACACCCGGAGAAACTGGCTATCACGGGAGCCTTAATTGCTTTTATCCTTGCGGGATTCATCAATTCCCCTATCCAATCATTATCCCTCTCGATCTTGTTGGTACTGTTAATCGCTCTCGGGACCTCAGACATTCAGCCCGCAAGAAAAAGAATACCCAAAGTTATACCGATCATGACCTCTCTACTTTTGATCGGGATCACGACCACCATCGTTTACCCCCAGTTCACGATGTTCAAAGCATACAAACAATGGGCCCACGGACGTCTTTACTATAAAATGAAAATATATGCCACGGCAGCTAAGATATACGCCCCACTAACAAACACGCTATGTCACCCCTATTTTTTCATGGAATACGGGTACGCCTTGTCACAAACCGGGCAACATGAAGAGAGTATCGCCATCCTTCAACGAGTGGCACAAATTCTCCCTGACCCGCAGATTTATAATCGTATCGGCAAGAGCTACCAAGCACTGGGCGAATATCAACTGGCAGAACAGTATTTTCAAAAAGCACATCACATGGTTCCCAACCTTGTGTATCCCAATTTCCTACTGGCCCAATTGTACCTTGAAATGGGCCTGCGGGACAAGACACTGGAATGTGCCCGCCAGATACTCACGCTGAAACCTAAAAAAGAATCAGAAGAAACACTACATATAAAAGCACAAATGGAACAATTAATCCAGTCGTTGGATTAATCCCGCCGAGGGATCGACCGGATCCCATTCACACCATAGTACATCTAAATCCATCACTTTGGGGAGACATCATAGTCTCCCTTTCTTTTATTCTGACAAATAACTATATTCGCGACATCATAAATCAAAAGGCATGAAACATATCCGGTTACTCACTCTATTCCTGATCCTAGGCATAACTACCTTATCGGCACAAAAGCCCCCCAAGCGAGAATTCCGCGGGGCATGGATTCAAACCGTTTTCCAAAGCGAATACGCGAACATGACATCGAAAGAGATGAAAGCCGATTTCATCCGTAAACTTGACCTGCTACAAACCTGCGGGATCAACGCCATCATTTTCCAAGTCCGTCCTGAAGCTGATGCCTGGTACTTGTCGGAAATAGAACCTTGGAGCCGTTTCTGCACGGGCAAACAAGGCGTTGCACCCGATCCCCTGTTCGATCCCATGGCTTTCCTAATCAAAGAATGTCACCGCCGTAACATGGAATTTCATGCTTGGCTGAATCCTTTTCGTGCCGGAACTTCTGGCACCTCCACACTGGCTGAAACCCACGTGTACCATGAACATCCCGAATGGTTCGTTACCTACAACAAACAGTTACTTTTCGATCCGGGAATCCCCGCTTGCAGAGAGTACATCTGCCGGATCGTGGAAGACATCGTGAGCCGCTATGACGTGGACGCCATTCACATGGACGATTACTTCTATCCCTATCCCGTGAACGGGATGCCCTTCCCGGACGACAACAGTTTCCGTACCTACGGGAAAGGCTACAAACCCGAAGAACGGGACGACTGGAGACGGGAAAATGTCAATAAACTTATCCGGGAACTGAAACACACCATCGTAAAAACGAAAGAATGGGTACGTTTCGGGATCAGTCCCTTCGGCATCTACCGGAATAAAAAAAGCACGCCCGACGGTAGCGGCAGTAATACCAACGGGTTGCAGAACTATGACAACCTGTATGCCGACGTAACCCTATGGGTCAAAAAGAAATGGATCGATTACAACATCCCCCAGATATACTGGGAAATCGGCCACCCGGCTGCAGACTATATCACGTTGACCGAATGGTGGGACAAAAATGCTCATGACATCCACTTGTACATCGGGCAGGACGTGGCTCGCACGATGAAAGCTTCCGATCTTACCCGGAAAATGGAACTCGCCCGCTCTTTACGCCACGTAAAAGGCAATTGCTTCTGGCCCGCGAATGAAATCTTATGGAACACCCAAGGCATCGCCGACAGCCTTCGGGAACACTATCACCGCACCCCGGCACTTATCCCCGCCTATACCCACATGTACAACGGCCGTCCAAAGAAAATAGCCTCTCCCCGAGCCGAACGCAAGGAGAAAGGCTACACTGTAAAATGGTTTGCCCGAGGTGACCGGGAAGATCCCCGTAATCCTCAGTATTTTGTCATCTACCGTTTCTTCCCCGGCCAGAAAATCAACCTGAACGACCCGACTCATATCGTCGCTGTCACCCGCTACACGGAATGTTACATCCCTAACAAAAAATTTAAATGCCGTTACGTTATCACGGCTGTCGACCGTTTCCACAATGAATCGAAAGGGAAAAAAATAAAGTTGAAATAAAAAATGCAAGCATGCATAATTTCGAGAAGCCGTTTGTAATTTAACTGTCTGCATGCTTGCGATATTAATAAACTCAGATCAACACCTCTTCCACCACTGCCGACAGCTCCTTTTTCTCCATGTGGGCTCGTACCACGATCTTTCCCTCTTTGTCGACAACCACGAACATCGGCACGGCCAACACGTGGTACAATTCTCCCACTCGATAGGAGCCTTTCACCGTTTCGTCAATTACCTGTGGCCACGGTAACTGCTCCTCATCCAAAGCTTTCTCCCATGAAGCCCGGTTCGAATCGATACTCATACCGATAATCTCAACACCTTTGTCCTTGTATTCCTTGTAAAACTCCCGCACCCAAGGGAAAGAAGCACGGCACGGCTTACACCAGCTTGCCCAGAAATCAAGCACCACCACTTTGCCCCGGAAATCGGACAAACTCAACAAAGAACCGTCCCGCCGGGCTAACGTGAACTCGGGCGCCGGGCGTCCCGGTTCTATTCGTTGCCTCAACTCGATACAAGCTCGCACTTCACTCGCCAATTCGCTCTCCCCCACCTTCTCGTCAAACAGCCCGAATATCTGCTCCAACTGCTCCAATGGCATCTCGTTCATCATAAAATACAACTGGTAAGCAGCTGTTTCCACGGACGGGTTAGCTACTATAATTTTCAATTGCTCTTCCTTCACCCGCGCCATGTACGCATCAAACTCTTTTCTATACACCCAATAAAAAGTCGTATCTTCCAATATCTCCGGGTTATCCTGCACTTTTTTTGCCAATTCCGCATATTTCGTAAACCCCGGCAACGTCTCCACCACTTTCCACTGTTTGCCGATCTCCTCATTTACATCATTGTTTTTAGAACCGGTAACTGTCATTCCCTTGACAACCAACTCTCCCTCCTCGTCCATCCCCACATTTTTCCAATCCCCCTTCATCTCAATCTTACTATTCTCTAATGCCAATCTCATCTGAACTGACTCCTTCCCCTCCGGTACCACCGTAACCAAGGCAAATCCCACACACGGGGTCTCCCCCTCGAACACGAATTTTCCTCTCTTCATCTTCACCGTATCACAAATCACTAGCTTTCCTTTAGAGTGCATCCTCAAAATCGCACTACCGTCTCCCGCTCCTTTAAACACTCCTTTCAACACGTATCCCGCTTGGCTGTTACAAGCGAACAACACACTCATCATCAATAATATCAAATACTTTTTCATCTCTTTTATATTTTAAAATTAACTACTTTCCTGTTTTCTTATCCATTAATAATTTATCCACCAACTCCTCCAATTCGTGCTCAAAATAGCCACATCTAACTAACTTCCCCTCACGGTCTATCAACACGAAGTGCGGAATACCCGTCACCTCATATAAATCACTTACCATATGCTTTCCACCCGGAACTTTCGCATCCCGTACATGCAACCATGGTAATTTTTCCGCATCCAATGCTTTTTCCCATGCTTTCACATCCTTATCCACGCCGACCCCGAGAATTTCCACCCCTTTGTCGTGATACTTCTTGTAAAACTCCCTCATCCAAGGGAAAGACGCACGACACGGACCACACCAGCTTGCCCAAAAGTCCACCAACACCACCTTACCGCGTAAATCGGCAAGCGACAGCATCTGCCCGTCACGCTGTGCCAACGAGAACACGGGAGCTATCCGTCCCGGAGCCAGACGCTGGCGAGTTTCCAATTCCTCACGTATGTCGGTCAACATCTCGCTATTCCTCACTGCCTCATCAAACAGCCCGAATACCCGCTCGAACTCGTCCAACTTCATCCCGTCTATCATGGGGGTCAAGTACAGCGCTGCCGCTTCCGATGACGGATGTGCCACCATGATTTCCAGTTGTTTTCCGAATACCAACTCCCGAAAACAATCCTCTATCTCCTGCAACGTATCCGCCTTCCGCATCACCTCGTCCGTCAACTCCGCATTTTCATCCAGCGAAGCGAACCACTTTTCCAATCGTTCATAATCCTTGAACTCCGGCAATCTCCGGGTGGAAAAATACACTTCATCCAGAAGATTACACACCTCCGTGTTTTTGCCGCCCGTGACTTTCATATCCCGGATAAAGAAACTTCCTCCGGTATTCCGTTCCAGATTTGCCCAATCACCTTGCAGCTTGATCGGACTATTCTCCAACACGATAAGCATATCCAACACTTCTTTCCCTTCCGGTACCACTCGCAAAGAACACGCCGCCACGAAAGGCGTCTTACCCTCGAAACGAAACTTTCCCCCGCTCATCTCGGCTGTATCTGCTATCACCGATGCGCCCGTATGGTCGGCCACGGAGATCACCGCATACCCGTCTCCCGCATTTTTCAGGCTTCCTTTTACCACGTACCCGTCCTTAGGTGTGCCGCAAGCCATAAACAAACTTGCAAGCACAACAAACATATTTATTTTCATCCGATAAATTCAATTCATTATTATTCCCAACCTCCATTCTGTTCCCAACCCATGGTCGCCGCTTCAAACGTGTAGAAAGGCAATGCCCAACGAGGGTCATCCGGGGCTATTTCTAATTGTACGCGTGTACTCAAATCGGTCGGGTCTGTCAAAATCTTGCGACGGACGTAAATACCGGCATTCTCCGCCCCGTTCAAACGTTTGACATCATAGAACCGCCAGAAAGCCCCCATCTCGCGCAAACGCTCATCCAACACTTCCTGCACACTACCGGTAACACTCGCCTCGGCTGACGCATCATCCATAAAACGGGTGCGACGCAACGTTTTCAATGTCTCTGCCGCCATTCCCGTCTCTCCGCTCCGAGCCTCGCACTCCGCCTTGATCAAATACATCTCCGCTGTCGTCATACCAACAAGCGAATTACCGGCGAAACGCGAATAACTATATAAATTCCAAGGTTTCAATCGTTGCCATTTTTCATGACTGATATAGTCCTCATAAGTATTCGTATCTGTCTCGACAAGACTCCCGGAGGCCATCAGAAGAGGCGTGCAAGAACTGTAAAAATGTATCCAGCGAGCATCATTCTCCTGGTCCCAAAGCTTATAAAAAGACTCTGAAATCGGACAAGTACCCCCCATCCCTTCCCAAGATATATTGGGCAAATACAACTCCTCGTACTTCGCTACCGCCTCTGTATCCATGTCGTCCAATGCAAACATCGAACTGATTTCAATGACATCCACAACCTCCCCCTCTTCATCCAACACATTAATGAACCACCACGGTTCCAGTTCATAGTCGGGATCATCCTTAAAATCCACTAACGTACTATGTGCTTTCAACGCTTCCATTGCATTCGACAATGCCAACTCATAATCCCCCCGATACAGGGCAACCCGCGCCCGAAACGCTTGCAGCGTCGGCACAGTCGGACGAAAATTATGTGTCCGGTCAAACGTCGTGCGTCCCGCTTTAATCAACGCTTCTTCCGCCAGTCTCAAATCCTCATAGATGTGTTCCAGCGTGTAAGCTACCGTTTCCCGTCCGGGAACCTCTCCCGTCGTGGTATTGTCCCGGTAACCGATACCCGGCTTATCGTCCCCCCACAAGCAATACTGCGTCAACAACATAAAGTGATAGTACGCCCTACCGAAACGGGCTTCACCTTCCACTTGATTACGGATGGCTTCTGTCGTCTGAATCACCTTGTCCAGATACTCCAACACCGTATTAAAACGATAAATTCGTTCCCAAACCGGTGTCCAAGTCCACATCATATTCATCGATGCTGTCAACGATTCTCCTTTCCAACAATACGTGTCATAGGTAGTCGGCTCTCCTGCCAACAATCCGTACACGTAAAACTCCGGTGTCAGTTCCACCGCATCCGATAACGGAAGAGCTTCCGTCAAATAGGCTGTACCAGAAATCCCTTCCCCATCACTGACATTAGAAAACAAATAAAGATCGGTACTTCCGGTCAGCCCATAGAGCTGATCCATATGGTATATGTAGGCACTACCCGACTTATCCGTCGTCTCATCCAGAAAATCACTGCACGAACCTAATACTATAGCTCCCAGCAAGACAATAATAGTATATATTTTTTTCATACTTCTTACTTTTTATCCATTCATACTCATTTTACCAACTCTTGAAACCGAGTTTCAAACCAAACGTAAAAACCGGCATCGGCTTCAAACTCCCAAGGGGATAATTAGGATCCATTTTCCCGTTTGCACTCCAAATCAATCCCAAGTTGCTCGCCTGCGCGTAAACATTAATACAGCTGAATACCCCTTGTTTTGACAACAAGCTTTGCGGCAAGTCATATCCCAAAAACACCTCGTTCAAACGGATATGATCCCCTTTTATAAAACTGTTCCGGAAATACATGGCAACACCTATCGTACTCGAATATCCCCGACCACTCACGAAATTAGTTTTATTATCATCGTTATAGAGCGGCAACTCGGAATAAGACATTTGGTTAACATACCCCTCGTCATACACCTCAAAAGCCTTGTCCAGACGATCGGAATAAGCTGCAAGATTTCTGCTATCAGGCGAAAAACTATCACTATAACTCGTCATGACATAATAACCGAACTGTCCCGTGAGCATAAAAGAGAAAGTCAACCCTTTCCAGCTAAACATATTACTGAAACTCAACGTGCTTTTCGGTTCTGCTGCCCCCAAATAGTAAGCCCAATTATTGTCATCAAGCGTTTGCCCTTCCCGAGGAGTCACAAAATCCATCATATGCGAAGATTCTTCATCCAGAATGGGTTCTCGCGAACCATCTTTTCCTCCCAACAACACGTAACCTTCCGGCGAATACCCCGCCGGTTTCAAAACCGAGTAAGAACCGATCGGACGCCCTACCACGTAGGAATTGCCAACCGCCATGTAAGGTCCACTATAACCGAATTTTTTCAATTCATTGTGGTTGTATGAATAATTCAGTACCCCGCTCCAACTCAAATCTCCCGCGACAGGCAAGTCTGAACCGATTGAAAACTCCACGCCCCGGTTCACGATCTCCGCGTTGTTCAACAACATAGACTCCACGCCCTGCGAAATCACCGGTACCGTCGTGTTCGCCAACACATCATAAGAATACTTATTATAAAACTCCGCACTACCGCTCAGTTTATGCCCGAAAAACGCCATGTCCACTCCGATATTCAGCGTCCGCGACTTCTCCCACGTCAATGTATTATTACCGCGTTCCGCAATCGTGTTAAAAGATTCTCCCCCGGAATAAATAAGGCTACCCGAATGCACCGCCACAGTCGTCACGCTGGAGGTCCCCGACTTACCAGCCGCCACACCCGCAATACCGTACGATGCGCGCAGTTTCAACTGGTCTATCCAAGACGCCCGCTCCATGAACCGCTCGTTTGAAATCAGCCAACTGGCACCGAACGACCAAAATGGGGAAAACTTGTCACGCACATCTTCCGCCTGAAAATTGGAAGCATCCGTTCGGAAACTGACTGTCACCGAATAACGGTCATCATAGGTATAAGCCGCATTCGCGTACACCGAAAAGAAACGGTCTTCCAGCGTCGACAGGCTTCCTAACTTTTCGAAAGGCATATACGAAGATACCCCGAAAATATTGTTTTTCTTCGTCACGTAATCCAGCTCCGTCAACACGGAATTGGTATATTTGTTATATCCGTAACGCATCACTTTCGGATCCGCCTCCGTCGTGGCAGAAATAACCTCCGTACCCACCAATACGTTAAATGCGTGTTTATCTTTCATCAGGCTATAATCCGCCTGCCCGCGCAAATTATAAGCTTCGTACGTGTGTCCCTCGTTCGAGAACACGCCCCCGGTCGGAAAATAAGAAACATACCGTCCCGCTTCGCCCAACGTGGAATACGTATTATACAAATCTCTCACAAAAAACGATTCCGGCTCGTAAGACATATGCTTGCGATATCGCCGTTGTTCATACTGCCCCTTGGCACTCACATTCAGTCCCCACTCCGTCCGGTATTCAAAACCACCTTGCACCCTGTAATTCATCGTCTTGGAATAGTTATCCGTATAATCCCGATCGGCAACAGGGTTATAAGTCCAATCCGTTGGAGTCTTGCCCGCATAATACTCCTCCGACATCAACAGAGGCTCGTACACCGTCTGCGAGGTCGGTACATGCACGAAATTTCCTTCTTCATCCTTCAAACGAGTCCACGGACTAAGCCATCCCCGCACACTTTCAATACTCGTACCATTGTTTTCCTCCCTACTGAACATCGTGTTCACCGCCAACTCGAATGTCAGGTTTTTCGTCAACCGGGCGTTACTCGCCAGATTCAGCAATACACGCCGCTTGCCATTCTCTTGCAGGTAACTGTCCTCCTCATCATAAGAAGCCGAAAAAGCGTAATCCAACTTCTCCGCAGTGCCCCGCAACGACACATTGTACTGCTGACGCATCATACGCTGAAAAATATACTCGTTCAAATCATCTTTCCATACCCCGCAGTTCCCCAATTCGATAAGCTCCTGTTTTTTAGCCTCGTACTCCCCCGCGGTAAGATTCTTTTTATTATCCCGCTCGTACAGCATACCGTATGGAGCCGACATATACCGTCTCCTAGCGGAAGTCCTCGTGTAAGGATCATTACTTGTAAGATTAATCGGATCGTATTTGTGCATCAATTCTTCGAAACGAAACTGATTCTCTGCCGACGCCATGTTAAACAAATAGTCCAAATCCGCCCGAGAACTCACCGACCAGTAAGCATCCGCTGAAATCTCCAACTTGCTTTTCGCCTTGCCTTTCTTCGTGGTAATCACGATCACCCCGTTTGCCGCACGCGCCCCGTAAATAGAAGTTGCCGCCGCATCCTTCAACACGGTCACCGATTCCACATCATTCGGGTTAATGGATGAAAACGGATCACTCTCAAGCATATAACCACTGATGGGGAAACCATCCACCACGATCAGCGGATCGTTATCCGCCTTCCAATTAGCTCCTCCCATACTAACTTGTGATATAGTACCTTGTCCCCGGATAGCGAAACGTATCTGCCCGTCGACCGGTGCGCTCACCACCGACAATCCCGGCACCAGTCCGACTAATGCTTGCGCAAGATTGGATGTCGGTTTCCGCCCCAATGTTTCCGCATCCACGATCGAGTAAGCACCCGTTGCCCGTTCCTTGGAAATCGTCTGGTAACCGGTCACCACCACATCATCCAGATTCTCGTTATCCTCCTCCAACACAACTTCAATAAATTCCTTACCGGACACCGGAATCTCCTGCTTTTTCATTCCCACGAACGAGAAGACTAACACGTGTACCCCTTTTTCCGGCAATTTAATCTCAAAACGTCCAACAGAATCCGACACGACACCGGAAGTCGTACCCTTCAACACGATAGTAGCTCCAGGCAAGGGTATTCCTTGACCATCGATCACCACGCCTTTAACAATTCTCTCCTCTACTTTTTTCTGCTGCAAAATTATCTCCTTCCATATCACGATAGTCTTCTCTTCAATCGAAAACTTCAATCCCGTACCTTTCAAACAACTACTTAAAATACTCTCGATCGTGGCATCTTTAAACAAAACATCCCTGTCTTGAATTCCAGACAAATCAGCATCACTATACACGAAACTATATTCCGTGTGTAATTTGATCTCGTTAATAATCTGTTTAATCGATGCCCTCTCCAACTCCATACTCATCCGTACCTGTTGAGAATAGGCCCCAGCATGTACTTGCAGTGCGAATAAAACCGATAAAATAAACGTCGCCTTCATCATTAAAATAAGCTTCATTACTTTTCTATGCCTGTCCATGCAGGCATAAAGATTTTTTTTCATAACTTTGTAATTAAGATTCGACAATAATTCAATTCCTGTTTGCAGCAGGATTGAAAGAGTTTGACAAGGGGCAGTGTTTGCAGCACTGCTCTTTGTTTTTTATTTCACTATAATCGTATTCTTATTAATTTCAAATTTCACCTTCCCGGTTCGTTCGATAAACTTCAGCACATGAGCGATATCCTCATGTTTCTTGATATTCAACGAATAAGGAATCCCTTTCAATTCCTTGTTCGTGTAGAACACGTCAAACGAATACCAACGCCCCAATTCCTCCAGTATAAACTCCAAGGGCTTGTTATCAAATACCAAGCGGCCATCCTTCCAACTGACATACTGTTCTACATCCACCTTGGTCACGGTTAACCGGTCATTTCCCCTGCTAAAATCAGCCTGTTGTCCAGGGGATAACTCCACTTGTTTTCCTCCCGCCTCCACGTTCACCCGTCCCCGTACCAGAGTTGTCAACACATTTGCCTCTCCCGTGTAAGCCCGAATCCCGAACGAAGTTCCCAACACTCGCACCTCCACTTGTTTCACCTCAACAACAAAAGGCTGCTTCTCGTCACGCTGCACGTCAAAATATCCCTCTCCTTCCAAATACACTTTCCGGCTCTTTCCTTTGAATTGTTTCGGAAACCTTAATTCCGACTCGGCATTCAGGTAAACCGTTGTTCCGTCAGCCAACACCAAAGTATATTCTCCCCCGCGAGGAACACGCAAGGTATGATATATCTCGCTGGAATCCTGTATTCCACTGGCAACAACTTCCGTGTAATTCAGCGTATCTCCGCTATTTTTCACTCCCTCTTCCAAAGCCCGATTCGCTTCTCGATCCAACCATACTTTCGTTCCATCCGGCAATACCAACTCGGCCATGGACACACCGGGAACAATTCGGGGAGAAGTTACTACCGGCCCTGTTTCCCGTGTAGTATCCCATGAAAAATACACGATCCCACCTACCAACAAAGGTAAGACAAACAAAGCGGCATAACGCATCCACGACATTTTCCGAGAGTGCCGTTTTTTTCGCACCGTCCGGTTTAAAATTCGGTTCCACTCCAGCTCTTGCTGCTCCGAAGTCTTCACGAAGCGACGAATCCCCCTCTCCAATTTCTCCCTGGAAACCACGTTCCGGAACAACTCCTCATGCTCCGCTCGCTCGTCTCGCCAGCGTTTTAGCTCGTCCATCTCCTCCTCGCTCAATTCACCTTTCACGTAACGAACGACCATTTGTTTTATCCGATCATTATTCTGAATCTCCATGTTCTGATATTCGTTTTATACTAAAGCACGCAAACCTTCATTTGGTGTAATACAAAAACCAATTATTTTTTACTCAAATCAAAATATTTTTCTAATCATACCCTATTTCAAGGGTTAAACAACCCTTTTCACAAGGTTATACTACCCCATCGCCCTTCCATCTCCCTTTCATCGCCCTTTCATCGCCCTTTCATCACCCTTCCGAAAGGGCAAGAAAAGGCTAAAGAAGAGGTCTTGTAATTTCCAACAGGTAGTTAAACCCTAGTATTACGGTAGTAAATCTTTGGTATTAGAATGTTCTCAAGAAATCCAAGCAAGTAGAGAAAGAACATTTTTCAGCCGCACCCTCATATAATGATTGGCATTGTTCTTATGCTTTTTGACCGTGTTGACCGATATATTCAACGTTTGCGCGATCTCTTCATGACTTTTCCCGTCAAGACTCATCTGGTAAACTTCTTTACACGCCGGGGGTAATTCGTTAAAGACATCCGATAGGGTTTGAAAAATCTCCGATTCCAGAATCCGATCCAAAAATGATTCGGAATCCTCCCCCTCCATTACCACCCGTCTGGCATACTTATCCTCTACCTGTTGGTGGCGCATCAAATTGAGACAATCATTCCGCACGGCCTTGTACAGATAAGCTTTCACGGCATATTCTCCCCGAAAATCCGCCCTTTTCTCCCATAAATCGACAAAAGCATCCTGCACGACATCATCGATCATCGTGTCCTCGTTCAAATACTTCGCAGCAAAATAACGTAACGCTACAACATACTTGTCATACAGGACACGGAAAGCTTTCTCGTCCCCTCGAGAAAAATCAATGATAATATCTAGCTCTTTATCACCCAAATTGATATTATTTAAAACAACACGATCTAACTTTTATCCTTCCCAACCGTCTACAAAGATAAAACTTTTATTTCAGAACGAGATATAAAAATAGAGAGACCCGACAATAAACCTTTTCTCTCCCGTTTTGTCTTAAATGTAAATGCATTTTTAAAACACATGAAATTTATCGACTACTTAAAATTCTAAATTCCATGCTATTACAAACGTTAATAAAACAAAGTATGAAAACAGTAACCCTAATTATCTCGTCGCTTTTTCTTTTCATGGTACTAGGAGTAAGCGCACAACAACACGGTCCACAACATCGCGGGCAAAGAGGTCACATGAACCCCGAAGAATTGGTAAAAAGACAAGTTGAGCACATGAAAACCGAATTGAAACTCAACGAGCAACAAGAAAAACAGGTAAAAGATTTGTTGACTGAAAACTTCAAACAGAGAGGCGAACTCATGAAAAAATATCAAGGACAACGGGATTCCGTGATGGTCAACATGAAAAAGATGGAAGAGCAGCAAAACCTTTCTCTAAAGAAAATCTTGACGGAAGAACAATACAAAACTTACCTGACCAATCAGGAAAAAAGAAAACAAGAAATGGAGAAACGCCGGAAAGAAATGATGGACAAACGTGGCGGACAAAGAGACGGACACGGTGATCCAGCTACCGTGAACGAAGACCACGAATGCACCGGATGCGGAGGCTGTGACAAACACAAGTAACCCCATATATCGATCAAATCATAAAGCCGGATCTTTTTCTACTAACGAAAAATGATTCGGCTTTATTCATGGATAAAACTACTCTCCTAATTTCTGCTCTAAAATCTTCTGCACCTCTTCCGGTTTCGGATTCACGGCTAAAATCTTCCCGTCCCTATCGACCAAAAATACGCCTCCCCCGGCATTTCCCAACATATACTGAGTCCATATTCGACACCCATCATCTAACTCAACCAACTGCAACCAAGGATAACCGTCCAGTTTTATAGCCTGTTTCAGACGATCCGTGTTCTTGAACTCCCGTGCCACGCCAACGATCTCGAAGCCTCGATCTTTATACTTCTCGTAAATCGGAATCATCGCTTTCGCCTTTGCTCGACAAGGCATACACCAGGAAGCCCACAAATCAATAACGGCAACCTTTCCTTTTATAATATCCGAAAGTCTCACCTTATTCCCTTCAAGATCAGGAGCCTCAAAGTCGACATAATGTCCACCCGATCTGACATTATGGAAACCGTCAAGTAATATTTTCCCCAAACGAGTATAGTCACTGGAAACAAATTTTTCTGCCAAAACATGATAAGCATGCTCTAATTCCTCATCTAATTCAGACTGATACATTTGTCGTCGCTGTAATTCTTCTATCACTAAAAAATAATACAACTCATCCCATTGCCCCTCACAGAACTTATGCATAAAAGAGTATCGTTTCCAACCTATTTCCTGTTGTTGCAACTCTCGGTATTCTTGATATCTCTCGTTAAACTTTCCCCCCTTCACCAGGTAATTTTTATCAACATTCACCGTAATATCCACTTTCCCATCTTCTGCAATGAAAGGAACCGTATACCACTCCCAGGGTTTCCGGGTTACAAATATCAATTTATACCCTTCCGCATGTGGCAATTCCAACACACATTCAAAACAATGATTTTTCACTGTAACCGTTGTCCCATGATAACGGGAATCCAACGTAGCATCTACCAAAAGCACATCCTCCACTTCCATCCCGACTAGCTTGCCATGAACAACACAGCGCACTTTATTCTCGTCTGCAAAAACAACATTCCCTAAGAACAAGAACAAAATCAACCATCTTAAACAATTCGCCATATTTTTCCTTTTAAAATAGAAGAGGAGCTGCAAGCAGCTCCTCTAAACTACACACATTACTATTTTATAACCAGGAAACCTTCCTGCTCCCGATCCAAACGATACATATGATAAAAATTACCGTTACCGGGCTCGTAAGTCACATTCATCACCTCACCCTTACCATTATCACTCTTAATCAAAAAATTATACTCATTCAATACATATGACGTAATTTCTCCATTCAGATTCAATGACAAAGTTCGGGCATCACTATAATTCCTGTCTAATGAATAACCATCACCCTTTACCGAAACCAAATTGTTGCCGGAATATGTGTACATCCGATCATTTATTAAATCCCAACTCGACTCACTATGATTATTCACTTGATATATCCGATTCTTCATAATTCGCTTTCCATCATACACGTATTCATATTTATAAAGTGTACGAGTTTCATAATTTTGAGCGTCATCCGGAGCAAACGTATCATAAAATGAACGGACATTAACAATCGAAGCTCCTTCTCCATACTCGTAAATAAAAGTCTCTTTGTAATCCAACGTATAGGTATTATCAAAATCATCCCCTAAACCAAAATCAGTTTTAGGAATATAATAACTGAATACCTGTTGTGTGACCATACTCTCCTCATCAAGAGTCACATCTACTTTGTACAAAGTTCTTGCTATCACGGGAATGCTATCTTCCAAAGAATAATTCCCAACCCCATATTTTCCTTTCAGCCACAAATCCAAACGAGCAATAGAGTCTGCATCCACGTTATTCACGTAATCATTCACGGCATAGGTAATGACACCTTGTTCTTTCGTCACCGAAAGTCCTCCTTTTCGGCGACCGTTTTTATCATAACGACTCATATTCTCCAACTTATCGTTCACATATTGAATTTTCAACGTGTAATCACCCCAATGATCGTTATGTCCGGCAATTTCGCTCACCCGAACCGGATTAATCGGACGTACCCCGACCTCGATATTATCATCGTCATCATTACAAGCCACCCAACCCATTACCAGTAATAACAGACAGATCATATTTCTTAATATTGTTCTCATAAATCGCTTATTTTAGTTTCCCACTTTATTATAGGCCACTTTCGTAATCCGGCCAAATCCTTCATATCTCCCGTGAATATCACGATTAGGTTCCAAAGTACCACTTGTCAGTTTGACAATAGGAATTGTAAGCACTTTCCCCTCCCCGGTTGATTCGTTATAAGTCGTAACAATCAACATCCGGTATTGAGCATTTTGTGTTGTCATCCCGGTAGAACTCGTCTCACTACTCACGTTCATCCTGCCATATTCTCCCCGCCACATCATTAGAGAAGTAATTTCCCCGTCTCGATCTCTATCCACGGTATAACGACTTTCCGCTGTCACATTCTGGGAATCACCCAAGGCAATCGTATATATCTGATCTTTTGTTGCATAATAAAAATCCGTCGAGATCGGAGATGCAGCAAAACCCACGGCCTCATTTATTCCGGGACAGTTCGTTAAAACATATCGCCCTTTGGGTAAATTACTTCCGGAATCCTCTTCCTTGGTCTGCATAGCGGCTAGCCAATAATCATTTCCTTTTTCAGCTTTAAAAACAGTCATTAACTGGGCATTTTCACCCTCTCCCATGTATATCGCATCATACGCTCCCACGTTATTCACGTCAAACAATAATCCTAGATTCTGCTCCCTAAATTGAAGGAAACCATCATAACGACTATTGACTTGAAGGAATCGATTTTTATTCTCGTCAAAAACATAAGGTACGGCATAATAATATGTTCCGCAAACAACCATCTGGCTTACATCATAGTCAGCCAAATCAGGAGTATACATGTAAAAATTGTAATACAAATTACCCCAGGAGGAATTTCTTGGATATACCTTCCCATTCACATTCAAGAACTCAACACCCCAATAATCCCACAACATCATATTTTTAGGGTGGAAATTTTCATCAATCGCCACGAAGAAAAGATCGTTATTCATTTCCCAATCTGCAAACTCGAATGGATCAACCCGATAAATATCCGCATCAGTCAAGATCGTCAGAGTCCGAGAATCAGACTTCACGAACGATTGCATATCCTTCACCAACCCATTCAAACGATGTTGATTCACGGAAGAATAAACATTCCTGTACAACCTGGTATTCTTTTCCAACAAGCCACGGGTAAAATTCATCGCCATAATCAATGACACATCTCCCGTCTCTCCGTCCCGGGTATCGGCAACCAATAATCCCTCACCCAAAGAACTTTCAACCGTCACTGATATTCGGGAGAATTCTTGAATATCAGTTGTTTTATCCGTAACCGTCAGAATCAGATCGTATGCGGTACTATTGGGGGCAGCCGAAATGGGTTCACGGAAAGTCATTTTATTCGATAATATAGTCTCCGGATACTCATTTCCCTGAATCTTCCATTCGTACGTCAGATTCTCGTCAGACACCCCGTTCTTGTAAATAATCGGATTAATCTCCAGTGTATCAAATTGAAAAATCTTCACGGCGGTTTCCGCCCCGGCAAATTCGATCACGATAGGCTTCACTATTTTAAAATCTTTGGCAGAATGATCCTCGTAACAAGACATCGCCGCAAAAGCCATGTATAATAATAAAAATATCAATATTCTTTTCATTGTTTTCTTCTTTACTGAATTAAACATCACGCTATAAACATTCCGTTAAGGCATTTTCACCTCGTCACCCGCGTAATCCCCGTCTTCATGCCGCAGAGGATCATTCGGATGTTCCCGGTTATACTGGAGCAAGGCTGCCTTTACCTTCCCGGCATTAGCCAATAACTGATTATAACTCCACTTTTCATCCCCCTCTTGAGCGGAAGGATAAGGAATATATGATACATTCAACACATTTAGGATAAAACGGTACCAACTTATAGAGAATTGTTGCCCAAAATAAAAAGCCAAATTTCCCCAATTCTTGGGCTTAACCAACTGATTCGTCATTGATAACTTGAAATAACGATTATCAAAACCGGCAAGTGGAAAATCTTCATTGGGAACCAATTTTATATGTACCATGAAAGTGCTATCACTCATATCCGGAGTACAATGAATTTCCACTGGGACCTCTCCCGAGAAAGAGCCGGCAGGAACTAATCCTTCCAATAATTTATACTGCTCCGGACGAGCTGTGTTCACATTATTTGTATCATTTTCTACCACGGCAATCGATACCTTTCGTTCATAATCAACGGAATCCCCTGTTGTTGCAACCGTGATATAATACAAATGTACCGTCTCGCCATAATTATCCACAAAACTATATTCATCTTCAGACTGATACAAGAATCGCACTCCCGCCTCTTGCTGGTACATGATGGTTTTCTCCTGATCACACGACACCCACAAACTTATTACCAATGCCGCTATCATCAACCTAATTATTATCTGTTTCATACACATACTTTTTAATCCGTTATTTTTTCTTGTAATCTTCCATTCCGCCCAAACCTACATCTCCAGAGGGTAACGGAACTACATAAACCGCATCACTACCCGGTTTGGTCGAGTAAGGAATCTTCTCGAATCCCAACCGTTTATAGTAATAAAACAACTGACCTTCCCCTATAAATTCACGCTGATACTCCTTCGTGATCTCGTCTTGCACGGTTCCCGCCGTCATGTCATTACCGAGTTTTGCAATTCCCCGGTTGTCCCTCACCGTGTTAAGATACTCGATCGCTTTTATCCGATCGGCTGCATTACCTGTTTCCAACAAACATTCGGCCGCCATATAATACATCTCTGGTTTCCGGATCAGAGGTAACACGCTTCCATGCGAGTATTCCTCGACCTCCCAGTACTTATAGAAAGCCCAGCCGTCAAAATAATCATTCACCTTATTGTACCACCGTTTATAACAATAATCCGTGCTTACACCATTAACAGCCTCAAACAATTTATTGGCCCGTTCGCTCGAATGATATAACAAATCGGCATTTCGGTTGGGCTTGTTTGCATTGGGATCAATATAATGTTTAACACTCTCGAAAAGCTCTGCTATATCCAAGGCAAACACATGTTCTCTTGAAAAAGTCAAATCCCTATCCTTCTCGTAGTAAGCATCAATCGTGTACGAGTCAATCCAAGAAGTCCGACCTCCCTTATCAATAAAAGATGTTGCCAAGGGCAAGGCTTCTCTTTTCCGTCCCATCCACATATATACTCGGGTCAACGTACAAACCGCAGCCCAATAGTTAAACCGTTTTTCACGATTATCGAAAAATTTATCCTCGTTCGGTAAATCATAATCATCCGACTTGGGAGCCAAGTCGTAAGGATCACTATTATTCAGCAATTCTATCGATGCCAATAAATCCTCTTCAATATGAGCCAAAACTTCACCAACAGTCAACTGTTTCGTCAAAACCTTATCATATTTTGTCATGTATGGCATACACAATTTCTCCAAATTTTCTGGTTTTTTCGCAAGATTACCCCAACCAAACAGACGTACTAAATCAAAATGCAAAAATGCCCGTAATCCCAAAGCTTCCCCTTTTAACACCCCATAGGTTGCCGGAGTAAACAAATTCTGTTGTTCATCCAAATTTTCCAGCATATTATTCAAATTCACAATAGCATTGAAAGCCTTGGCCCAAAGAGCATCAGAAACTCCCGAAGTCTGGGAATAATTGTAACGACTAGCATTATAATAAGCAGCTGCCTGATCTTGAATGTCCGTTTGTTGCCCAATAGCATCCACAAATCCCCACGTGGCTTCCTTTCCATATAATTCGGGATCACGTAGTGTCAGATAAACCCCCATTAGAGCATCCTTGAACCCGCTCTCCGATTGAAACATCAATTCGGATTTAATCTCTGTTTTTGGGTCCACATCCAACCAGTTCTCGCAAGACATTGTCGTGCAGAGTAACAGTAAAACACAAAATATATCACGTACTTTCTTCATAGTCACTAATATTAAAATGTAGCTTGTACAGCAAAATTGAACGATCTTGCAAAAGGATAAGCGGTACCTCTTTCCGTCTTAATCGACGATAACATAAACACATCATTCATGTAAAACTCTATTCTCAAACGCTCCATGGCAACTTTCTTGATAAAATTATGTTTCCAAAAATCATAGCCCACCCTTAGGGAAGAGAGACTCAATTCATTACGATCCTGCACAAAACGGGAAGTGGCCTGCGTTTTTTCATCCTTGTATTCATTCTCTTCTGCAACCCATCGGTTCCCCAAGGTTTTATACGGTTTCAAATCACCGGGATTCCGCCAACGACCATCATACACCCGTTTATCCACATTACCTTTCAACGAAGCATTTTCCACTTTATCTACCAATGTTTGATTATACATTTGCGCCCCATACTGAAAACGGAAAGTCGCATTCAACTCGATTCCCTTATAGCTAAACATGAACCCGGCCGTTCCTTGGAAATCCGGTAGCTTGTCTCCACAAACGACCTGGTCAGACACTCTGTACGTGTAAGTTCTATTTCCCTTCTTATCTAAATAGATCTCCTGCCCATTCGCCGGGTCTATCCCCAAAGAGCGAACAGCCCAGATCGCATCCAAAGAAACCCCGTCATAATACTTTTGTACCGGTTTATTATAGAATACGCTACTGGCAACCTCGTCTTGTTTGTCGTTATAATTCTGCATGGCAGCCGACACTCCCGTTATCTTATTCTTGTTCCGGGAAATAGCCGTGGTAATCGTGAAATAAGCCCGTTCCCGAGGCATATTCCATGGAGTTATACTCAACCGAAGATCAAATCCTTTATTCTCCACATCTCCCACATTTTCTTTTACCGTTTTGAACCCCGTGTATGTCGGAATGTCAAAATCCAATAAATTATTTTTCGTTTTTCCTATATAATAATCAAACTTCATACTGAACAAACGCCCAATATTAAAATCCAAACCCACATTATAATCAAACTTTTCTTTCCACTTCAAATCCTCATTTCTCATCGCCTTCAACTTCGATCCCAGAAATCCCATGTACACCCGTTCCAAATCATATTCATAAGTAGCCAAAGATGCGTAGGCTTCACTACTTTGTGCTCCGGTATACCCGACAGATCCTCTCAATTTCAATTGTTGTATTTTAGAGTCCTTCAACCACATCTCATTATGTATATTCCACCCCACACCAACACTCCAAAACTGTCCCCAACGGTTATTCTTTCCATATTGGCTGGAAGCACTCGTTCGGAAAGAACCATCCACAAGAAACCGATCATCATAGGCATAGTTACCGGCAAACAACACGGCAATATCCCGAATTGTAGATTCCCGCCCCGTCGGCTTGGTATCCTTCACGTATTGACGGGCAAACATCATGTCATTCATCCGGTCATGCGGAAAACCTTCTGCCTTGTAAATCAACTCCTCGTAATAAGCCTCCGACAAAGTAAAACCGGCATTGGCAAACACATAATGTTTATCACCGAATTGCTGTGAGAACTGCATATTGATGTCACCACTCAACCGTTTCTCTTCTCCTTCATTCATTTGGTAACTTCCTTTACGGAATAAATCTTCACCCGAATAACTTCTAAATTTCAGATGGTTTGCAGGATAAAACTCATCCGCACGTACTCTTTTCTCCGTAATACCAAAACGTCCCGTCACTTTCCATCCCATCACGATCATCCACTCTACACTGAAATTATTCGTCACGTCAAGATACTTACTTGTTAATTTCGTGTTCAAAGAAGCATTATACAAAGGGTTTGCTTCAAAATTATCCGCCCCGGGAATAATACTGGCATTCTGCACCAAATTTCCCTTCTCATCATACGGGGAAAGATAAGGATTCAAAACTGCATACTCGCTGAAAGTCCCGTAAGGAGAATCATTTGCCACGTTGGATGTAATCGTTAAATTATCTCGAAAATTCAGTCCTTTGTAACGATATGAAATAGACACGCTACCCTCGTAATTCGTACGGTCGGAACCTTTCATTGTTCCTTGAACGTTATTATAGCTAAACCCGACAATAAGATTCAACCGCTCATTTCCCATCTCGAAAGAAATACCATGTTTCGTACCAACTCCATTACGTAATGGTTTTGACAACCAATCTGTATCAATGCCAGACACAACTGCCGCCAGTTTTTTATTATAATCCTTCTGCAAATTAAATAAAGTCGAAAGATTTTTATCATAATACAATCCGGCATCTTTCTCTATCTCCAACTTTTCAGCAGCATTAGTCAAGTTATAAGAAGAAAGATCTGGAGCTTGAATTTCCACACTTCCGCTGTACGAAATTCGTAGTGAAGATTCGGTATTTTTCTTTGTCTCGATAACGATCACCCCGTTAGCCGCCTTAGATCCATAAATAGCTTTTGCCGAAGCATCCTTCAAAATTGTCAATGACTCCACCCGATTCATATCTAAATCGGCAATTTTTTGAACAGAGGCCTCAAAACCGTCCAAAATAAACAAAGGAGCATTCGGATCATTTGCATAACTTCCCTTCAAATCAATATCATCCGATCCTAAATCAAAAGCTGTTTTACCTCGCAAAGCCATAGTCGGCATCTTATTGGGGTCAGAACCAAATTCTAAATTATCAAAAATCATCAATGACGGGTCCAGATTTTTCAAACTTGCAAACACGTTTGAATTACTTACCTTTTTCAAATCCTCTCCTTTCATGGTCAAAGCCGAACCGGTAAAACTTCCTGCTTTTCGTTGGAAGATACCATTTACAACAACCTCTTCCACTTCTGTCACGTCCTCTTCCAAAACAATCTGAAGCGGTTTATCATCCGTAACTTTTACCTCTTTCGTCTTCATCCCCACGAAAGAAAATTGCAAGGTAATCTCCTTATTACCGGGCAATGTCAACTGAAACTTTCCGTCAGTGTCCGTCACGACTCCCCCGGTAGTTCCTTTTATCAAAACAGTTACTCCCGGAAGCGGCAGTTTATCCTTGTCCGTCACCTTTCCCTCAATCTTTCTCCCCTTATCATCTTCCGGAGCCGTCTTCACATTATCCTTGGCAATTACCAAGAAATCCTCTACTAGCTTGCAATGCAAGCCGCTTCCCTTTAAAGCCTCGTTCAAAGCCTCCACGGCATTCACATTCCGTAAAGTCACGGTAACCCGTTTCACCGTTTTCAATAGTGTATTGTTATACACTACCACGTAACCGGATTGGGCCTCGACCGCCTTGATTACCTCTTCGATCGCGGCATCCTTAAACAGGATACTCACCTTCTGCTGCGTGTAACTATTCTCAGCATGCAGCTGAAATAGTGTCACAAGAATCATTAATAGCTGCAATCGCATAACTTTCCAAAATTTGTATGCCACTTTCCCACACCGGGAAGTGCCATCTTTTGATTTTTTTTTCATAGATTTGTGTACCATTAATTATTAATTCTCTCTTGCCGGAGAGATTTAGTTAAATAGAAAAGGGGAAGAGGGCCAATTCTTCCTCTTTTATTTTTTGTATATCATAATCATACCATCACTCTGTATATCAAATTTTAATGATTGCGTACTCGACAATAATTCTAACATAAAATCAATCGGTTTACTTCGTAGAGCAGCCCCGGAGAAACACACGTCCCGCAAGGATTCATCTGCAAACTTGAAATGCACGTCATACCAGCGTCCCAATTTTTGCACGATCTCGGATAAGGGGGTATTATAGAAATAAAATGTACCGTATCGCCACGAAGTGAAATATTTTAAATCGACAGTCTCTACGGTCACTTTACCCGAAGCTATATCATAAGAGGCACACTCGCCCACGTTAACGGCTGCCACCCCATGATCAGTTCTCAAATTAATCTTACCACTTTCCAATACGGCCCAGCATTGTCCCTCTCCTGGATAACAAGATGCGTTAAAAGAAGTCCCCATAACCTCGATTGTCGCACCCTCCATGATCACGTTAAAACACCTTGCCTCATCTTTTGTCACCTCAAAATAGGCCTCTCCACTTAAACGAACCTCCCGACTATGCTCGCCAAATGCAAGCGGGTATTCTAAACGGGTTTCTGAATTCAACCATACTTTTGTTCCGTCAGATAACACTAACATATACTCGCCCCCCCTCGGAACCTCAATTCGATTGTATGCCAATTCTTTTGATTGACCGATGTCCCTCGTTACGCCACTATAATTCAGTTCATTTATATCCTTTGATAACGCAATTTCCTGTCCAGAATGCTTATCCACGATAACCGAATCAACGATTCGATTCAAATCAATCACTTGACCATCTGAAAGGTAAAGAATTGCCTTAGGCCCTCCAGGTAGGATCTGTTTCATCACAGACACAGGAAGTACCTCACCAGCTTGTCGTTTAAACGTAAGAACATAAAATAACGTGCCACCTAGCAATAATGGCAACAGAAGTACCGCTGCATATTTCAGTATTCGAGAATACCCCAATGATCTCTGTCTTGTTCGTTTCAGAATATTTTCTAAAGCATTTTCTTTATGCAAGGAATCCATCCCCTTCAAAAAGCTTCCCATCCCCATAATTCCTTTTATATCCTCGTACATCTGTTCGTTTTCGGGAGCCTCATTACGCCACTCCTGCAACTTCATCAGCTCCTCCGATGAACACTCGTTTCGCAAGGCTCTCCATACAATTTCTTCCCAATTTTCGTTCATATAAAATCTAAATAAATGATCCTTTATTGAGAAAGAGACGTGAGAAAAAAGACTTTTTTACAATAAACTGATTATGAGTGTAAAAAGATATTAGGATTGTTGAATAATAACTGTTTATACAGCTAAATTTGAGTTATTATTAAAGGATCGTTTAATAATACAACGGAAAAAATGAAAAATGGGTGAAAAGAATTAGCAAGAAAATACAAAAAAAGTAAGAAACAATTCGAAATCCTCCTTGTTCAACCCCTTGCGCAACAACTTTAAAGCTCTTGCCAGCTGGGTCTTAACGGTATTAACAGAGACTTGCATTTCCTCCGCCACGTCTTTATATTTTTTTTCATTAAAACAAATCGCAACGAGCACTTGCTGACATTTAACAGGTAAATTTTTAACGGCTTCCATCAACAAATCAATCTTAGAATCATTTTCTGATTCCGGAGAAAAATAATATACCAACTGGTCTGTCATTACCTCCACATCCACAGTACTCTTCGGTTTCTCCCGGACTCGATCCACACACATATTTCGTGTTATGCGATACAATAAAGGCCGTGCATTTTCCGTGGTCAAACGATCTCTATACATTTCCCAAAAACGTACAAACGACTCCTGCACTATGTCCTCCGCCTCCCAAAAATCCTCGGTAAACTTTACGGCATACAAACATAAAGCCTCGTAATTTTTATCGAAAACCATCGTGAAAGTCTTTTCCTTATCCTGTTCAACCAAAGCCATAACTCAATACTTTTACACACATTACTTGTGTAAAAGTATAAAATGATTTTCAAAAACCAAATAAATTAATATCCATAGGTGCAACACATATACAATAACAACAGCGAGGAACATTACCACCTATATTCTCTAATACAGATCAGTTGTCGATATTTAATATCACCTTATCTTACTATCACCTATTTTTTATGTTCTTTTTAGGAAATGGAAACGCTTCGAAAGTTTTATCTTGAATTTTGGTCATCTCAATCAATCTCTTTTCGATCGACATCCAATCATATTCTCCATTCACCATGACAATATCCTCCTCAAAATCAATATCATCAAAGTAAGTAATAGCTTTAAAAGGTCTTATGACATTTGAGTTTGGAAATTTACGTTCATACATTTTCAACATTGAACTGAAAGGGAAACGAGTAGAGAGGAAAGCAATATCGATAAAATCCTTTAATCGTGATCCATTGTCTGCAATAGCAGAAAGCTTCATGGCAATAACGTCTTCCATACTATACAATCTTATACCGGATTCAATGTATGGTTTCTCAAGATAATCATAAGAATGGGTAATACAATCTATTTTCACACCATCTATCGTACCCTTCAGAGTATTTTTTCCCATGAAATCTGTACGAAATCCATACTCCTCTTTCAAGAATTGTTCCAATTGAACTGCATCAAATGATTCCGGCGTGAAAAGATCTAAATCCAAACTCAGTCTATGCCCTAAATATAGAGATAAAGAGGTACCTCCTGCCAAGTTAAAACCGACCATCATTCTTTCTGCTTCCAACTTTTTCAGGAGTTCAAGAGTCGATCTCGTAACAGTTTCCGTGTATAACATTTCAATTCTTCTTTTTTCAAATTAAAAACAACACAAACGAAATTCATATCTCGTGGAGACAAGCTCGGAACCTCCTTTATGATTTCCCTGAAACCTTCTATTCCCCCGTATAATTTGAATGCTGCATAAAAATCCTTCAGCCATCCTCTTTCAATGATACGTTGAACCACAATCTTTCTTGATTTCCACCAGTCAAAACAAGACAAATCATATTCCCAAAGTAAAGATGGAGAAATTGAAACTTCGCCCGTATATGTCTTATATTCATCAAATATAGTCATTTATCATTCATTTTTAATGATATACAAATTTACTACATTTCGTTGGGACATACAATTTTTCAGGTATTTTTTATCAGTCTCGTTCTTCAGGAAATCATCTTTTAAGACAAAATAATACTTTTCATATTTACCTACCTTACCGAACAGACCGTTTCACAATCCAGATACTCACCTCATACAATAACCACATCGGAAGCGACACCAACAACAAGGTAAATACATCTGATGTCGGAGTTATAATCGCAGCCACAACAAGGATAATCACCACAGCATGACGTCGATAACGCCTCATAAAATCGGCAGAAATAAATCCCAATTTAGCAAACAACCACGAAAGAATCGGAATCTCGAAAACAATTCCCATAGCAAGACTCATCATCAACAAAGTACTGATATACGATTGCAAAGAAATCATATTCTCGACCTGGTCACTCACCTGGTACGTCCCAAGGAAACGGAACGTTAAAGGAAAGATTAAAAAATAACTGATCAGCACCCCCACCATGAACATGATATATCCATAACCGACAACCCTCACGACATACTTACGTTCATTAGCATATAAAGCCGGGGAAACAAAGCGAAACAACTGATACAAAATATAGGGAGAGGCACACAAAACTCCCGTACACATGGCAACTTTCATGTGAATCATAAACTGCTGAGCCAACCCCGTGTTGATCAACTTCACGTAAAAATCCTGTGCCTGCTCGTCAGTCACCCACCCGCTAAAAAAATACAACCACCGATAAGTAATAAAATCAGCGTCCTTGGGAGCAAGAATAACAGAAAACAGCGCCTCCTTGAAAAAGAATGCCACCACCGCGAACACGGCAGTCACGGCAGCAATCTTTACCAAGGAAGCCCGTAGTATATCCAGATGGTCCCAAAAACTCTGTTTTTCAGACTCGCTCGCCTGCTCCATATTACTCCTTTTTCCCTTCCGAAGTATCGTCTTTCTCCAAACCGTTCATCCCCTCTTTAAAAGAACGAACTCCCTTACCAAGTCCTTTCATCAATTCGGGGATCTTCTTGCCTCCAAACAATAACAACACGACCAGCACGATCAACAAAATTTCCGGCATTCCAATGCCACCGATAAATAATGGAACTATCATCTTATTTACGTATTATATGATTAATAAACAACCAACCGCCAACGATTTGCAGGAACATACCCGGTAAACCGATACGAAAATCCTGTACCGCTTTATAAAAATCTCCAACCATGATCCATTCCCCCAGCGTACCGACAACTTGATAAAAAAGTACGACGGCCACAAGTAACAAAAGAGAAGCTTTGCGAAAATACATGGCAGCATACCCGGCGGCAACCGCTAATAATACCGATTTCAACAATACGGCAGGCAGCACCGCCACGGCAGGCATTCCAAAGAGAGCCGAATTCACCAAAGGCGAAACAATCGCCGTCAACAATCCCACCTTCCAACCATACTTATAGGCACCTACCAAAGTAAAGAAATAAATAGGCAACCAACGGATCCCACCCTGTGGCACCCAATGGCACAACTGCGGTAACAAAATATTACCCGCCACGAACAAAGCCACTGCCAAGTACGTCTTTGCCTGCTTATACTCCAAAGAATAAAGTCTTAACGTTGTCGTTCTCATAACTCAATTATTTATCCAATTTCACCAGTTCATACTTCTGGCTTCCAATTCCTAGTTTCTCTCCATACTCCAACGTATGCATCCCGTGACGGGAATCAATGCGCTCGATCAAATGAATTTTCCCGTGATCCTCCGATGCCCGCACTAAATCCGTACATGCCTTATCCAAGGCGATGGGATCAAGCGAAGCCAGAATACCGATATCCCCCATTTGGGGATCTTCCGGCGAGGCATCACAATCACAATCTACAGATAAATTATTCGCGACACTTATATAAAGTATTTTATCCCCGCAATGATCGGCTACCGCTTTTGCGGCCTCGGCCATTGATTCCAGAAAATCATCCTGAGGAGGTAAATTTCCCCAAGGATCCCCTTTCGTTTTCCCGGCAGAATGAATCCAAGCCTTACCCTCCGAGGAAGCAATCCCGATAGACATATTCTTAATCGCACCACCAAATCCTCCCATAGCATGACCTTTAAAATGCGAAAGAATAATCGTGAAATCATAATTTAGATAGTGAGAACCGACAAAATCCTCCTTCAAATGTTTTCCTCCTTTCACGGGGAGAGCAACCTCACCATCAGCATCCATAATATCCACCGGGGCAATAGCTGTAAACCCATGCTCCTTGGCTGCTTTCAAATGGTTTTCCGTATCGGCTCCCCCCCCCCCCCCCCCCCCCCCCACCCCCCCCCCTGTTTGCTGACGTCCCCCGCCATAAGCCGTATTACACTCCACGATTGTCCCGTTAACCTTTTTCACCAAATCTTTGATCAAAGCCGGTTGCAAAAAATTATGTCCTCCCGGTTCTCCCGTGGACAATTTCACGGCCACCTTCCCCGTGGCCTCACGGCCTAAAGCCTCGTAAATCTTCACGAGATTCTCCGCGGAAATCTTCGTAAACATATAAACCTTCGGCACTTCCATATTTTTTTCAGATGCTTTTTCCTGAGCCCGGGCACAATCCGCTCCCATGACAGAGGTCAGCAAACAAAACAAAATCATATACACGTTCCTTCTCATATCCATAATATTAGTTATTCAATCATTAAAATCTCACATTCACCCCCGCCATCACCGTTGCTTTCGGCATCGGGAATCCCGCATTAATCTCGTACTTCCGAGCTAAAAGATTTTCCCCTCTCACCCAAATATTCAACCACTCCGAAGCACGGAACGAACCTCTCAAATTCCACAGCACAAAATCTTCCGTCGCATAATCACCTTGTCCCGCCACTTTCACCTCCGTGTAAAGTCCGGCAACATACTGGCAACCTGTCGACACGTACCAACGTCCCTTCGAAAAAGCAGCTCCCGCGTACAACTTATGTTCGGGCGAAGCCAGCACGGGATTATCCATATGCAAATAGCTGTAATTAGCATCCAGCGACCATGCTGACGCTAAACGATAAGCAACCTGTGCCTCTACCCCGGCGTTCTCCACTTTCCCCGTATTCACGTTCATCTGACGCCCATCCACCGGTACACGCATAATCAAATCCTTCCCGTCTATATAGAAAGCATTCACCCCGTATGACAACCGTCCTTGCAGCAACCGCTGAGAATAAGACAACTCGTAACTCCACAACTTCTCCGGATTCAAATCGGCATTAGCCGGACGAAACATATACAACTCGCGAATCGTCGGGTAACGGAATCCCTTACTTGCCATCAACTTGATCTCGCTATCCCGCGGCAAGCGGAAAGAAAGTCCTACTTGAGGAATCCACTCCGTACCCACGTGAGAATGATTATCGACACGCACCCCGACATCAAAAGTAAGCCAATCACTGATATTTTGTCGAAAATCGATATACCCGGCCACGTTATCCTGCGTCTTATCCACTTGCGGTTCACGCTCCCCCTCCAGCGGTTGATTCCACGATTCTCCACCGAAATGGAAATAGTCAAACCCCACGGTCAAACGATTACCTTCAAAAAGTTGCGCACTCTGGTACCACGACACCCCCAACATTTGGTCCCGGGACTCGAAACGGTAATCCAATGGTTCCTCGTCGAGATGATACCCGTCATTAATCCAATGTTTTCCCCAATTATAAAAGAAACTCACTGTCCCCGAAGTCTTTTCATAATTATTTTCCAAAGCGAAAGAAGTCATTCCCCGGGTAATTCGCTGGTCATTATCAAGCAAAGGATCAAACGTCTCTCCCGGATTTGAAGCATTAAAACGGGTTACATTCACATCCGCCCACACGTTCCAATGGTCCGCGATCTCATACCCTAGCTTGGCATAACCGCCATATTGCTCAAACGCCATATCCTTCCGATGCCCGTCAGTACGGTTATACGAGCCGCTGAGAATACTCGTAAAACGCCCTTTCCGAATACGGTTGCTCACCTCCGATTGCAACGTGTTATAAGAACCATACCCCACGTTAGCATGTGTACGGACACCATCCTCTTTCATCTTCCGGGTAACGATATTAATCACGCCCCCCATGGCATTGGAACCATACAACACGGAAGCCGGTCCCCGAAGCACTTCCACCCGTTCCGCCAGCATCGACTGGTAAGCATCTGATATCGGATGCCCCATCAACCCCATATACTGGGGATGACCGTCAATTAACACCAGCACTCCCGTGGTTGGCACTCCCGGTTGCGGAGCACCCCCAATCCCGCGCAAGCTCATTCCTCCCGCGGCACCTCCTGACACTCCATATCCCAACATCCCGCGGGAAGTCGTGAAAAGGCCGGGAATATTCTCCGTCAAAAGAGGTAATAAAGAAGGTTCATTACTTTGTTCAATCTGTTCCCGGTTCATCACGGACACCGTCATGGGTAAATGACGTACATCCGTCTCGTTGCGTGTTCCTGTCACAACGACTTCACCAAGCGCCACCTTTCTCTGTACAGCCAAACTATCAAGTACCTCTTCGGCCCGTAGCGAGGTCAATTCCAAAAGAAACAATAAAACAAATATCAATATTTTAATCATCTACTTTTTACTCATTATATTTATAAATTCCTCGATCTGAACCAAACACGCTTCCGGAGTTTCCAAGGAATAACACCGAGTCTCCAACGGACACCATCCCGTCCGTGTACGATTTATAATATGCGGCACCTCTTCCGAATACCCCGTGGCTATCCCGGCCCGCTCCAACAGTTCACGAGCCGGAAGACTGATCACAAGAGCAAACACCTCTCTCACGCCCCCCAATGCCAGCAACGCTGCGGCAGCCTTACCGATCACCTTGTCGGCCATGGATGCCCCTGCAAGAAATTCCGGTTCCTCCTTCAACAAACGGTATAAATCCTTTACTCCCCGTTCCCGGAATATCCGAACCTCTCCCTGATTATAAATAACGCAAGAACATTGTTCCACTAGCAAACGCTCTTTTAACTGTTGTTGGTTCATATCTCTGTTTTCATTTTCTAAAACGTCCTTCCCCGTTTCAAATCTTCCACGTAACGGTCAATACGCCGTAACTCTTTAGGGATATCGATACTTTGCGGACAATGAGGCACGCATTGATTACACCCGATACAGTGGCTGGCCTGACGCAACCGTGGTACCGAACGGTCATACCCTATAAGAAAAGCCCGCCGGGCCTGGCGATAATTCTCATCCCGCGAGGAAGTTGATACATTCCCTTCGTTAATACACTTGTTATAATGCAACAGGATAGCCGGAATATCCAACCCGTAAGGACAAGGCATACAATACTTACAATCGTTACAAGGAATTGTCGGGTAACGAAGCATCAACTGTGCCGTCTCCTCCAAAAAATTTTTCTCCTCATCTGTCAACAATTCAAGAGGTGAATACGTACGTAAATTATCCTGCAAATGCTCCATATAAGTCATCCCGCTCAAAACAGTCAGTACTCCGGGGCAACTTCCCGCAAACCGAAATGCCCACGAAGCGACACTCGACCCCATCTTACGTTGCTTCAACCGCGTGGCTATATGATCGGGTACCTTCGAAAGTCGTCCACCCAACAACGGTTCCATAATAATAGCCGGAATATTCCGTTTCTCCAATTCTCCATAAAGATAATCGGCATTCACGTTTCTCCCCGAAGCATGTTTCCAATCCACGTAATTCAGCTGAATCTGCACAAAATCCCAATGCACGGATTCATGCATGGCTAACACCTCATCGAACACATCCACCGTACCATGGAATGAAAATCCCAAGTTACGGATACGCCCTGCCTCCCGCTCTTTCATCAGGAAATCGATCATCCCGTTTTCAATGTAACGCTGCCGGAAGGTCTCGATACCACCGTTACCTATCGAATGCAACAAATAGTAATCGATCGTGTCTACCTGCAAATCCTCGAATGACTTCCGGTACATGGCCATCGAATTCTCCCGGGTATAATTGGAAAAATTCGACAACTTGGTCGCAATCAAGAATTTCTCCCTCGGATGACGCTTCAAGGCAATCCCCGTGGACTTTTCCGACCATCCCTGCACGTACACGGGTGACGTATCAAAATAGTTCACCCCATGTTCAATAGCGTAATCTATCAACCTGTTCACCTCCTCTTGATTAATCACATTCCCATTTCCGTCAGGGGCGGGAAGTGTCGGCCAACGCATACACCCATACCCCAAGATCGATACCTTTTCCCCCGTTTTCGGGTTGGTGCGGTAAGTCATTTTGTCCGTCGGGATCTCTCCTTGAGCCGCAAGATCACCCGTGACAGGATTGTTTTTCGGGGCACAACCGGCCAAAGCCACCGTGGTTGTCGCCGCACTAATTCCCACGATTTTCAAGAAATCACGGCGATTTATCTCTTTTTTCTTCTCTTGTTCTTCCATGTACTCGTAATTTTAAATCGTTCTGTGAAGTTCATGCCCTTCCACGTAAATCGCACTGAACGGACGTGCCGGACAAAGATTCTCGCAAGCCCCGCAACCGATACAACGTTCCGTATTCACCACCGGAATTTTCAAAGAATTCGCATTATCGGGATCGGAAGCGACCATCGAGATAGCTCCAACCGGACAATGCCGGGCACAATTACCACACGCAACTCCGTCACGCAACGGCACACAATTCTTCTCCACCCATACGGCATGACCGATCTGCGTGGCAGATTTATCCGCAGGCGTGATCTTCAAGATTGCCCCAGCCGGACACACCTCCGAACATTTTGTACATTCCGGACGACAATATCCCCGTTCATAAGACATCTCCGGCTGCATCAACGTCGACAACTTCGTCGAGGGCCGTAATACCTGATTGGGACACACCGAAACACAAAGCTGACACCCGGTGCAATGATTCTGCATATTGCGTAATCCTTGGGCCCCCGGGGGGACAATCGGAGTCATCCGCTCGGGTATTTTTTTATCCAAAATGACAGCCAAACCACCATCCACTTTCTTCTCTTGCGCTTTTACTGCTGACGAAACAAAAAGAAGTCCCATCCCCGTCAAGAAACTCCGGCGAGCATTATCCGTTTTCTTTTCACCCGAAACTTCCACAGTTTTCTTCAAACGAGACTCGTAACGAATAGCCCCATGCTGACACGTATCGATACAATCCATACACGTCACGCAACGACTATAATCAATCCGATGCTCTTTATGATTAATACAAGCCGCCTTGCACTTGCGGGAACATAAACTACAATTCGTACATTTCTCCGCATCAATCACCGGGCGGAACAAGGAATACCGGGAGAAAAATCCCAACACCGTACCCACCGGACAAATCGTGTTGCAATACGTCCGCCCGTTTCTCCAAGCCAACACGACCAGCACGATAAACGTAACCGATGCAATAATAAAAGTCGGCAAACTCTTCAACCACACCGTCGTTTCGTAAAAAGCATAACTATCACTCCTTTCGGCAATATAAGCCAACACGTTATTTCCCCATTGATATACCGGGGCAAAAAGATTCGAGGCTATTCGCCCGTAAGAACTATAAGGAGCCAACAACGCTACCACCGAGCCGATTCCGGCGATCACGGCGATCACAAACACCCCCAAGACGCCATACCGTAACCATGATACCGCGGGAGAGTAAGAAAAACGGTATTTCTTTTTAGGGCGTCGTCCGCTAAACCAAGACACTATATCCTGAAACACGCCCAGCGGACAAATCACCGAGCAATATACTCGTCCGAACACGAGCGTCAACACGACCCACAAAAGAATGACCCCGACATTCAAGGCCAACACGGCAGGCAAGAACTGTATTTTCGCCAACCATCCGAACCACGTATGCAATGTTCCCGTGAAATCAAGGAACAATAAGGTGATCATTACAAATGATACAAGGGCTACTGTTAATCTGATTTTTCGTAGCATAAATGTTATTTTAGTGATTTAAACATTACAAAAATATAGAATAATTACCAACAATTTGTATACAAATTACAGATTAAACAACCAAAATTACAGATATAGCTATTCCCACACAGATCTAACCCAAATAAAGAAGTAATCCTACCCAAATAATCCTACTTATTCAGAGCTTACTCGTTGCTTAGTCGTTGCTCATGCATTACGGCATGTGTAAGCTCCGAATGAGCCACGAGAAAGGTTCGAATATGTGGGATTATTTCCTTAGGTTCTCCTTAGGAACTCTTTAGGTTCTCTTTATGAATCAATCAATAAGTCACCCTCCTACTTTCTACTATCCAATATCTTCGTCCCGATATCCATGTAGCGATACACATCCCGGGTGGTCTCCTGGATACGTTCCTCGTCCTTTTTATGCCCCAACCGGACAAGAATGGCATTCTTTTCAGGAATAGCGATAATATATTGTCCCAACATTCCCCGGAAATAGGGATTTTGTTGCCCTTTATAGTTCATCATCCAAATCTGGAAACCATAATAATCCAAAGAATCCTTACCCCATTCGTCCTTCAGATACCCCGCCGGCCTCATGGCCTCGTTAATATATTCTTCCGAAACCAACTGTTTCCCGTTCCAATTCCCGTGATGCAACATCAAACGGGCAAAACGGGCAATTTCCCTCGCCGTGGTGTGAAAACAACAGAAAGATTTCTCGTCCCCGTCCTTTTTATCCAGCAACCAATAGGCGTCCTGACAGGCTTGCATCGTTTTCCATAACTTCTCTTCGGCATAATCACTAATGCTCTTTCCAGTCGCTTTCTCCACGACAAAAGCCAAAATCTGCGTGTCCCCGCTCCGGTATGAGAATTGTTTCCCCGGTTCCTCGATCACGTCCAACGTAGTCACTAAATCATAAAGATCGTTACCATAGTAGCCATGTGTAGTTACCGAAAACAGCGATGCGTAAGCCTCATCCCAATTCAACCCACCACTCATGGTTAACAGATTGCGAATCGTGATATTTTTCTTTTTTCCCTCGTTAAATTCCGGGATATATTTCCCCACCGGATCATCCAGACTGGTAATTTTCCCCTCGTCATAAGCAATGCCGACCAACAACCCCACGATACTCTTGGTCGATGAAAATATATTGGATGTCTTCGTGTCATTCCAACCGGACCGATATTCCTCGTACACGATACTATCATTTTGGATCACCAGAAAAGAAACTGTACGAAAATCATTCAAGTAGGCATCATCCTCCGGGCTCAACTCATAGGTATTATAATCCTTGGCAATCCCCCACGTCCAACACGTATCAGCCTTCCTCACCGTATGCTTGTCAAACATCGACAAATCATCTATCGACGGGTACCAGTACAACAACGCCTGCCGTGCATAATAAGGCAGACAGAAATAAGCAATCCCCAGCACCACCACAACCGTCAAAAGTATCTTATATCTTTTTTTCATTTTCAATTCTCAATTTTCAATTCTCCTGACTTTCGCCACCATCTTCCGAATTACCCCTTCCCCGATACAAGGAGCATGAGCATCTTCCGGGAAAAAGATCACGAACTCACCGGGAGATAACGTAAACACCATTTCCACCGGGTCCCGGTAAAAAGTAAAATCACCCGCGACATCATACGGTGCCCGTTCTTCGCCCAATAAACTTTGAGCTTTCCAACCATAGCTTTCCGGCATACTCAAAGGCATTTGAATATCGATATACTTATCATGCCGTTCATACACGGCTTCCTCGGTTTTCCGTCCTTTGGCATCTTCAATTTTGAGATAGGCATTATCCCCCTCAATGTCAATTCGTCCCACGGGCATACTTGACAAATCATGTGTTTTTATATAGTCAAAGACCACTTTAAAATACGGGTTTAACCCCTCAATTCGTTCGCTATTAGCCAGTACGTCTACAATCATAATTTTATTTCAATTTTTTTATACAACAAAGATAACGAAAATACGTTAACAACAAGAAAACCAAGCAAGAACAACGCACATTTTCTTCTAAAAAATGTGTACACTGCCCGGTTTCCATCATATTCTAGGCCAAACGTTATATTAGAACTACATAAATTTTAATCACTATGAAAAACTCATACCTTACGATGATCGTTTTCACGATTTTTACCATCGCTTTTTGCACCAATGCACGGGCACAAAAACAGAACCGCGTGGAAAGACTATATCAACACATCGCCTGGTCCGAAGGAGACAAGTACGACCGATTGAGAGAACGGATGGACACCAAAAGCATGGATGCCTACAAAAATGAAATCTCTCTGGCCGATGCCCTTAGGCAACTGTTACTGACTCCTCGTGTTAATGCCATCGAGCCATACTTGAAAAGTAGTATGGCCGTCCAGCAACAGGACGGGAGCGCCCGACTACGCTCATTCTGCCAAGCAGCAAACCTGAATGTCAACCTTTTCCGTCACAAAGCAGACTCCACGATCCTTGCTTTGCTTACCTATTCCCAGGACCAACTTGAAGATTCCCGTACAGTACTTGCACAAATAAAAGAATACGATTACAATATGGACCCCGACGTTTACGAGGCCATCGTCCGGCTAAAGGAAAAAGTACAGTATGCAGACCTGAAAGCCCACCCTACACAGGTAAAATGCAACACTTATTTCAAAGACTTCCCTAACGAATACAATTATGTCGAGGTGGCCAACATATATAATGATCTGCTGTACAAAGCCATTCTCAACAAACAAAACGATTCAACCATTCTCTGTTATTTCAATGACACCACGCTAAAAACATTCTACGCCAACTCCAAGGAACCGCGTCCCTACCTAGCTGAAGTACAAAAACTCTATGACGACTGCCTGTTCAAAGCGATACAAACGGCCACTTCTCCGGATTCACAAAAACATTGTATCCATGCTTATATCGAATGTCCCTATCTGGCAGGATGTAACCGCAAATACCTGCCACAAGTGGAATACACGAACGACAGCATAGACCTGATCCTCCTTGTTTCGCAAGTTGATTCTTTCCCACGCCTCCCGTTGATCAAGACTTACCTCCAAACACATAAATACAAGCCATTTCGGGATAAAGCCCAACAGTTAAGGAAACAATTTATCGACTCGATGACTTACATATCCCCTACCATCACCCGTTGTTACTCCGGAATTAACATCACTCGGGAAACCAGAATTCACCATGATTCGCTCACAATCACCACATACCATTACTCCCCTCAAGGGCTTTTGACACGGATCATTCAAAGCACACGACTGCAAAAAGATTCCACAACTACCACACCGTTAAACTTGATTGTCACGACATTCAGGTATAATGACCTCGGTAAATGTTACGAGGAGGAAACCATTGATTCCCTCGCTAAAGCAACCATATGCCTGATCAATTATCAGTATGACACGACTTCCCATCCCGTCATGAAAACGACCAAGTGGAGTCACGGGCAAAACACTATTGACTATTACAATCACAGAGGACAGGTCAATCGAACCCAAGAATACCGGAACGGGCTGATTTGCGCCCAAACAGACTACACTTATGACCCACAAGGGCGTCTCTCCGGTAAAACATGGATAAACACCCGACCGGATACCGACCATCCTGCCACGAAACAAGTCACACTTTATATTTACGACTCATTCGGTTACCTCACAAGCATTTCCTACGTGAAAGAGAATCTGCAAAATGAAAAAATAACAAGTAATATGACTCTAACTTACGATGAATTCGGCAACCCGATCAATCCTAATTACCAATATACTTACGACCAAACCGGAGCATGGACCAGTAAAACGAGCAAGACGAACCCGGCGGACAGCGAGAAAATCACTTATGTCTACAAGCAAAACAAAAAATAGACCCGCACATTTTCGTTTAGGCTTTCAATTTTCAATTAGTTATCGTACCTTTGTGCCCAATTAATTTTTAAATAAATGGAGCACAGAGCAGGTTTTGTCAATATCTTAGGAAACCCCAACGTGGGGAAATCAACCTTGATGAATCGACTAGTCGGGGAGAAATTATCGATTATCACGTCCAAATCCCAAACCACGCGTCACCGGATCAAGGGGATCGTGAACGGGGAGGACTTTCAGATCGTGTTTTCCGATACCCCGGGTGTCGTGAAACCCAGTTACAAGATGCAGGAATATATGCTTGATTTCTCGAAAAGCGCCATTATCGATGCCGACATCATCCTCTACGTCACCGACGTGGTGGAGAATATCGAGAAGAACGCGGACTTTATCGAGAAAGTGAAGCAAAGCGAGGTCCCCATCCTTCTGGTGTTGAACAAAATTGACTTGACCACTCCGGATAAACTGGATGCCTTGTTCGACAAGTGGAAAGAGATCATCCCGCAAGCTGAAATATTCCCGATCTCGGCTACCGAGAATTTCAACGTGGACAATCTATACAAGAGAATTCTGGAGTTGTTACCCGTGGGAGAACCTTATTTCGACAAAGAAGAAATGACCGATATGCCGGCACGCTTTTTCGTAACCGAAATTATCCGGGAAAAGATTTTATTGAACTACGATAAAGAAATTCCCTATTCCGTCGAGGTTGTCGTGGAGGAATTCAAGGAAGAAGCCAAACGCATCAACATCATGGCCGTGATCAACGTGGAACGGGATTCCCAAAAAGGTATCATCATCGGACATCAAGGAGCCGCATTGAAAAAAGTCGGCACGGAAGCCCGTGTTGACATCGAAGCCTTCTTCGGGAAAAAAGTATTCCTGAACCTATACGTTAAAGTCCTCAAAGACTGGCGGAACAAGGAAAACGACCTGAAACGCTTCGGTTACAAACAACTTTAATTTTTTAGTTTTTATCTTTTAACTTTTATCTTTCCAATGAGTAATATTGTTGCAATAGTAGGACGTCCCAACGTGGGAAAATCAACACTTTTCAATCGTTTGGTCGGTGGCCGGAAAGCCATCGTAAACGAGGAAAGCGGGGTGACCCGTGACCGGAATTACGGAAAATCAGAGTGGAACGGCAAAGAATTCTCGGTGATTGACACCGGAGGATACGTCTCCAACAGTTCGGACATCTTCGAGGAGGAGATCAACAAACAGGTATTACTCGCCATGGACGAGGCCGACGTGATCCTGTTCGTCTGCGACGTGGAACTCGGTATTACCGATCTGGACCACAGTTTCGCCCGTATGCTTCGGAAAGTCAACAAACCCATCTACCTCGTGGCAAACAAGGTAGACAATGGAGAACGTCTTTACGATATACACGAATTCTATAAACTGGGAGTCGGAGAAGAAATCTTTCCCGTAGCCTCTATCAACGGTTCGGGAACCGGTGATCTGCTTGACAAGGTGGTTTCACACTTCACCACCGACCCGATTGAAAACATGGAAGAGCTTCCTAAAATTGCCATCGTGGGACGTCCCAACGTGGGAAAATCCTCCACCATTAACGCCCTTATCGGGGAAGAACGTAATATCGTAACCGATATTGCCGGAACAACTCGTGACACGATTACAACCCGCTACAATCGTTTCGGACACGACTTTCTACTAGTTGACACTGCCGGATTACGCAAGAAAGCGAAAGTCAGTGAAGACGTGGAATTCTATTCCGTGATGCGTTCCGTACGTGCCATCGAAGACTGTGACGTGTGCATGCTACTGATTGATGCTACCCGGGGAATGGAATCTCAGGACTTGAACATATTCCATCTCATCGAGCGTAACCAGAAAGGCGTGGTAGTCCTCGTAAACAAGTGGGACCTGATTGAGAAAGATAACAAAACGACTATCAATTTTGAGAAAGAACTGCGGGCAAAAATGGCCCCCTTCAACGACGTGGAAATCATTTTCACCTCGGCTCTCACAAAACAACGTCTGTTGAAAGCGCTTGAATCAGCCATCCAGACCTACGAAAACCGAAAACAAAAACTGAAAACATCCGAACTGAACCGCATCATGCTGGAAGAGATCGAAAACTTCCCTCCCCCCAGCTTGAAAGGAAAATATATCCGCATAAAATACGTGACACAGTTACCATCAAAAACCCCAACTTTCGCATTTTATTGCAACTTACCGCAATACGTGAAAGAACCTTACAAGCGTTTCCTGGAAAACAAAATCCGGGAACACTGGAAGTTCACGGGTGTACCGATTCAGATTTTCATGCGTAAAAAATAAAAAAATGAAAACCATCCTCGCTGCAGGATGGTTTTTATTTTATCATTATATTTGTTCTATTCAAAAAATCATATTATGGCAAAAAATACAATAGAACATGATGGAATCGTGACGCAGGTGGCTGAAACCTTTATTATTGTGACCATACAAAGCCAAACAGCTTGTGCAGGATGCCACGCCAAAGGAGCTTGCGGCATGTCGGAAATGGCACTGAAAAGTATCACGGCGGAAAAACCAAATGAAGATGTGAAAATCGGTGATAAAGTAATCGTCAGTGCCAGTACCCAAAATGCCATGCTTTCCGTCCTACTGGCATACATCGTTCCTTCCATCCTTATAATCGCCGTTCTGGCTTTGTTAATTCTTGCCGGGACCAGTGAAGTCCTAGCTGCAACGCTGTCTCTAACGACTACAACAGTATATTTTATTGTTCTTTATTTATTAAGAAACAAGTTTGCCAAAAAAATAAAATTCAAGGTTAAAATAGCATAACCTAGAAAAAAAATAATAACTTTACGGGCGTTATTACAAACTAGAGGAGACAAAACAAACACCTTTATGATGACTACTACCATTATTTACACCATTATTTCTTTGTGCGCTATTGGAATCGCATCTGCCGTGATTCTTTATTTTGTTGCACAAAAATTCAAGGTCGAGGAAGACCCTAGAATTGATACCGTGGAAAGCATACTACCGGGAGCTAATTGCGGAGGATGTGGCAAACCCGGGTGTAGGGGATTTGCAGAAGCCACGGTAAAGGCGACTTCATTGGATGGACTGTTTTGTCCGGTTGGAGGTGCGGAAACCATGACGAAAGTTGCCGCTGCTTTGGGTATGGAAGTAACTGCACAAACTCCACAAATCGCAGTGGTAAGATGCAACGGCACGTGTGACCATCGTCAACGTACCAGTCAATATGACGGTTACAAATCATGCGCCATCGAACATTCCCTTTACCGGGGAGAAACCGATTGTACATTCGGTTGCCTCGGGTGTGGAGATTGCGTAACAGCCTGCCCGTTCGACGCCATTCACATGGACGAAAACGGTCTCCCGGTCGTTTCCGAGGAGAAATGCGTGGCATGTGGAGCTTGCGTGAAGGCCTGCCCGAGAAATATCATCGAATTGCGGAACAAAGGAGTGAAAGACCGACGAGTTTTCGTTTGTTGCGTGAACAAGGACAAAGGGAACATTGCCCGTAAAGCCTGTACAGCAGCTTGCATCGGATGTGGGAAATGCGTGAAAGAGTGTCCATTCGAGGCCATCACGTTAGAAAACAACTTGGCATACATTGACTTCCGCAAGTGCCGACTTTGCCGGAAATGTGTCAGTGTTTGTCCGACACATGCGATCCACGAGGTTAATTTCCCTCCCCGGAAAATCACCGAACCTGCAGACCAGTTGAAAACTGCAACGAATTAATTGACGATTTATGAATGACGATTAACGATGAATAAATCTAAAATCAAGAAATCTAAATCTAAAATTTAAAAGTTCATTAGTTTTTCAATCTAAAATTTAAAATCTAACACCTAAAACTAATACACCGTGCTTAAGACATTTAAAATTGGGGGAGTTCACCCACCAGAAAATAAATTATCAGCACAAGGGGAAATCATCACGCTTCCCCTCCCCGAACAAGTAAGTATACCATTATCACAACATATCGGGGCTCCTGCCGTTCCCACGGTGAAAAAAGGAGATCAAGTAAAAGTAGGACAAATCATCGGTCAAGCTGCCGGTTTCATATCAGCAAACATACACAGTTCCGTATCCGGAACCGTCATGTCACTTGATCCCGTGATCGATGCCAGCGGGTATCCCCGCCCGGCTGTTACCATTAAGGTGGAAGGTGACGAATGGGACGAAAATATCCTAAAAGAACCCATCAACAAGCAACCCGGTACATTCACGAAAGAAGAAATACTAGCAGCCATCAGTGCAGCAGGAATCGTCGGTATGGGTGGCGCCACCTTCCCGACACAAGTAAAACTATCCCCCCCTCCCGGAAGTACCGCCGAAGTACTGATCATAAACGGTGTGGAATGTGAGCCTTACCTCACGGCTGACCATCGTTTAATGCTGGAACATGGGAAGGAATTAATCATGGGTATAGAACTCATCATGAAAGCCCTCGGCGTGAAACGCACGATCGTGGGAATCGAAAATAATAAACGGGACGCCATTGAAGAACTTGGTAAGCTTGCCAGACTGGCGGACGGAATCGAAATCTGCCCGTTAAAAATACAATACCCGCAAGGAGGTGAAAAACAATTAATACAAGCGACCACGGGAAAATTCGTACCATCGGGCGGACTACCTATTGCTGTCGGAGCCGTGGTTCAAAACGTGGGAACGGTATATGCCGTGTACGAAGCTGTTATGAAACACAAACCCTTGTTCGAACGGGTAGTCACGGTTACCGGAAAATCATTAAAAGAACCGGGTAACTACCTTTGCCGCATCGGAACCCCGATCTCACAACTGATCGAGGCCGCCGGGGGATTACCTGAAGACACGGGTAAAGTGATCGGAGGAGGTCCCATGATGGGGAAAGCCCTAACCAACACAAGCATTCCCGTTACAAAAGGCACGAGCGGCATCCTACTGATGCGTCAAGAGGAATCTACCCGCAAAGAATATCGCAACTGTATCCGTTGCTCGAAATGCGTTAACGTATGCCCCATGGGATTGGAACCCTATTATTTGATGGTGCTTGGTGAACACAACAAGCTGGAGATGCTGGAATCGGAAAAGATCATGGATTGTATTGAATGCGGTTCATGTAGTTTTACCTGTCCCGCAAATCGTCCGTTGCTTGATGTGATCCGTCTGGCAAAAGCCAGAACCGGTCAAATGATTCGGTCGAGAAAGAAATAAAAAATTAATTTAGAATGAAAATTCGTAAGATCTAAAATATTTTATATGAGTAATTTCACCATATCCCCCTCCCCCCACGTTCACGGCGGGGATTCGATAGAAAAAAACATGTACGGCGTACTTATCGCGTTAGTACCTACGTTTATCTTTTCTATCGTATTTTTCGGGTTAGGCGCCATTCTGGTAACCCTCACCTCGGTAGCTGCCTGTCTTGTATTCGAATACGTTATTCAAAAATACCTCATGAAGCAACGCCCCACAATATGGGACGGATCAGCCATCATCACGGGAGTATTGCTGGCATTTAACCTTCCATCCTCCCTTCCCTTGTGGATCGTGGTGATCGGGGCGTTGGTTGCCATCGGTATCGGTAAGATGAGTTTCGGAGGATTAGGAAACAATATTTTCAACCCGGCTCTCGTAGGTCGTGTTTTCCTATTGATCTCTTTCCCGGTACAAATGACCACTTGGCCCGTACCGAACGGGTTCGCCACGGCTGATGCCGTAACCGGAGCTACCCCTCTGGCACTCGTGAAAGAAGCCGTCAAGAACGGACAAGCCGTCGGTGACACACTATCTTCAGTTGGAATCACTACCAGCAACCTGATTCTCGGTAACATCGGGGGAAGTTTAGGAGAAGTAGCCGCTATCGGACTTTTACTAGGATTTGCTTATATGTTAATCCGGAAGATCATCAGCTGGCACATCCCGGTAGCTATCTTTGCCACGGTTATCGTATTCTCCGGAATACTGAATCTAGCCGATCCCGCACAATTTGCCGGCCCGGTTTTCCATCTCTTTACAGGAGGTTTGATGTTAGGAGCGATCTTTATGGCAACGGATTACGTAACCTCACCCATGACACATAAAGGAATGCTTATTTACGGTGTCGGTATCGGACTATTGACCGTGATCATCCGTGTATTCGGGGCTTACCCGGAAGGAATGTCTTTCGCCATCCTGATCATGAACGGATTCACACCGCTGATAAATAGATATTGTAAACCCCGACGATTTTAAATTTACTAATTGTAGATTGTAAATTGCTTACAAATGGAATTTAAAATTTAAAATCTAAAATTTAAAATCTAAACTGATGGGAAAGAAATTAGAATCAAGCTTCAAAAATATGGTACTGGTGTTATTCTTGGTAACACTGGTTTCTTCTGCCGCCGTGGGAGTTGTGAACTCACTCACGTCCGGGTTGATTGAAAAAGTAAAAATTGAAAAACAGGTACAAGCCATTCGTGCCGTGGTTCCCGCTTTTGATAATGACCCGATGACGGAAAAACAGATCGTGAAAGTAGATGGAGGTGAATTAGAATTCTATCCGGCCAAAGCAAACGGGCAACTCGTGGGGACGGCCATTAAAACATTCACGAATAACGGGTTCGGCGGGCTTATTGAACTTATGGTAGGATTCACCCCGGACGGGAGCATATATAACTACTCCGTGCTAAGCCACAAAGAAACCCCGGGATTAGGTTCCAAAATGGACACCTGGTTCGTGAAAGGTGCCAAAGGGGATATTACCGGAAAAAACCCGGGTTCGCAAGGACTTCAGGTTTCAAAGGACGGCGGAAACGTGGATGCCATCACGGCCGCAACGATTTCATCACGAGCCTTCCTAGATGCAGTAAACCGGGCAGCAAAGGCATTGACTGAATCCGCAAAATAACACGTAAAATCAATGAAAGAATAAAGATATGAACAACTGGCAAACTTTTACCAAAGGGTTCTTCAAGGAAAATCCGACCTTCGTACTCCTGCTCGGGATGTGTCCCACGCTGGGAGTGACCACCTCCGCCATTAACGGCTTGGGGATGGGATTAGCCACGGCTTTCGTTCTGGTACTATCCAACTTGGCCATCTCGCTCGTGGCAAACCTGATTCCCGACAAAATCCGGATTCCCGGTTTTATCGTGATCATTGCTGCATTCGTTACTGTGGTCGATATGTGTATGGCAGCTTACCTGCCGAGCTTGCACGAATCGTTGGGATTATTCATTCCGTTGATCGTGGTGAACTGTATCGTGTTGGGACGAGCTGAATCATTCGCATCCAAGAACAAAGCCCTTCCTTCCATGCTGGACGGTTTGGGCATCGGTCTCGGTTTCACCATGGCTTTAACAATATTAGGAGCAATCCGTGAAATTCTGGGTAGTGGAAAGTTCTTCAACATGACTCTCTACAATGAAAACTACGGAATGCTCGTTTTCGTCTTGGCCCCAGGAGCGTTTATCGCCCTAGGTTACCTGATCGCTTTTATCAACAGAATAAGAAAAACCAACTAATTGTAAATTTTAGATTGTAAATTGTAAATTGAAAAAGCAATCTAAAATCTAAAATCTAAAATCTAAAATTAGAAACATGGAATACGTTTTTATATTTATAGCCGCAGTATTTGTCAACAATATCGTGTTGGCACAATTCTTGGGAATCTGCCCGTTCCTAGGGGTTTCCAAGAGCGTACCCACGGCACTCGGTATGACAGGAGCCGTTACGTTCGTGATGATTCTGGCAACCCTGGTAACGTTTATCGTACAGAAAACCGTACTTGACCCGTTCGGCATTGGATTCATGCAAACCATCGTGTTTATCCTAATCATTGCCGCCCTCGTTCAGATGGTAGAAATCATTCTGAAAAAGGTAAGTCCGTCGCTTTATCAAGCATTGGGAGTTTTCCTACCCTTGATCACGACGAACTGTGCCGTGCTTGGTGTGGCCATCATGGTGATTCAAAAAGATTATAACTTACTGGAATCCGTTGTTTTTGCAGCCTCAACCGCCTTAGGTTTCGGATTAGCCTTAACCATCTTTGCCGGAATCCGGGAACAACTGGAACTATCCTCCATTCCTCAAGGAATGAAAGGAACCCCTATCGCACTGGTTACAGCCGGATTACTGGCCATGGCATTTATGGGATTCTCGGGGATCGTATAATAAGTCGAAGGTTTATAAACCTTCGACTCACTTCCCCATCAAGCTAACAAACTCGTCATACACGCATCCCGTGAAATCGGAAAGCACCCGATCGACTTTGTCCTGTATCTTCTCCCTCGGATTCGTGGTTGCCAAACCGACAACCTTCATCCCCGCACGCTGTCCGGCCTCTATCCCGGAAAAAGAATCTTCGAAGACACAACAATCATCCGGTTCTATCTGTAACTCTCGTGCTGCCAACAAATAGCACTCCGGATCCGGTTTAGACCGGGTAATCTTATCTGCCGTGATCATACATTCAAATAACTCGGCAAACTCCGGGTGAACCCTCAAAACGTAAGCCATTTTCTTATTATTTGAACTGGTAACCAAGGCCGTTCTCACCCCATGTTTCTGTAACGTCCTGATAAATTGTTCCACCCCGGGGAAGTAAGGAAAATTCATCCAACGCTCGAATTCGTCAAGTTCCCGTGAAACCTGTTGTTGTAAAGCGACATCACCTTCGAAATAATTCTTCAAAATCAGTTCAGTCGTCTGCCCTTTAATTACTTTATGAAATTCCGGCATATCCGGATGGTAACGTTTCCCCTGTTCCCGCCAGAAATTATCGTACTGCCCCTCCGTGTCAAGCACCACCCCATCCATATCGAATAATGCCGCAAATCGTCTCACTCTATCCATAATCTTTCATCTCAATAATACATAGGTCACAAAAATATCGAAAAAAGGGTAATCCGGACAAATCCGAAACAATTTATTTGGTCTGTACAAGATAACTTGATAATTTTGCACACAAAATAAATAATATGCAGTTAACTCATCCTATTTTTAAAATATTATCCGGAATCGCGGCAGAAAAGGGGTTGGAAATTTACGTTATCGGGGGATACGTGCGCGACCTGATATTACGACGCCCCTCCAAGGACATTGATATTGTCGTGTTGGGGAGCGGAATAGAATTGGCTGAGACAGCTGCCAAGCAACTCGGTGATTTAACGGTTTCCGTGTTCAAAAACTTCGGAACTGCCATGTTCCGCTATAAAGGAGTTGAGATTGAATTCGTGGGAGCCCGCAAGGAATCCTATCATCTGGACTCTCGTAAACCCATTGTTGAAGAAGGAACCATCGATGACGATCAGAAACGGCGTGATTTCACGATCAACGCTTTGGCCATATCCTTGAACCAAGAGAACTACGGGACACTGGTTGACCCGTTCGGGGGACTTCAGGATTTAGAGGATGGAATATTAAAAACTCCCCTCGATCCGATTATCACGTTTTCGGATGATCCCTTGCGTATGATGCGGGCCGTCCGTTTTGCCTCACAATTGAATTTCACGATCGAACCCGTGACATTTGAAAGTATCATCGCAAATCGGGATCGATTGAAAATTGTCTCCAAAGAGCGCATCATGGACGAGTTCAACAAGATCATGGCCTCACCGAAACCTTCCGTGGGATTAAAATTACTGGAACAATCCGGCCTGTTGAGAGTATTCTTCCCGGAACTATCCGCTTTAAAAGGCGTGGAACACGTGGATGGCATCGGACACAAAGATAACTTTTACCACACGCTGACTGTCGTGGATTCGGTAAGTCGTGTTTCCGATAACCTGTGGTTACGCTGGGCAGCCTTACTGCATGATATAGCCAAACCGGTCACCAAGAAATTCATTCCGGGACAAGGGTGGACTTTCTACGGGCATAACCACGTGGGCGAACGTATGGTCGGGAGATTATTCAACCGCTTGAAACTTCCCCAAAACGAGAAGATGAAATACGTGCAAAAACTGGTCGGACTGCATATGCGCCCGATCGTTCTCTCGGAAGACATTGTAACGGATTCAGCCGTACGCCGCCTGCTTTTCGATGCGGGGGACGATATCGACGATCTGATGACTCTTGCCGAGGCGGACATCACTTCTAAAAATGAAGAGAAAGTGCGTCGATTTCTGGCAAACTTCCAGATCGTGCGCCAAAAACTGAAAGAAGTCGAAGAAAAGGATGCCATCCGGAATTTTCAACCTCCTGTCAGCGGGGAAGAGATTATGGAAACATTCCAACTCCCCCCCTGTAAGGCAATCGGGGATATTAAAAATGCCATCAAAGAGGCAATCCTTGATGGCATTATCGGCAATAATCCTACCGAAGCCCGGGAATACATGTTCCAAGTAGCGACAGAACTAGGGATTCAGAAAGAAGGTGAATAGGGATCAGAAATGATCCTTACGTTTCTTCACTTCATCCACGAGTTTCGTGAAAGATTTCTCTTTTTTCCGTTTCTCATGTTCGGAGGCAGAGAAATGCCACGTTTCCCGTCGAAGTTTCAAATAACTCTCGTAAACCTGACGATCTAGTATGCCACGACTCACCGCATCCAACACGGCACAACCCGGTTCATTGATATGCTCGCAATCCTTGAAACGACACGATTGCGCATAGTCGGCAATCTCCAGTATCTCATCAAGCGCACCGGGATCATCAACCGCAAGACCGAATTCCCGAACCCCGGGAGTATCAATCAAGACACCGCCTCCATCCATCAACACCATCTCCCGACGGGTCGAAGTATGGCGCCCCTTTCCCGTGGATTGACTTATTCCGAACGTGAGTAACACGGATTTCTCGCAAAGTGCATTCACCAGAGAACTTTTCCCGACACCCGAAGAACCGACAAACACGACCGTCTCCCCCTCCGCAATAAATTCCCTTAAACGAGAAATCGTCCGAGACTCGTGAATACTCGTGTAAAACACCGGAATCTGCCGGATAACGTGCCGTATTTGCTCTTCCACTTTTTGTTGATCAAAACCCAAGTCGGCTTTATTAAGTACCAGTACAGGAGTAATATTTTCTTCCCGCATCTGAACCATAAAGCGCTCGGCACGACGGACATTGAAATTATCATCCAGACTTTGCACAATAAAGGCTTTGTCAACATGAGCCGCTATGGCTTGTTTTTCGGCAACCGTTCCGATTTTCCTACGACACAAAGTACGTGACCGAGGCAACATATCCACGATAATCCCCATCCCCTCATCAAACGGCTGAAAGATTACCCAATCCCCAGTACAGGGTAATTCGAAATCCGACTTCCCGTACATCATGTTTCCTGTCAACTCGCACCGGAACACTCCGCTCCCGGCAACCACCTCATAACACGTCCGGTGTACAATAGTGACACGCCCATGCGTGAGAGTTCCATACGTCGATTCCTGTTTCAGTTGGTTTAACTTATCATTCCAACCATAATAATTTAAATCTATCATTACTTCATTTTTTTAGCGATATAAAATACATAACCGTAAAACTCCTTGTACTTACGGTATAGTTCAGCCTCGTGATGCTGAAAGCTTATTAGTTCCTCGACTGTTTTATTCCCGGCATATTTCCGGCTGAATATCTCCCGAGCTTTAACTAACGGGGTAAAATAGTTCTCCGTCCAGCAATACTCCGGCAGGATAAAAGTCGCCACGAGGATATACCCCGCTTTCTGAATCTGGGCGACTTTATTAGGTATCGTGTCGATCTCCGCATAAACGGACATCCAAAAATCATGGATCTCTGCCGGACGTTCTTCGGTAAACCACGAACTCTCGGAAACAGCAACATATCCTCCCGTCTTCAGATATTTGCGCCACTCGTTCAATCCTCGTTCAAAACCGATATTATAAATAGCACCTTCCGACCAGATCAAGTCTAATTCTTCCTCCTCGAAAGGCAACGCATCCATTGAACCGACAATGCCTTTCACCCGTTCCTGGAGATTCAACACCCTAGCATTATGATTAAAACGCTCCACGAATCCCAGAAAAAAGTCGAGTCCTGTAATCTGCCCCGGAGTGTGCCGTGCCAGCGTCATCGTCTGTCCTCCCGTCCCGCATCCCAAGTCTGCAATCCGGGAATGATCCGTAAGATGGTCTATAAAGCTTAACGCTTTAAGCGTTACTTCGGGACTTCCGGGTCCCTGCCGTTCTGTATTCAAGAAGAATTCGCAAATTAAATTAACGTCTATTCCAAGAATGGTATTATTTTCGTTACTCATGATTGATCAATATAAAGCATACACGTAAAAGCATAATTTTACTTTTCTCGTTGTACACGGATTAAAAATTCAAATTATAATAATAGAGAAATTACCCCCGGAAAGAGCTTTCCGAAAGCAAGCGAAGGGACAACCTGTATCAGAAATACAGATTGTTTATTACACCAAATCCGATTGTAATCTAGTTTTTAACATGATGTAAAGATACACATATTTTATTCATTTGAAAATAATTGTCGCTATTTCCGTATAAGTTGGTCATCCCCTCGTCATACGTACACTGTCGCACAAGCATATCTCTCCAATAAATAAATATACTACACGACCGAGCCATCCGGCAAATATAATCGTATCAAAAATCAATTTTATCGAACAAGAATGCAAGAGGAATGCAGGATGAATGCTCCGTGGTCTAAATGAACTATCAGGAAACTATTAAGAAAAAGTAAAATGAGGATAGCCTAACACGAAGGTAGTCCCAGTGCAATTTTAATGATACGGCCTAGCAGAAACGCATTCGATATTTTGTAAATATTCCAATTTAGTTTATATTTGCAACGAACAAATAAAAAGATTCACGTTCATATCGGCAAAATAATAACACGTGGCAACAATAACACCTTTAAATTCTAGTTCCATCTATGACGAAAAAGTCATTCGGGAACTTTTCGAACAGCACTACACGCCCTTGGTGTTATTTGCAAAAGGCTATATTCCCGACTTGGACACAGACAAAGATGTTGTGCAGGAAGTGTTTCTCTCGTTAATCGAATCCCAAGAGACATTCAATGACGTGGATAATCTAAAAGCCTATCTATACGGTACGGTCAAGCACAAATGCCTGAAATATCTCCGCCACGAAGAGGTAAAAAGACGCTACCAGAAATACATGCAAAGCGAGGTTCCGGATGAAACCAAAACTTACGAAGAACGTGTTCTTGAAGAAGAGGTTTACGCTCTCTTGATAAAAGCCATTCAGAACTTACCGGAACAATGCCAAAAAGTGTACTTGCTTGTTTTAGAAGGCAAAAGCAATCAAGAGATTGCCTATCAACTCCAACTAAACATCGAAACCGTCAAATCCCACAAGCAGGTCGGAAAAAAGTTGCTTTACGATCAACTGAAACACATTATTCCCGTCGGGATTCTCATTTTCTTACTGGAATTTTAGACAGCCTCATCCCATTATTTGTGTTTGCCCGTTTACAATTTATTCTCTACCTTTGTTACTAAATACATAAAGACCATGAATACCAGCATAACCAGAAAGCTACCCATCGGAATCCAGACCTTCGAAAAAATACGACAAGGAGAATTTCTGTACGTGGACAAAACGGCTCTAGTGTGGAACATTGCAATGAAAAGTGTTCCTTGTTTCCTTAGCCGCCCGCGTCGCTTTGGGAAGAGTTTATTACTCTCAACTTTCGAATCCTATTTCAATGGACGCAAGGATTTATTTAAAGGGTTGGCTATCGAGCAACTGGAACATGACTGGACAATTTATCCCGTACTGCATCTTGATCTGAATGCGGAGAGATACGATGCCCCGGAACAATTACACGCCATATTGAGTAATTATCTCACACAATGGGAAACCATATACGGGGAAGGGAAAGACGAAATTACACTCTCCAGACGTTTTGCCGGAGTCATTCAGCGAGCGTATGAACAAACAGGACGTGGGGTTGTAGTGTTGGTGGACGAATACGATAAACCACTGTTGCAAGCCATTAATAACCCGGAACTAACGGAAAACTATCGGCAGACGCTGAAGGCCTTCTACGGTGTACTGAAAAGTGCCGACCGATACCTGCGGTTCGTGTTTTTGACGGGTGTTACCAAGTTCTCACAAGTCAGCGTGTTCAGCGACTTGAACCAACTAAACGACATCAGTATGGATTTTTCCTACGCAACGTTGTGTGGGATTACTCCGAATGAATTAACCGCTGTTTTTGAACCGGAAATCCATCAAATGGCACAAAGAAACCAATCAACAGAGGAAGAAATTGTGAACGAAATGATCCGGCAATATGATGGTTATCATTTCCACCCGGATGGCGAGGGTGTGTTAAACCCTTTTAGCGTGCTAAACGCTTTCGACAAACTGGAATTCGGTAACTACTGGTTTCAAACGGGTACCCCGACATTCCTCGTGGAACTACTGAAAAAGAGTGATTATGACCTACGCTTATTAATTGACGGAATCGAAGCACCTGCATCTTCTTTCACGGAATACCGGATGAATACCGATAATCCTATCCCGTTGATTTATCAAAGCGGCTACTTGACGATTAAAGAATACGATAAAGAATTTAGGAACTACATGCTAAGGTTCCCAAACGAAGAAGTGAAATACGGTTTCCTTGGTTTTTTATTGCCCTTCTACACCACTCTACCCGGTGAAGAACGCGGCTTTTACATAGGAAAATTTGTACAAGAACTCCGACAAGGTAATATCGATGCTTTCATGACCCGGTTACGAGCCTTCTTTGCCGATTTCCCCTATGAGTTAAATGCCCAGACAGAACGACATTATCAAGTCGTGTTCTATCTCGTTTTCAAACTCATGGGACAGTTTGTAGATGCAGAAGTACGTAGTGCCACCGGACGGGCTGATGCCGTGGTTAAAACTCCCAAATACATCTACGTATTTGAATTCAAACTAGATGGCAGCACAGAACAAGCCCTGCAACAAATCGATGATCGGGGCTATTTGATTCCGTACACGGCAGACAGCCGACAACTCGTGAAAGTCGGAGTTAATTTCAATGCCGAAAAAAGAAATATCGGGGAATGGAAGATTAAAAACGAATAACACACTCATCTTTACAAGAAAACTACCATCACTATAATCACAATATTGCAATATTTTCAAAAATAATTCATTTTTGACTCACTCTTTTTTATGCTCAAGGGGACTTACTATCAAATGAGCGAAAAGATGAGTCAAAAAGAGAAAAATATATTTCAACTAGCCCGCATCATCGCAGCGTCTCTTAAAGGGAATGCAAATGATGAAGAACAACGCACCTTAAGGGAATGGTTATCCGTTTCTACAAGAAACAAAAAGATTTATGACGAGTTCAAAGACGGAAAGCGTCTAGAACAAAAAATAGTCGAATCCCAACAAATCAACTGGAAAAACGATTATCAACATTTCATCACCAAACGGCAACGCACCCGCAAGAACAGAAGGATGAAAACGATCATTCGTTACGCGGCAATACTCACTCTCCCGATCGTGGCGGCAGGTATTTTCCTACTCCAAAAGAATGATCGGCAAACTATTGTCTCTATTTCAGAAGTCATCAAGCCGGGAGAGCATAAGGCAGTATTAATCACGGGTGGAGGCGAGCGAATCACGTTATCGGATAGCACGTTATCCCCGATACAGGAACAAAACGGGATGATCGTGAACGTCACTAACAACAAGGTCTCCTATATCCTACCCGAAGATAGTTTATGTACGCAAGGAAGCCCGATATTCAACACCTTACAAATTCCTCGTGGCGGAGAATATTTCCTTACCCTTGCTGACGGCACAGAAGTATGGTTAAATGCCGAAACGGAAATTCGCTACCCAGTACAATTCACGGGTGACAAACGAGTCGTTTACCTTGATGGGGAGGCCTATTTCACTGTAGCCCCAGACAAGAACAAGCCCTTCACGGTTGTCTCCACTCATGCCAGCGTATCCGTGCTGGGAACACAATTCAACTTCCGGGCTTATCCCGACGAGCGGGACGTGCAGACAACGCTTGTTTCCGGTTCCGTAATCATGCAATCGGAAAAATACAAACAACAAATCAAACTGGTTCCCGGTGAACAGGGAGTGCTGGAAAAGAATTCCGCCAAACTCATGAAACAAGAAGTGAACACGTACCTCTACACAGCATGGAAAGACGGGCGTTTCGCTTTCCGTGATGCACGGCTGGAAGACTTGTTCAACATCCTCGCCCGCTGGTATGATCTCAGTGTCTTCTACCAGTCCCCGGAAGCCAAAGACATCCGGTTCACGGGAGACCTGAACAAAACGGATGATTTCAAATCCATTCTAAAAATAATCGAACAAAATGAACGAGTAATATTTACAGTAAATCAACGCACAGTTTTTATTCAAGCAAAATAAAAAAGGCATCTGACGCTCGCAACATCAAATGCCCAAACTATTTTCTAGTTCTCATTAAAAACATCACAAATGTATGAAAAAAATGGACAAAAACAGCCATTCCTCGGGTGGATTATGGCAAAAACAAGTAAGAGTTATGAAGTTATGCTTTATCTTGACATTTATCGGCATCATGCACCTTTCAGCAGCCACCTATTCACAAGATACACGGCTAGATTTAAAGGTTAAGAATGCTTCCCTCGAAAGTGTGATGAACAACATCCGCGCACAATCGGAGTACAGCTTTTTTTTCGATGATGTAGCCGTGAAAAAGATCTCGAATATTACGCTGAATCTGCAAGGAGCCACGATTGAAGAAGTGTTGACGACTTGTTTGAAAAACACGGGATTCTCGTTCCGGGTACTGGACAAAACAATTATTCTTTTCCGGGAACAAGTGAAAGACGATAAAAAACAATCGTTCATCATTCAAGGAAAAGTCGTGGATGAAAACAATAAACCGATGCCTGGGGTAACAGTACTTTTGGATAGCACAAAAGTTGGAACGGCCACGGATACAGCCGGACATTTCGTTCTTCCATTACCACAAGCAAAAGGTACCCTCGTATTTTCATTTATTGGCTATAAGCCCCAGAAAGTAAAATACACGGATGGTAAATTGGTGATCGTAAAGATGCAACCCGATGTATCCGGTTTAGACGAAGTTAAAGTTGTTGCCTACGGTACACAAAAAGCCCGCAAGGTAATCAGTTCCATTTCCTCTCTTAAAGCCGACGAGATGAAAGAACTCCCGACACACAGTCTGGAAAGCCTGTTGCAAGGGCACATGGCGGGTGTAGAAGTTAATAATCTTTCCGGAGCACCCGGTGGCGGTGGTTCTATCGTGGCTATCCGGGGATACAACTCGTTCTTCACGAAAGGGAATGTCGGCTCAGGTGACGAGGGCGAAGACCGACAATACGGAACCCCACTTTACGTTATAGACGGAGTACCGATGCAAGCTTTTACCTCTCCTATCACCGGTTCAAACACACTTTCTGACCTTGACCCTTCTATGATCGAATCTATCGAGGTCTTGAAAGATGCCGCCTCTGCAGCAATCTACGGATCTCGTGCCGGAAACGGAGTAATCTTGATCACCACGAAAAAGGGACGGAGTGGTAAAGCCCGATTCACTGCCAACGTGTCATACTCCGCTTCTTGGCTACCGAAAACACCCACGTGTAGCGGCGGACAATTGGTACGTCAATACAATATGCAGGCACTACGTAACGCAATACAACCATACAAAGATGCAAATGGGAAATGGGTTATGCCGAATTCCTACGAAGACGTGTACAATTACACCAAAGATGGAAATTATCCTGTTTACAATTATTTCTTCGGTAACCGGGAAAGAGGAGAAAATGCCTATATTTTACAAGATAGTTTAAATGAATTTTACAACAATTCCACGGACTGGTGGAAGTACACGTATCGCACGGCAAACGTATATAACGCCAACTTACAAGCAAGTGGTGGAAGCGAAACGATGAACTACATGATCGGAGCCGGCTACTATAAAGAAGAAGGTATCGCATTAGGTAGTGATTTCGAACGTATCAACGTCCTCACGAATCTCTCGGCGACTCCAACCAAACGCCTCAAAATAGACAACCAGATATCCCTTTCTTATAGTGACCGTAGCCGTGGAGGGAAAGGTAAAACAGGCAACAAAATTGAAGGTATCACGGTAAGTCCAACGAAAGTATCCTCTCTGTTACCAGGTAATGAATACGTGAAAAAATACTTACTGGAAGAGTTAAACTCTAGTATCGAGAAAAATCAAAGTTATTCTTTACGCTATAACCTTTCCTTAAATTATGAGATCATTCGTAACCTCAGACTACAAGTATCCGGTTCGGTCGATTACAACCAACAGAACCAGAATAACTTTTTCCCAAGCACGACAGATGCTAATTTTCACCGTTCATTCACGAAAGGTACAATCACGAGAAACATCTCGCTTTTGAATGAAAATTTATTAACTTATAATTTCAAAATAAAACAAGACCATCACTTTGATTTGTTATTCGGGTTATCATTCCAAAAAGAGCAAAACTACTTGAACGAAGGAGATGCCACAGATGGACCCAACGACTATGTACATTACGCCACGGGCCTATGGGGTAACGGCAGTGGACTGATAAACATGAATAACGAATCAGATAAAGACAACAATCCTGTTTGGCAATCCGCATTCAATTACAAATCCAGCTTGGAAGAACAACGTATGAATAGTTATTTCGGTCGATTGCGGTATGACTACAGGGAAAAATACCTACTGGAAACAACTATCCGGCGAGACGGATCATCCGTATTCGGAGAAGACTGTCGCTGGGCCACATTCCCGTCCGTCGCCGTGGGATGGATATTCACAGAAGAGTCATTCGTGAAATCTCTCTACTGGTTAAGTTTTGGAAAAATTCGAGTTAGCTGGGGACAATCGGGACAAAAATTTTCCCAACCTTACTTGGCGCACGGCCTAATGAGTGGTTCCGGTACCTCTATCTTAGGTAACCAAGGTATGGAACCAGACTCTAAAGGAGGAGTATTAAACCGAAGTTTAAGCTGGGAAAAAACAGATCAATATGATATCGGAGTAGACTTAAATTTCTTAGACTATCGTTTTAAATTGACTTGCGATTATTATTATCGTTACACGAAAGGACAATTACAACAGATAGATATTCCGGGTAATTGGAATTATTTGAGATTCCAATGGCAAAATGCTTTAGCTGTTTCAAACGAAGGTTTAGAAGTAGAACTAACCGCTGATATATTCAGGGAAACCGCCGTAAAATGGCGGGTAAAATTCAACGTCTCCCGTAACTGGAATAGATTTGAAAAAAGTAATAATGGTCGAGACTTTTTGGGAAATGTGATCGGGAAATCCCTATACAACATCAAGGCCTACAAAACCATGGGTTACTACAATTCCATAGACGAAGTTCCTTACTACGTGCAATCTCACGGACTCCCCATACCGCTTCGTACGAAAGAGGAAAATGCTGTATTTTTTGCAGGCACAAGAAAAATCGCTGACTTGAATAATGATGGACGAATTAATTCCAGTGATCAATACTATGCAGCCAGTCCCCTTCCCTTGGCTCACGGTGGATTTATCAATGAAATTAAATGGAAACAATTCGACTTGAATATATTTTTCACTTATTCTTTAGGAAGACATATTTTGAAGATTTATGACGATATCGCCATTAAACCTAATATAACCGGAGATCCGATCACGCTTGATATTCGCAAAGCAAGCACATGGACCGGCCCAGACAGTCAAAACTCGGACTATCCTCGTGCCATCTTTTACAAAAATCTTGGAGAACAATACACGGGCCGATATGATTGTGACATCGAAAAAATAAATATGATTCGCTTAAAACAACTTACTTTGGGGTATAACTTGCATGAAAGAATCGCCCAAAAACTAGGACTTTCCGGAGCTCGTTTATTTATCACAGGAGAGAATTTATTTATGTTGACAAACTATTCAGGCCTTGATCCAGAAATCGTGAATCTCACATCAGGACTCGACTATTTGTCCGGGTATCCTCTTCCCCGGAAACTCACCATTGGTCTAACCGTTAATTTTTAATGACTATGAAGAAGATATTCATTTTTATCTTATTTTTTCCCCTGTTCTCATGTAATGACTGGATTGACGTGAATTCGGAAGAATCCGTTACTTTCAGGAATTATTTTAATAGCGAACAAGACGTGGAAGACATTTTCACGACCATATTGGGATGCGAGAAAGCAGTAATTGCTCCTACAATGATGGGATTTTTTGACTGGAGCGCACTCCATTGTAGTAATGCAGGAACATTCGGAGAAGCATATCGCAAATTAGAACCCGCTGCTATTTGGGATATGGATAAACGCACAAGTTGGAATACTCATTACAAGGCCATCTACCTAACTAATTTCCTACATGAAAATCAATTCCGTTTCAAGAATATTTCACAAGAACGTATCGATTTTTGGTTAGCACAGGCAGATTTCGTAAAAGCATTAATGTACTTCCGTCTGGCACAAGACTGGGGAGAAGCAGTGGTTGCACCCAGTACGGAAGATGCCTCACAACAAGCTAAAAGTCCGATCAACACGATTCTTACCGAAGCGATTCAGGCTGCAGAAGCCGCACTGATCCTACCTACTTTTGACAAATTGACGAATGCACAGGGAAACAACATCAATAGCAGGCAATACGCTAGTTTGGGAACCGTACATACCTTACTCGCAAACATCTACGCATGGATGGGGGGACTTTATGACAAAGAGGAATATTGGAAAAAAGCAGAAGCGTCAGCCTCCCTCGTGATTGAAGGGAAAGTCGGTTTCTATGATCTCGTGAGTATGAAAGACCTCGTGGAAAAAACATTTGGAAAATCCCGAGACCTGACAGAAGTAATTTTTAGTATCGAGAAAAACGAGCAGGATGACAACTGGTATGCCACGAGTAGTCTTGAAATGTACTACCCGGGATTCGCTTTGATTAATTACCCGTATAGCGAAACCGATCCCCGTAAAGTAGATAAAGATGACATCCCTCGCATTTTGCTAGATTCAGTGTATGCTTTATATCCTGATAAAACAGATTTGCGACGTAAAGAGTATTGGTGGAATCTCGGACAGGCAATTACGATTGAAGGAGCCTCTGCTCCTTACACCCCCAACCATGCCTTCATTAATAAATGGCGAGATAAAGTTTACTCGGTGAACCCAGAAATAACAGAAGGTTCTAAATCAAAACTAATCGCCATGGAAGGGAATTGTATATACTGGCGTCTGGCAGATCTTATTCTTCTACGGGCAGAATGCCGTGCTCATTTGGGAATGCCAGAAGCTGCGTCTGACTTGAACCGGATTAGAGAACGTGCCGGTTTGGACACCTACAGAGGTTTCACAGATAAAAAGAATTTACTACGAGAAATTTTCCGAGAACGGGAACGAGAACTTTTCGGAGAAGGACATCGCTACTATGACATCGTGAGAAATAAGTATTTCCGGGATATACTAATAGGAAACTACAAAACCCTGACAGACGACGAGGTGAAAAAAGGAGCACTTTATCTCCCGGTAAGCAGCGACGCATTTTTAAACAATCCATTAATGACTCAGAATATTTACTGGTTATGGCATCAAAATTAACAAACTTATTTTATGGAGCCTTGGTATTGATCATGATCAATATCTGCTCTTGTACCGACTATAATTATATTGACGGGGGAACAGCAAACGGTATTCACAACTGTACCATGTGGGAATATTTCGAAAACCAAACTTATGATTGGGATTCCACAATGATCATGATTGAACACGCCGGATTAAAATCACTCTTTGACGGTAGCGGGGAACACAAACAAATCACATTTTTCGGGATAACAGACCTTTGTATCGTAAGATATCTACTCGATCATAATAAAGCCATGGATGATGCTAAAGAACAAGGAGGAGATATTAAAGATAGCGATTATTGGTATCAAGTGACAGATATTCCTCCAGCAATTTGCGCTGCATTTTTGAACAGATTAGTTATCCCTGAAAGGATTATGTTGAAAGATATACCGGAAGGGAAACGCTTAAAAGATCCCGAAGGATTAACTTATAAAGAAACGGAGGGTAAAGTATTCGCTTCTCTTTTCATGCAAGAAGAACTTTTCACCTGGGTATTCAGTGAAGCTTATGCCGGTATAAGCAAGAAAGGCGAGAAACAATTATGGATTGCACGCCGTCTGTCAACAGCTGATAACTGGAGAATCGCTTCCTCGGACATACAAACTACCAACGGCGTAGTTCAAGCCTTAGGATATGACTTCAAAATGATCAATTTTTAATACAAAGCCATGATAAGAAATACAATATATTTAATTGCCACAAGTATCACTTGGCTGTTGTTAGCTTGTCAGGATATCACAATCGGCTACTTGGAATCAGATGCGGCCAAATACACGATCGACACGCTACACATTGTTGCAAACGCCAAAAGCGAGTTACAAAGGTTGAAAGTCATTGAGATAGATTTTTACTCAGCCACATCAACACTGCAAGATAAAATAGCCGGATTAGAAGAAGAACTGGATGAATTGCAGGATAAATTAGACGGAAGTGATGAATATTGGGATGCCTACGACGAGCTAGGAGGTACTGATATAGAGGAGCAATTTTGGAACGATGAAATTAGTTTCGAAGAATACACACGACTCATTGACCAAATAAACAAAGAACTCGATGATAAGTTCGGAATCACAGCACTCAAAGAGAGTTTGAATGAGGCTAAAACAACATTGGAAAATCTCGCAACGGAAATGGGTATAGGTTCGCTGGAAATTCTAAAAAAACAAATCGCAGAATACCAACAAAAAATAGACTATAAACTCCCGTGGACCTCTGCTAAAATAGAAGGAGTTCAAGGTACACAACCTTTACTTTTCACGGTTATCGGGATAAAAAGTACAAACACGAGTGAAGCCGAAAAGTTTATGAACCATGTCGGTGTACTGGGTGACGGAACGATTTACGTGGAGTTGGACGTGAATGTCATTCCCGGAAATTACACGGTATCATTACAGATAGAGAATGAAGGAAGAACTAAAATACTGAATGATATGTTCACTTTCGTAGTGGATGCACCCATTCAAGAAACACTCACAGAAGAATAACAATAAATTTTACTTTAGGGAGCTGTAAAAATAGCTCCCTTATAAAAAGAACTATGAAAAAGATATTTTACATGATTGTGTTCCTAATGCTAGGAACATTGGGAAACTTATCAGCTCAAATAACCTTATTTAAAGGTACATTTGATGAGGCTCTAAAAAAAGCACAACAAGAGAAAAAGGATTTGTTCGTGGACTTTTTCGCAGAATGGTGTGGACCGTGCAAAATGATGGCAAGCGAAGTATTCACGCAAAAAGAAGTCGGAGAATTTTTCAACAATCGTTTCATATGCGTACAAGTAGACGTGGATACACAAGAAAACAAAGACATCGCAAAAAGATACAACGTAACAGCGTTACCGACTATGGTGTTTATCAGTCGGGTAGGTAAAGAATTGCGCCGAGTACAGGGAAGCGTTCCTGCAGAATCGCTTATTAAAGAGGCAAAAATTGCCACGGGAGAAGAATTGAGTTTCGAGCAATTGTACGAAAAATACAAAAAGAAGAAAAATGACCTCGATGTACAACAACAATTGTTGATCGAAGCCCCCGCATTTATAGCTACACAACAGGGATACAATCAACAGAAATGGGGAACCCGTATTGAAAGTCTTTTCCCAGAATACCTAAAAAACAAAAAAATCGAGAACATGGCAAACGAAGCGGACTTTCTAGTGCTAACGATGTATCACCGTGCGGCTTCAAAAGAAGACCCTATCTTTGATTACCTAGCACAGAACTATCAAAAATTTGCCAAAGAAATCGGGAAAGACAACGTGGCTCGCTACTTGGTTTCTTTGAATAACACATACATTATCCAACTCTGTAAAAAAGGAGACTTAAATTACAAAAAACGGCTGGAACGGGTAAACGGGGATTTAAAAGATGTTTACTCGGAATTTTCTTTCGGGAATCTTTCGGTTCAGAATGCCCTCACGTTACTTGCCGATGCCACGTACAGCCTGCATCGCCATGACGAGAACACCTTCTTCAAGAAAATGGATGCCTATTTTGCCGGGAAAGGCGACAAAACGGAATTGAACGACTATTTCCAACCCTTACAAGACATCGCTGTCGTGTACGAGGGTAAATTGTCGGAAAACGCTTACCGGAGATGCATCAACTGGATCGCCAAAGCCTTGACATTCGATAACGTGGGAGCGTCAAATCGTACCCGCTTGTTGATGATGATGGGGGACTGCTTGAAAAACACAGGCGATAACGCCAAAGCAAAACAATCCTATAACCAAGCATTCCTAGCGAGCGCACAAATCGAGAACAAAATGGAGATGCAACAACTCCAACAAGGTATCCAACAATCGTTACAAGGCTTATGAAAAAAATACTACTCCTTATATGCATTATCGGATTGTTTACCCCGGCAACACTACACGCACAAGATCGTGCAAACGTGTTCCGCCACGGAAAACTAGACAACGGGTTGACTTACTACGTGCGCCACACCTCTATGCAACCGGGGAAAGCAGACTTTTATCTGGTACAAAACGTAGGAGCACTCATGGAAGAGGACAACCAGAACGGGCTTGCCCATTTCCTGGAGCATATGGCTTTCAACGGGAGCGAGAGTTTCAAAGAAGGAATCCCCAATTTTCTGAAACGGCGGGGAGTGACACGCTTTAATGCGCAAACGGGACAGGACGAAACGGTGTACTACATGACGGCAATCCCCACAAACGACACAAAGTTACTGGATTCCTGCCTCCTCGTGATGAAGGACTGGTCGGGTTTCTTATTGCTCAAGCCAGACGAGATTGATAAAGAGCGGGGGGTTATCCGGGAAGAACGCCGGATGCGCCGCAATCTAGGTGCTCGCCTAAAAGAACAATCAGATCCTCTTGTCTTTAATAACAGCAAGTACGCCACTCGTAACGTCATCGGTAGCGAAAAGATCATAAACAACTTTACACCCGAAGAATTACGGGCTTATTACAACGATTTCTACCGCCCGGATTTGCAAGCCGTAATCGTAGTTGGAGACATTGATGCTGCCAAAATAGAAACCGAAATACAACATCTTTTCAATCCCATCCCGAAACGAAAGAACCCCAAACCCCGATTGGTATACGAGATCCCGGACAATAGCGAACCGTTCTACACAAAAGTATTCGACAAGGAAATGACAGAATCTTCTATCACGCTGCTCAAACGGGTACGCCAGACACCGCCTGCCTCGCTAAAAGAGATGATGAAAGAAAATTTGATTAACTTGTTCTACAACCAAATCGTGGAAAAATACCTGCAAAAGTACATCGAAACCCAAGACCCCGCATTCGTACAGACCATGGTCGGATTCAGCGGATTGGTGCGGAATTACGACCGCTGGAATATCCACGTGCAGGCTTACCCGCACAAGGAACGGCAAGCCTTAAAAGATTTGATGGAAGAACTGGAACGCATTCACCGCTATAGAATAAACAATAAGGAAGTAAAGGAGCAAATCACGGCATATCTCTCCAGACTGGACGAGACAGAAAAAAACAAAGACAAGTTCCCGAACGAGGTATACGTGCAAATGTACCAGAACAATTTCCTAGAAGGAAAACCGATCACAAGCATCGAGGAAGACATCTCCTTGTCACGAGAAATATTACTGAAAATCACAGCAAAAGATATACAAGACTGGATTGCCTCGTGGAATAACAACAGTAAAAACTGGGTATTTATGATGCAGGGCAACGACCCGGATTATGATTTCCCGACAAAAGAGGAAATCGTGAACATCATGCAAGCAGCCAAGGACGTTGAAGCCACCACGGCTACCGAGGAAATCAAAGCGGTTCCCTTGTTGGATTACGAGGTAGAAGGCGGAAAGATCGTGAAAACGAAACCGATCAGGATGCTGAATGCAGAGGAATGGACATTAACGAACGGCTGCAAGGTGTACTACAAGTTCTGCGACCAGAACGGCATCAAGGTAAGCCTGTTGGGCGAAAGTTCCGGCGGGATGTCATTGCTCCCGGCAGAAAATCTACCATCAGCCTCGGCATTATCAACCCTAGCCATGTATTCCGGATTGTACAAACATGACGTGCAAATGATGCAAGAAATACTGAAAGGGTATCACGTGCAGCCCAATATCACGCTTGGGGAAACATTCGAGGGCGTGAGCGGCGTGTGTGATAACAACGAAATGGAAATGCTACTCCAAATCATTTATTTGCTCTTCGAGCATCCTCGGTTCGACCAGAACGATTTTGAAAAGTTTGTGTACTTGAACAGACTACAAGCAGAAAACACACCCCGCACGGTGAATGACACGATAGCGGAACAGATGCAAAAATTGCGGGTAAAAGATTCTCCCCGCCTGTGGAAACAAGATGCCAAATTCTACGATGCCATGAATTACGATAAAATGGTTTCCATCTATCATGATCGTTTTCAAGATGCCTCGGACTTTACCTTTTATCTGGTAGGAAATATCCAACGGGAAGAAGCACAAAAACTGGTGGCGAAATATTTGGGAGCTATCCCGTCCATTCACCGGATCGAGAAAGCCGTGCAACATGACTTGAGGAAAGAAGGTTCCATCACGGAAACCATCACTGCCAATATTCCGGACAACAAGTACATGACGAATATCGAGTTCACGAACACGCTAAAATTAAAACCCGTGGAGGATTTGGCTATGGACGTGATTCGTTTCGTACTCTCGAATCGTTACCAAGATATTATCCGAGAAGACGAGGGCGGTGCCTACGGGGTAAACGTAGCCGCATCTTATACCGCATACCCGAAACACACACAAGCCATTGCCATCAACTTCCAGAGCAACACGGAGCAAGGCGACCGGATGCGTGCCATCATCCACGAGCAGATTGACAAACTTGTAGCCGAAGGCGTAAGCGAGGAAGACGTGGAAGATATGGTGCTAATGATGAAAAAAGGGCGCACCAACATGCTGGCAAATCGAGGAAATGCCCATTGGCAGGAAGCTTTACGATATTATGCAGAGACAGGTAAAGATATCGATTCTCCCGTGATGTTCGAGCAACCGATTGAAAAACTAAACGCTAAAATAGTTCACGAAGTTGCCAAGAAATTCTTTACAACGGCTGAATGTGTCGACATCGTAGTGAGATCCAAATAAGGTGCAATTTTTATTTTCTTCATGGAGGGACTATAAAAGTCCCTCTATTTTCTTTTTCCCGCGAGGGTTAAGCCGGAAACTCATCACAGTTAAATCATCCGATTGCTCTGCCTTTCCGACAAAACGTTTCACGTCCCCAACCACTTTATCCACCATTTGCCGTGGTGCTAATTGAGAATGACTTACCACCAAGTTAAATAACCGATCTATCTTATAAAATTTGGACTGTTCGTTTTGAGCCTCTGACACACCATCCGTGTAAAAAAGCAATTGAGACCCCGGAGCAAAATAACATTCCTGCTCCTCGTACTCATAATCGGACGTAACACCCAAAGGCAAATTATCCGCCGTCTTGAAGAAAGACACGGTTCCATCCGGAGCAATCAATAACGGGTAAGGATGTCCCGCATTACAAAATCTCAGACGATTCGTGTTTAGATTCAATACCCCGGCAAAAAAAGTAATAAACATACTCGTGTTCTCAGTCCGAATTAAACTCTGGTTCATCAAATTCATGATATAATTCAAAGAGGTATCCCGCAGAGCCAAAGATCGCATCTGGCTGATCGTGGTTGCCATAAACAAGGAGGCAGGAACTCCTTTCCCCGAAACGTCCCCAATGGCGAAACCAAACTCATCCTCGTTCAGCATCAAATAATCATACAAATCCCCTCCTACCTGACGAGCCGGATGCAACACGGCATGGATATCAATACATTCAGCTCCAAAGGTGGGAACAAATTCTTTCGGAACCATTCCCAATTGAATATCATGAGCGATACGCAACTCACTCTCGATTTTTTCATTCGCTGTCGTTGTCCGGCGTAACTGGTCTACGTACTCCGTTAATTGTTGCTGCATGAAAAGAAATGATTCATACAATTCCCCTAATTCATCCTTAGACCGGATACGTGGCAACGGCGTGTTAAAATTCCCTTGTGCCACATCCCGGGCTGAAGCAGCAAATATCGTCAATGGTTTTGTGATTCGTCGCACGGCCACAAAACAAATAAAATAAACAAATAACAACAACAGGACAAAACCAACCAGCAGATACATATTAAATTTGCTCAACTTACCAAATACCTGATCGTATGGACAAATCACCGCCATGTACCAATCGGTTGCCACCACAGGCGTGTAATACACATAGGACAGAACTCCCCCATCGTCCACGATGATACTACCGCTTTTCCCGGCAGCCATCTCGTTTACCAGAATAGTAACATTTGTATCCCGAGCCTCTTTTGCCGTTTCAAACATATTTTGGCCAATCATCACCTCTCCTTCCCTGCGCAAGATATAACGTCCCTGCTTGTCAATAACCACGGTATAACTACCCTTGTAAGGCTTAATCGAATCGACCAGATCACGCAACCATCGATTGGTTAAATCCACTGATAAAATACCAATTAGTTCATTCTTTTCCCCATGAACCGGGACCGCATAAGACGTCGTGATTACATCCGGATCACCCGCATCCCGATAGGGCTTACTCCAGTACCGATGTTCCCTCGCACCTTTGTACCAACCTTTTTCAAAATAATTGTAATTTTCACTTCCCACTTGAATAGTCTTCACAGAATCTCCAACCATAAATGAATAAGGTGCAAAGTATTGTCCCTTTTCCGGAAAATAGTAAGGTTCAAAAGCGATTGCGCAACCAAAAATCTCCGGATTATCTTTTACAATCCTCCGAGTGATACCAAACAAAGAATCCGGCTCCTTTACATATTCAACGATCATCCATCCCAAGTTTTCGGGAATTTTTTCCACCTTACTCAATAACGCACTCACACGTAAATTTGCCTGAGCAGCCATACTCTCTATCTTATCCTCGGCCTCTTGCGACAACGTTTCCGTTGAGTAGTGATAAAATACACCCACTAAAACAAAAGAAAGAATTGTAATGAACGAAATCACATACAAACTCAATTTTGCAGGAAAAGATTTTATATAGCGATCAAATATCATATTATCAATTGATGAAAAGTTCCTTATTATACCCCGTTATAATAAGCCACGAATATACAAAAAAACTATAAAACAAGTACAAAAAAATAATTATTCAAGAGTCTTTTCCCAAGTGATTCCGGCTAACAAGCTCCACCAGTACTGATTGGAAAAAATAAATTTGTAAAAGAATTTCCACACACGAATACTTCTCATCTGAAATATTTGTTCTTATTAAATATTAATACTAATTTAGTCGCGAATTACAAACGAAAACGTTTTAAATATTTAGTAGATGTATAAACCATCAGAATATTATTTCGTTTTAGCCTACATCGTGGGCGTACTCAAATTGTTCGGGGGACTATGAAAATTCCGCCGGAATAATTTCAGGCATCTTTTGGCAACAGGTATGTTGCTCTCTTTTAAGCAAAACAAACAACTTAAATCAATAATCTTTTAATTATGCAAAAACAACTATTATTAGGTGTTGAAGCTATTGCACAAGGTGCTATAGACGGAGGTATATCCGGCGTGTTTGCGTACCCGGGAACCCCTTCAACAGAGATCACGGAATACATTCAGGAATCGAAACAGGCTATCGCCCGTAACGTTCACCGGGTGTGGTCTGCTAACGAAAAAACAGCCATGGAAACCGCATTAGGAATGTCCTATGCAGGAAAAAGAGCCTTGGTGTGTATGAAACACGTGGGAATGAACGTGGCCGCAGACTGTTTCATGAACGCTGCCATAACCGGGGCTAACGGAGGTATGGTTGTTATCGCTGCCGATGACCCATCTATGCACTCTTCTCAAAACGAGCAAGATTCACGTGTTTACGGTAAATTTGCCTTGATTCCGATCATGGAACCTTCTAACCAGCAAGAGGCATACGACATGACCCGTTACGCTTTCGACCTGTCAGAGCAAATGGGAACTCCCGTGTTATTAAGAATCACAACTCGTTTGGCACACTCTCGTGCCGGTGTTGAACCGAAAGAGGCTAAAGCCGAAAATGAAATGCGTTTACCGGAAGACAAACGTCAGTTCGTGTTACTTCCCGCTATCGCAAAAAAAAGATATAGATTATTACTAGAGAAACAAACCGCTTTCGAAGAAGCATCCGATAACTCTTCTTTCAATCAATACATTGACGGAGCAGACAAATCAATGGGTATCGTCGCTTGTGGAATCGGTTACAACTACCTGATGGAAGTGTTCGGTGGAAACTGTCCTTACCCGGTAGTAAAAGTAAGCCAATATCCTCTTCCTAGAAAGATGATCACCAAGTTGGCAGAAAACACTGAAAAATTGCTCGTTTTAGAAGAAGGCTACCCGATCATTGAAGAAGCATTGAAAGGTTACTTGGAAAAAGAATGTGTACTCGGACGTTTGGACGGCACGCTCCCCAGAGACGGAGAATTGAACCCGGATCACGTGGCGAAAGCATTCGGCTTACCTTCTATCGAAGGATCGCCGGTACCGGAGATCGTGGCACCTCGTCCACCGGCCCTTTGCGTGGGATGCAGTCACCGAGACGTGTACACCGCATTGAATGCAGTTGTTGCCGAATACCCGAATGCACGCGTATTCTCTGACATCGGTTGTTATACTTTAGGAGCCCTTCCTCCATTCCAAGCGATCAACTCTTGCGTGGACATGGGTGCCTCTATCACCATGGCAAAAGGTGCCGCAGATGCAGGGTTATACCCGGCTGTATCCGTGATCGGCGACTCTACGTTCACTCACTCCGGAATGACCGGACTACTGGATGCTGTAAACGAGAAAGCCAACATCACGATTATCATTTCCGATAATGAATCCATCTCCATGACCGGAGGTCAGGAATCTTCAGCACTAGGACACTTAGAATCTATCTGTCGCGGCATTGGCGTTGAACCGGAACACATCCGTGTCCTACTTCCCGTACCGAAAAATCACGATGAATTGTGCAAAATCATCCGTGACGAGATCGAATACAAGGGTGTATCCGTGATCATCCCGAGAAGAGTTTGTATCCAGAAAGCTGCAAGAGACGCTAAGAAAAAGAAAAAATAAATTGATTCAATGATCAATTTAAAATCTAAAACTTAAAATTTAAAATTATGAAGACAGATATTATATTAGCGGGTGTAGGTGGACAGGGAATCCTTTCTATCGCAGCAGCATTGGGGTCTGCCGCCCTCAACAATAACCTGTACATGAAACAAGCCGAGACTCACGGAATGAGTCAACGCGGGGGGGATGTGCAGTCTTTCATGAGAATCTCCGACAAACCGATTTTCTCTGACCTGATCGCCAAAGGAACAGCCGATATTATCCTTTCAGTTGAGCCAATGGAGGCATTACGTTATCTCCCTTACTTGAAACAAGGAGGGTATGTGGTAACAAACGCTACTCCATTCATCAATATCCCGAATTACCCGGAAGTTGAGACCTTGATGGCTACGTTGAAAGCCCTTCCTCACCAAGTAATCATTGACGCTGACAGCATCGCTAAAGAAGCGGCAGGGAACGTACGTGCCAGCAACTTCGTGATGATGGGAGCCGGTTCTCCTTTCATCGAAATTCCCTTCGAATACCTGGAAAAAGGTATCATGGCAATTTTCGAACGCAAAGGTGCCGATGTCGTAGAGATGAACTTGAAGGCATTACGTGCTGGACGTGAATTCGCACAAAACTACATTAAATAATCGGATCTGGGGGAGTTGGCAATGACTCCCCTGCTTAAAAAATACCGGTATTGTCTACTTAAACAATACCGGTATTTTTATTTTAAACAGAAGTAAATTAATAGGTGATGCGAGTACCCGAATTTCGATAAATGAAATTCTTTGCGACCCCTTTTCCCGTATAGGTATGAACCGCCTTCGGATTAATATCAGGAGTCGCTCCCTCCCGATTATATGTTCGCAGTACCCAGTTACCATCCTTGTTAGAAAGAATGCTAAACACATCCACCGGAGTCACCGTACTCGGATCAGAAGAATGTGCAATGTACACAATCTCTTCATCCGCAGGAATAGAGATCATATTTTTCTTCTCAGTCTGATTACTTGGATTATAATAATGTACCACATTATCTCCCTTCGAATAATAAATGACACCACTATATGCCGGAGGTGTAGATAAAACGCCATATCCTTGTACGGCAAACACCTTACCATTTACAACATCGAATGATGCAGGAATCGTCAATCCGCGATAACCTTTATCATACACGGCATAATAATTTTGCATGACACCGACATTTATCTGCCACAAAGAAGCCACACCAGTCGTACGATCCTTCACAATAGCATACGTTCCTCCTACCGAAGTCGACGAATAAGGTTGCACCCCCATATAAATCAAATCACAATTCGTGAAGTACACCTCACCAACCGGTTTCAGGGAAAGCGGAGAAGCAGATTCAATCGCATTTTTTATCGGATAATGTTTCTGCACATAATACCCGACAAATTCTCCGGCACGATCATCGTAACACAAGCAACTACTACTACCTGCCGTTACCATCGAATTAAGCTGCATATCGTCATTCGGATATGCGTATCCGAAATGTCCACCGCCACCACCACCAAGATAAGCAAAATGAACAGCATTATTATTCATCAACATAAAACCACTTGTAGTTGCCCACACGCCTTGCGGCTTTTTAACAGCGGGTACTTCAAGAAAGGCATCATTCCATCTTTTCAACTGTTTCATACTGGTCCCCTCGTAGATACCCAAATCTTCATCGGTACAAATCATATAGGCCGGTTGCAAGTTCTTCCTCGTTCTATTTCCTTCTGCATCATACACGTAATATGCATATTGGTTATATTCGTAAGTACCTCGTATCGGTTTACCGGACAAACTTTCACCATTAATTGTTTTAAGAATGTCCACGTTCAGTTCCCCGTTACGATCGATAAAATCAACATCCGTATATCCATTCTCATATTTGAGAATATAATAACCTTCACTGAAGAAACTGGCTACCACTAACTTCGATTTATAAAATGCTGAAGTCCCATTCGATTTATCTGTCACTTTAAACACCAATTGATAGGTCCCCGGTTCCATCGAAATTGTACAATCAAGTTTCTTACTTACTCCAAGCGTATCATTAGGCGCACTACTCGTTACCGTCCCCGGGAAAGCGTACCACACGTAATCATATTGAGATTCATCTCCTTCAATAGTCGGATCGATAACCAAATTTTCCAGCACGAGAACAGAATAATTCTCGTCAATCCCCGATTTGATAATAGGAGCAACTACATCCGGGTTCTCATAACTGTAATTCCCGGTGTCCTCCACGCAAGCTGCAAAAGATATACCCAGCAGCATGGCAAATAAATATATTATTTGTTTCATAGTCTTCAATCTTTAAGATGTTTAAGATGCTGCAGGGAATGTTACCCGTGTACCGTCGGCCTCATAGATAGGCCCTTTAACGGCCTCATATTCGGCTAACTTTTCCCGGGCTTTTAGCTGCAAATAATACCTGTAATCCGTAATTAAGGTCTCGTCGAAAGTATTATACCCAACATAATCGATGATGAACCTCATCTTCTCCTGTCCCCATTCCCCAAAGGTGGCCAGATAGCTATTCGGTGAATCCCAGTTAGCTGGTTTCGTAGCTTTACCGGTAATTTTAAGGACATACACGACACGATCCTTGATTCCCTGGATGAAATATTCATTAGGAAGAATTTCCATATCCAGTCGATACTCCTCGGTATCCATCTGTGGTGTTCGAGTCATGATCACCGGTAAGGCGACAGACACCTTATTTGCCGGCATCACCATTCTCTTCACCATTTCCGGATCATCGAATGCAACATAATGAGTTCCTGCAACAGCGGCTCCGGGTTCCCCGACATTGGACTGCACGATACGAAACGGGCGATCCTGAGCGGAAGGCGACCCCGTAAGCAACACGTCCAACCAAACCGTATCTACTTGAATAGATCCCGCCAAAAAGAAGGAATAGGATGTACTATCAAGTTGTGGCGTTCCCTTGCTATTGTTATTATAAATATCACGGAAAAAGAAAAGGGAACTTTCGTTATCAAACGTACTGATTTCATTTTCTTGGCAAGCAACAAAGGCCAGCACCGAAATGAAAAAGAAAAATCCGTATTTCATTATTTTATTGACCATAATCTAAGCATAAAATTATTCAAACGACATTTGGGATTCCGGGAAAGGAAGTTTATAAGACGCATCTGGCACTTCTTTCGTCACGGGCCATGCCAAACTATTATATGTAAGCCGTTTATAAAAGAAAAACATTTGACCTTCACCATAAAATTCCTTTCGGTACTCTTTCTCAAGGCGACTCTTTATTGCCGCAGGAGTTGTCAAAGTTCCATCAATAGAGGCATCCAATACCCGAGCCATACGATATACTTTAAACAAATCATCCCGTCCACATTCCGTTGCGATAAAATACATCTCGGCAAGCCGGATTAAAGGAATATCCGTCACGGCAGTCACAGTACTACCAGTTTCATTGTATTTCTTGAAAAAATTAAAAGCGGAACTGGCCAAAGGAACAATCCGGTTTTCCCACAAGCGACTATTCCGATAGCGAATATCAGAAGTGTGAAGAGAAGCTTCAAAGGCCTCGTCAAGATAAGCTACCGTCTGGGTATATGCCGTACTGTAATTAAAGAATACCGGTGTCAACGTTTGGGTTGCCAAAGTACTGCTGACTGCAAAAATATGCTCGGCAGGGAAAGTCATTTGTCCATTGTTGGCATCCGCATCACTTCCCAAAGTGAATTTTGACTTCTCATCACTATCCAAAGCATCTATCACAACCAAGGCATTTTCAAGCGCATCGGAAGTTTTCCCTATCCAAAGATAATAACGAGCCTTCGTCGCTTTCAAGGCATAATAGTTAAACCTTGACTGGCGGAAATAATGGTATTCATCAGCCGGATGTGGCAAATCTTGGTTCACTCCCTGCAAGTCATCCGGAGAGTTTAGGATGGTATTCGAATAAGTCAGGATCGGATCATCAACCAACAACTCCTCTGCATTGTTCAAGTCCATCAAAATATTATCAAGCACTTCCTGATATGATACGGCCAATAATTCCTGAGGATTTTTCGTGACTATTTTCACGTAAGGAATAGCTTTATCGGAACTCTTAGCCTTACTCGGAAGAGGTCCCCAATAACGTAAAATCTCCAAGTGCAGGAATGCCCGTAAGCCCAAGGCCTCCCCCTTTATCAATTCATAATTCCCATTTGTAAAGAGATCCTTCTTCGCATCAATATTCTCCAGAAGAGAATTGATATTAATAATCGTCTGGTAATATTGCAACCAAACATCCTCAAGAAGCTTTTTCGTTGAAGTTTGTGTAAAATCAAAGTTACTGACATGATAAATCTCCGCTTGTGTCGAATTGGCAGACGGTATCGTCCAATGCTGGGCCATCATCTCCGGCAGTTTCATCGTCGTGTTAAGCCCGTAAAGCTCAGGAGTCGCCATTCTGATATAAGCTCCGGTAAGTACATCTTTGAACCCTTGCTCGGACTCGAACATCGTGGTCTGCCTCATTTCGAGTTCTGGTTGTATATCCAGCCATTCGTTACACGAGGTAAACGTCAAGGCCACTGCAACTGATAAGTATAAATATATCTTTTTCATCTTCATGCTGATTGATTATTGTTTCTAGTGTTAAAACCTTGCCGATAGTGAAACTGAAAACTTACGGGCAAAAGGATAAGAAAGTCCGCGTTCCTGCTTCACTGTCGAAAGATAGAAAACATCTTCGGCATAAAAACCGATGGCCAGATAGTCCAAACGGCAATGTCTCTTCAGCCATTCTGTATCGAATTCATAATTAACATTTAGCGTGTTAAGACTAAGAGCATTTTCCTTCATCACAAAACGGGAAGAGGCATTTGTGGTATTAAAATCTTTAATATTCTTGAATTTCGTAACATCACCTTCATTCTGCCAGCGATCGTACAAAGCCCGCTTGTCCAGATTTCCCCAGCGTTTCGCTGCAGTTGTCGTGTTCTCCACTTTATCCACAAGCGTCTGGTTATAGATATGGCCCCCAAGACGATAAGAGAACGTAGCATTCAACGTAATATCTCTCCATCGGAACATGGTTCTGAGATTGCCCCGAACTTTAGGTTCATTCACCCCGAAAGGCACCTTGTCTTTCGGGTCCCACGTGTAGACTCTCTCCCCATCCTTGTTCAAAAACAATTCAGAACCTGTTGCCGGATCAATTCCAAGTGAACGAACCACGAAAATCGTATTCATGGACTGTCCCTCCTGGTAAAGAAAGCTCGGATTAGGTCCGGCCTCGTCTAACAATTCTGAATTAAGGAATTCCAACGCATTGGATATTTTCAGTATCTTGTTTACATTGTGTGCAAGATTTCCCCCGACAGACCACATAATATGACTTTCACTATTTCTGATCAAAAACACATTAGCGTCAAGCTCGATACCCCTGTTGCGCACCTCCCCGACATTTGCCTTATAACTGGAGAAACCTCCGGCCGTGGGCAAATTAATATCTGTAAGCAAATCCTCCGTGAGCTTATTGTAATAGTCCACGTTCAAACGTACCAAACCATTGAAAAGAGAGGTTTCAACTCCCAGATTCAATTGCTTTGTCTTCTGCCAAGACAAATCCGGATTACCCATTCCAAGCATATATGCCCCGTTCCAATACTTGTAGTTCTCCTGTCCAAAATACCGATAAGTGGTCAGTGCCTGATACGAACTGAAATTCTGGGACCCGATAGTACCATAAGAGAAGCGAAAACGAAGTAAATTAATAGCATTTGACGAACTCAAAAAATTTTCATTATGTACGTTCCATCCCAACCCGGCAGAAAAGAAAGGTGCCGTACGATCATTACTTCCAAATTTGGACGATCCCTCAATCTTTCCAGAGAAATCGGCAAAATAACGACGATCGTAAGTATAGTTGACATTAAATATCAAACCTAACCGACGGGAATGAGCCTCCGTACTGGTAGGCTTTCCTAAAGCATAAGCTCCGGCCATTCCCAAGTTCTTCATATTCAAAGACGAGAAACCACGCCCGGTAACAGAATAGCTCTCATCTTTATCTTCTGCAAGATTGCCACTCAACCCGGCATAAAGCTGATGAACTTTATTGAAAGTTTTCGTGTAATTGACTGTTAAATTTCCCTCGTATGAAAGCATATAAGAGGTCGTGTAGGTATAACTTCCTTTCATATTGGAATTCTCACCCTTGTACTCGTCAGTGTCAAAACTGGTATGCTCGCGGGAAAGATATTTATCCGTACGAGAATCCTGTTTCGTGAAACCGAAGTTTCCCCGCACGAACAAGTCGGAAGTGATTTTCCACTCTATGGCAAAGTTATTCTGGATATTCGTGTAACTACCATCATCCCGAGAAGGCAGCGACGCATTGTAAAGCGGATTACCAGCCGGATCCGGAGTCCGGGAGGTCTGGGATATAGTTTCCACCAACTGTTTCTTTATATGCCCCTCGTCATCATAAGGAGTATAAATTGGATTCGCCAGAGAATATTCCGAAAAACTTCCATACGGAGAATTTTTATTTTTATTATAACTAATAGTCAAATCGTTTTCATACTGGAAATACAAATTTCCCGATAACGTGTTACGTGACGATCCTTTCATCACTCCATTGATATTATTATAAGAAAGTCCGATCGCATATTTGAAGTTATCTGAGCCCCCGTCTACCCGCAAGCTATGTCGATTCCCGACACCCGTCTTCACCGGATACTTCAGCCAATAGGTATTCACACCCCGTTCGACTTCAATCAAACGACGATTATACAGTTCCATCAGATTCTGGTTATTGGGATTGTACTTATCATCAAGCATTCCTGCCGCTACTTCATAATCTAGCTTTTCTCGGGCGTTCATCAAGTTATAAGATGTGAAATCAGGAGCCTCTATATTGACAGATCCGCGATAACTCACTCTCAACTTACCGGCTTCTGGACGCTTGAGAGTAATTACTACCACCCCATTCGCCCCGCGAGCCCCATACATCGCAGTAGCGCTTGCATCTTTCAGCAGCGTGATTGTTTCAACAAGCTCGTCATCCATATCCATCACTCGTTGAAGTGACACCTCGAAACCATCCATGATAAACAAAGGTAAGTTAGCCGTACTCTTCACGCTACTCTCCTCTTGAAGATTGCGCACATTGACATCCATACTGGTACGCCCGCGAATGGTAATATCCGGCAACTGGTTCGGGTCCGATCCAAATTCAATATTATCCGCAATATTAAAACTCGGATCAATATTACTAATCTGAGACAAAATACTACGATTACCCGATGCTTTCAGATCGCTGGCGGAAATCGTTTTAACTGCCCCTGTGTAACTTTCACGGGATTTATTGAAAATACCTGTCACGACAACCTGATCTATTGATTGGACATCATCCTGTAACACGACATTGATTTCCGTTTTTCCGGTAATACGAACTTCCTGCGAAGTCTTCCCGATAAAGGAAACCACTACCAGATCGTGATCAGCCGGGACCTCCAGTTCAAAATTACCGGTAGCATTTGTAACCACTCCCACGCTTGTACCTTTGACAACAACCGTCGCACCGATAAGAGGCAATCCATCAGCCTCGGTAACAACTCCTTTTATCTTCACAGCTTTTTGTCTAATAGTATCTTGCACCGGTTGTTCCTTAATTTTAATAATGACCACTTTCCCCTCAATCTGGTATGTACAAGGCTTTCCGATCAAAACGGCATCCATCAAACGTTTTATGGAAACATTGGTAACGTTCACACTGACTTTCCCAATACTCTGTACTGTTTCCGTACTATACATGAATGAATAGTCAGTCTGTGCTTCGACCTCCCGAACGATTTCCTCGAACGGAACATTTTGTTTATTGATACTTATGTTTCGGTTTTCCTGTGCAGACACTTGCGAAGAAAACAGAGAAAAGAAACATAACACCACAATAACAAGCAAACATCTTGCTCTTGGGGAAGAAATTCTATTTCCCCAAAGACACTCTTGTCTCTTTTTTTTCATACATTTAATTGGTAGGTTTATCGAGTTCTAAAATTATTATCTTTGCAAAAGTCGAAGGGTGAAAAGAAGAAGAACTCGTTAACCTTCTTTCCCCTGTTTGGTTGACCCGAATTCCTGCCCGAATTCGGGTTCATCATTTGTGTTACAGTTATTCTTTGCCGTTCTTAATTTTTATATGATTCCCAGATACTAAAAATCTAATCTCACCCGTCTTTTCCATCAGACTCATTAATTGGTCAAAACGATCCATATGTGGAAGCCTTAACCGAAACTTCTTGTTTTTTAACGCACTATCCTCAAAGCTATACTCGAAACCAAACCACTGACTGAATTCATGCATAATCTCGTCAAGAGTTCGGTTGTCGAACACGAACATTCCCCGGGATCGTTCCCTGTAAACATCCGCATTCACCTCCTCAATTTTGATTTGCCGATTCCCGCAATCGAAGATGGCCATCTGATTCGGTTGCAAGACCGTCGTACCGTTCAGCATCACCTTACCACTAACAAGCACGGTTTCTATCGTTTGTTCTTCTTTGTAAGCTCTCACATTAAAACTCGTTCCCAAGACTTCAATCGAAACCTGTTCCGTATTTACTGTAAAGGGTCGAGTAGAATCACGTTTCACGTTAAAGTACCCCTCACCCAACAACATCACGGAACGCTCATCCAACGAGAAGAATTCCGGGAACTGCAATTCAGAACCGGGATATAACACTACGGTCGTACTATCTTCCAAGATGATGGTTCGTGTTGCACCACACAAAACCCTCACTTTATATAATTCCGGAGCAGATGTCGATTTTTTTTCCAAGGGAACCGTATTTTGTCGGATAATATCCAGTACGTTCGTTTTATCCGTCAACACCACGCTATGACCGGAAGGAAACTCAAGTACCGTCTCATTTTCCAGCAAAACAATCTCTCTTCCCGTATCATCAACCTGGTTCATATACAAATAAAACCCACCGGAAAGCCCGAGGCATACAATAATAATTGCGGCATACCGTAACAAAAGCCTCCCGACATGACGTTTCGGACGTTTCAGTTCATTCTCTATAGACAACCACACTTTTTTCCCAGTTTCTATTTCTGCATCATCATTACCCAATGTCATTTCCTTTTCGGCAACATCCTGAATAATTTTCTGAATGTTCACACCCGCTTTCCTCACCAGCGAGACAAGCTCTTTTTTCTCCCCTTCAGATATATCCTGCATGACGAACTTCGTTAGCAGCCGTGCAAGCCTTGTCGATTTATAATACTCTTTCATGTTTCAACAATGTTTTTACACTTCTAATATCCACAACCGGACAAAAGGTATTATCCTATGACCCAAAAAATGTTTTTACATTTAAAAAGATAACAGGATAATACCTTTTCATCTCTTCTGGATATTTAAGGAAGTAAAAACACTTATCAATTTGAAATTATGAAAAAATGTATTTTAGTACTGGCTATTGTATTATCATCAGTAGCTCTTTTTGCCCAAGGTGTTAATTTTCAAGAATTAACACTCAAAGAAGCATGTGCAAAAGCAAAGGCCGAAAACAAACTTGTATTCATAGATTGTTATACAGATTGGTGTGGGCCATGCCGGTTGATGACCGAAGAAATATTCCCCATGAAAGAAATGGGAGACTATTTCAACCCGAAATACATATGTATTAAAGCAAATGCTGAAAAAGGTGAAGAAGGTCCCGCCATCAAGGAAAAATTCGGGATCAAAGCGTACCCGACATTTGTCATTCTCAACAACGATGGCAACCTGATACATATGTTTGCCGGTGGAGTGCTGGGACTTGAGTTTATTGATAAAGTTGAAGAATCCTTTAACCCGGAACTTGCGTTCGGAGAACTTCAAAAGCGATACAATGCAGGCGAACGGAGTAAAAAGCTAACCTCTAGCTATCTTCAAGCATTACAACATACCTACACGACGAACGTGGGTCCCCTCATCGAAGAGTTTGCCAACTCTCTAAGTGATGATGAATTGATATGCGAGGAGTGTTTGTTTCTATTCGACGAACACGCACGGTTAGGTTCTCCACGAGAGAAATTCCTTACACAACACGTGGAAAAATTCCGTGAAGTCGTGGGGCAAGATAAAGTGGATCAAATCCTAAATCGGAAATACGAAGCCTATTATTGTGGTATTCTTGGCAAACAAATGGCTGCAACCACGACTGATGTAGAACAAGTTAACAAACAACTGGAAGCACTTCACCTTACTGGCGTAACCTCTTTACCTCTCTATCAAGCGGCAGTAGCCACTTATCTGACGAAAGAAGGAGGGGAAGCACTTTTCGAAATGATTAAAAAGGTATCCGGTGACCTTGAAAATAATGACATCGATCGATTCCTATACTTCACCATTCCGGCCGTAAACGAAGTATGGAGTGAAGACCAGAGTAAACAAATTGTCGCTCTGATTAACAAAGACGATATACGAACCCGGATCATAAACACGCTGGAACGTCAGAAAAAGACTTCACAACCCAAATAAAAGAACAAAACTACTAATATCTTTAAGTTCTTGACGTAAAGAGGCATAGGCTTTTGTTTTTTGGTTCTTTACCGTATTGATAGAAATATTGAGAGTGTCGGCGATCATCTGTTCGCTCATGCCGGACATCGACAACAGAATGATCTCCCGACGCTTTTCAGGTAATAAGGAAATGGCCCGGGATATTTCACGCTTAAACTCGATTTCGGTGATTTTGAGCAATACATCATCACTCTCCTTGTTCTCGGCAGATTCGAGATTCAGTATATGCTTATTTCTCGTGATGTATTTCACCGTATTATTTCTCAACGCTTTATAAAAATAAGCCTTAAAATGATCTTCACTCTTGAAAGCTTGTCGTTTATCCCAGATATGAATGAACACCTCTTGAAGAATATCGTCTGCAGAAGAATCGTCAACTTGGAAAGACTTGACAAACTGGCGTCCTGCAGAGAAAAATCCCCAGAATAACTCTTCGAATGCACGTTGATTTCCTTCCCGAAATCTTTTAATTATCTCATCCATAAAACAACTTTATTTACATATCCACTATTGACTTTCCTGTATTCCGTTTCTTACCTCCAACAAAATAACTATCCACAAACCCACAAAAGGTACTATCGTACCCTAACATTATTTTAGGTCACAAACCCCATATCATACATAGATCCTAAAAGGAAACACCAGACTAAAGCTAGAAATAAATTTCCAGCAAAAACAATTGAAACAAAACTTTAACATACAATCACCTCTAGGTCATACCTATGTTCCTTCGATGTTTCAATATAACTCCGTTTTGATTCATTCCGCATTCAAATGTATTTTCTCCGGCGATCACTCGCAAGTGACACGGAGAAAGCACGGAGAAGACACGGAGAAAACCTAGCCAAACAATAGAGTAACAGCGTATTATAGGAGTAATAAAGCACTTGTTGGAGGATAACTATCTTATAGCGAGATGGTTGATCTGAAAAATGCATGTAAATTCGAGAAATCCTCTTCCTGCAAGGTCGTTAGATAAATCCTTTTTGACGGGGCAGTCTAAAAAGTCCTGCTTGTATTTGCCAACTACCCCCTCCAGCTCCCCCTTACACAGGGGGAGAGCTGATTACCAAGCGGTTTCTCCCCCTGTGTAAGGGGGAGTTAGTGGGGGTAGTTGTTTAAAATTGACTTTTTGAGACAGTCCCATTAGTTTCGCCTTTATATTGTATGATGGCGTGAATTGAGGTTTTTTCTTTACTTTTGCCTACGAGATAAAAATTAATATATATTTTTAGTACATCGAACATGCTTAATATGGCTGATCGACGTTACTCGGAATGATATAAATACGTGTTGGACTGTCGGAAAAAGAAACGAGAGAGAATGAATAATCAGAGTTATGGAAGAAAAAATAAAAACTCTTTTCAAACAATATAGTGGTAGTGATGCACGGCGAGTGGAGCCGTTACCGGTGTCCGGTTCAGCCCGGAGATATTACCGGGTGTTCACGGAAGACAGAACATACGTGGGTGTGTATCATGAGAACTTGCGGGAGAATCGTTTGTTCGTGGATTTTACACGGCATTTTGAAAAATCCCGCTTGCATGTTCCACATGTGTATTGTGTTTCGGAGGACGGGTTTTGTTATTTGCAGGATGATCTGGGGCCGGATATGTTGCTGGATGTCGTGGAACGGGAGCGGGAGGGGGAATTTCTGAGCGAGCATACGCTGGAATTATATCGGAAAGCCTTGTCTGAGTTGCTGAAATTCCAATTGATGGGAGGAAAAGGGTTGGATTATTCGGGATGTTTGCCTCGTCCAGTCTTTGATGAACGTTGTATTCGGTGGGATTTGAACTATTTTAAATATTGTTTTTTGAAATTGGCGGGAGTGGAGGCCGACGAGGAGCGGCTGGAGAATGATTTTGATCGGTTGACGGCGAAACTGGTCATGGCTGGGGCAGATGGTTTCATGTTCCGGGACTTCCAGTCCAGAAATATCATGGTCGTTGATAACGAGGTGTATTTTATCGATTACCAGGGAGGAAGGCAAGGGGCTTTGCACTATGACGTGGCTTCCTTATTATATGATGCGATAGTGAAAATTCCTGAAAGTCAAAAGGAAGAATTATTAGATTTCTATATTCGGGAATTGACGGAGAGCGAGCCGGGATATGCGGAAAAGTTTCGGGAAATATACTATCATTTCGTGCTGGTGCGTTTGTTACAGGCTATGGGTGCGTTTGGATTACGCGGTCTGCACGAGGGAAAATCTCATTTTATTGACTCGATTGTTCCCGGTTTGCAGGGTATTAGCACGTTGTTCGAACCCGGCAAGCTGGAAGGAGAATATCCCGAGATTCAGTATGCTATCCGAGTGGCTTTTGAAAAATACTTTGTACCTTTGCACCCTGAAAGTAAAGAATAACCATTAAAATAATAGACAGATATGAACACTGTTGCAGAACAAGTAGCGTCACATTTGCTACAGATCAAAGCGATAAAATTAGAACCAAATCACCCTTTTACATGGGCATCTGGGTGGAAATCTCCCATTTATTGCGATAACCGAAAGACCTTGTCTTACCCGGAAGTACGTACGTATATCCGGGACCAATTCGTGAATTTGATTAAAACAAAATACCCACAGGTGGAATTGATCGCCGGGGTGGCTACCGGTGCTATTGCTCAAGGTGCTTTGGTTGCACAGGAACTGGGGTTGCCGTTCGTGTACGTGCGTTCCGCTGCCAAGAATCACGGGTTGGAAAATCTGATTGAAGGTGAATATAAAGAAGGTCAAAAAGTGGTCGTGGTCGAGGATTTGATCTCTACCGGAGGTTCCAGCTTGCAAGCCGTGGAAGCGTTGAGAAATGCAGGATGTGACGTGTTGGGAATGGTGGCTATTTTCACCTATGGATTCCAGAAAGCGATAGATAATTTCACGAATGCTCATTGCGTACTGGATACGTTGAGCGACTATAACGCCATGATCGACTTGGCCCAGAAGACCGGGTACGTGCAGGAGAGCGATGTGGCTAAGTTGAAGGAGTGGCGTCTGAGCCCGGAATCTTATAAATAGAAGGTATGGCAACACGAGTTGTTAGTGAAGTTCAGAAAATAAATAGTGCGATTGCAGACGTGTATGCGTTTCTTTCTGATTTCTCGAAGATTGGGAAATTGATCGAAACGGCTCGCCAGATGGGGGCCGGTAATCAAATGCCGGAACTAGCTGACAAGATCGAGGACGTTCGCACCACGGTAGATGCCTGTACTTTTATGGTAAAAGGCGTTGGTGAAATGGGAATGAAAATCGTGGAGAGGGAAGAACCGAAATTGATTAAACTGGAGGGGGACGGACGTTTGCCTTTTGAATTTCAAGTATGGATTCAGTTGTTGGATAATGGCCCTTATGATACCCGGTTGCGAATAACGGCAGAGGCGGAGTTGAACATGATGATAAAAATGTTGCTGAAGGGGAAACTGGAAAAGGGAATCAATCAACTGGCAGAAGGTCTGGCAAAAATTCCTTACGGATATATACGATAATAAAAAAGCTCTTCATTGCGAAGAGCTTTTTTGGTTATTTGGATAGATCGTCAAAATCAATGTCGTCAAATTTGTTTGTTTCAACTTCTTCTTGGACTGCCATTGTTTCTCCGTTAAGAGCTGCTTTGATGTAAGCGACAGCGTTGTCAAGCCCCTCTGCAAATTTATCAAAGTCTTCTTTGTATAAAAAGATCTTGTGCTTTTCGTAATTCTGAGAACCGTCTTTTTCGAGTTTCTTTTTGCTTTCAGTAATCGTTAGATAGTAATCGTTATTACGAGTAGCTTTTACATCAAAAAAATAAGTCCTTTTCCCTGCTCTCACCGGTTTTGAATAGATCTCATCCCGATCATTCATTTCCATACCGTCATTCTTTTCGTAACCTTCCATGTTTAAATTAAAATTATTAATTAGACTTTGCGTTTCAAAAGTAGGAAAAATAATATAACAACATCCATTTTTGTAATATTTTTTTCTCCTTGTCTATCAATATCTTACTTTGCTGAAAACGTTTTAAAAAGCGTGTATTTGTTTAAGGTGAGTGTAATGTATTGGTAATCATTATTTTAATTAGAATGAGATAAACGAGAGACGGTTGTTTCTGCCAAATACAATAAAAATGAATTTTACCGGTTCATGAGTAGGTGGTTATATAGTGTGATGATGAGTATTGTTTTCGGAGCATTTTGATACATAGTTGTACAAAACGAATAAAACTGTATCTTTGTATGTTTTAAATTCGTAAATTTCAGACAATGGAGACAGTAGTAAGTGGAATTAGGCCTACGGGTAATTTGCACCTGGGAAATTATTTTGGTGCGGTGAAGAATTTTCTAAAAATGCAGGACGAGTATAAATGTTTCTTTTTTATTGCTGATTGGCACTCGTTGACGACGCATCCGCACCCGGGTAACGTGGTGGAGAACGTGCGGAAGATTCTGGCGGAGTATCTCGCTTGTGGTTTGAATCCAGAGAAGGCGACAATTTACGTACAAAGTGATATAAAGGAGATTGCCGAGTTGTATTTGTATTTAAACATGAATGCTTATCTTGGCGAGTTGGAGCGCACGACTACTTTTAAGGAAAAGGCTCGTAAACAGCCGGATAACGTGAATGCAGGTTTGTTGACCTATCCTACGTTGATGGCTGCGGATATTATTATACACAGGGCTCATAAAGTGCCTGTCGGAAAAGATCAGGAGCAAAACATGGAGATGGCCCGAAAATTTGCTCGGAGATTTAATTCCATATACGGGAGTGAATTGTTCCCGGAACCGGCATCTTTCTCCTACACGGGAGAAGGAATCAAGATTCCGGGATTAGATGGTTCCGGGAAGATGGGAAAATCCGAGGGAAATGCTATTTATCTGGTTGATGATGCTGCAACAATACGTAAAAAGGTGATGAAAGCCGTAACCGATAGTGGGCCAACCGAGCCGAACAGCGTGAAACCGGAGGTGATCCAGAATTTATTTACCTTGATGGATGTCGTTTCTTCGAAAGACACGTATGATTATTTCAATGAGAAGTATAATAATTGTGAAATTCGTTACGGGGATTTGAAAAAACAGTTGGCGGAAGATATTATTAATTTCTGCTCTCCGATTCGGGAACAAATCATAGAATACGCTGCTAATCCGGATAATCTGGATAAGGTTGCTGCGGCCGGGGCCGAGAAAGCAAGGGCTAGTGCGGTAGCCACGATGAAAGAAGTGCGTAAACTTATCGGTTTCCGCTAGTAGTATAAATATAGAATTGAAAATTGAGATGCCTTGTCATTTTCAATTTTCAATTTTCAATTTTCAATTGTTATGTACGAATATATAAGAGGTGAATTAGTGGAGGCAACTCCGGCAAATGCGGTTGTTGATTGTGGCGGGGTCGGGTATTATATTCATATTTCGGTTAATACTTATTCAAAGATCGCTTCCCAGAATCAGGTTATGCTTTATATTCACCAGATCGTGCGGGAAGATGCTCATTTGTTGTATGGTTTTTTTTCTAAGGAGGAGAGAAGTTTGTTTCGGGCATTGATTTCTGTTTCCGGGATTGGCGCTAATACTGCGAATGTCATGTTGAGTTCAATGTCGGTGGAGGAGATAACTGGGGCGATACTTACAGAGAATGTAAATGCTATAAAGAGCGTGAAGGGAATTGGCGTGAAGACAGCTCAGCGTGTTATTATAGAATTGAAGGATAAGGTAGGTAAAGAGGGTGTTCCTGTAGAGGGGCTGAGTCTTTCTACGAGTGCGGTTCGGGAAGAGGCGCAAGCTGCTTTGGTAATGTTGGGCTTTGCTCGAGCCCAGGTAGCGAAAACTTTGGACAAGATTTTGGCTTCGGAAAAGGTCGAAACAGTTGAGAATCTTATCAAGTTGGCTTTAAAACATTTGTAATTTTACTATCTCCTGTCGATGTTTTCCTCGGCGCTTGTTTGCCGTTGGGCTATACCATGAACATAGCATCTTCATAGCATATACATGGCATGAACACTGGCGTGTGTGGTTGTCGAGTTCTTGGGGTGCAGTTGTCGTGTTCTCGTGGTAGCCCATTCCCCTTTTAACCCCGTGCAAGGGGTGATGACAGGGTGTGAACGGGTAGAAGACAGGAGTTAAAGGCGTATCAAATTCGAATCAAAGACGTTTCAAAGACGTTCACGGGTGTCCATGAAAGGTTCTTGCCGGGCGAGAGCGTGGTCCCTTTTCCCGGTCTTGCCGCCTTCCCCTCCCTTTTCTCGGTGGTCTTTCCCGTTTTCCCGGTAAAAATTTTTCTCCCTAACGTTTTGCCAGTCACGGTATTGGTCGGGGGCTTGAAAAAAAGATGAAAAAAAACGGTGAAAAAATTTGGAAAAGGAGGAATCATTGCCTTATCTTTGCACCCGCTTTCGAGAGAGAGCACGAGGGAAAAAGGTTAAACGAGGGGACTGAAAAAAAGTTTGAAAAAAAAGCTTGAAAAGTTTGGAGAATGAAAAACAAGCCTTACCTTTGCAGCCGCTTTCAAGAGGAGGGCACGAGGGGATGACGAGAGCGACAAGATGAAAGAAAGAGTTCTTTAAGATATTGAGATGAACAAAACGTAGCGAGCGTGAATCGGAAT
>OGQU01000086.1_pt1 | contig 109819 bp, 96 predicted proteins | sample 1553341 | NCBI WGS metagenome assembly OGQU01 (sample SAMEA2579920, study PRJEB22360) | human gut metagenome | biome: human gut; feature: human-associated habitat; material: faeces | place: Denmark | collected 2008/2010 | reverse complement strand
GAAGACTCAGGACTTGCCCCCCCACCCCGCCGTACCCGGTAGGTCTTGTCTCCCACCGTCACGGCGGTCACCGTATCGTCGTGGGCATACAATCCTTCTTCCACATAAGAAAATTTTTCCGGTGTCCTGCCATCTTCCAGGATCTGGATCAAAGCCTCCACCCTGGGGCCATGCAGTGGATTGCATTCTCCGATGCAGGTGATCTCATCCTTCAGCACGCAGTCCATGGATTCTGTGCTGACACCATCAAAAGACAATATCATAATATCTCCTGCCGCCAGATTGCTGCCGACCCTTTTTCCCGCCGCCCGGATCGCTTCCATGGCGCCAAAGGCCTCATTGTCGTTTTCGCAATAGACCACATTGATATTGTCGTATTTTTTCAGGAAAGCTTCCATGACTTCCTTCCCCTTGGCCTGGGTAAATTCTCCCGATACCTGGTCTAGCAGATCCCAACCGTATTTTGCTGCGCCCTGCTCCAATCCTCTGGTACGTCCGATCTGAGCGGAAGCTCCGATATTTCCCTGAATATTTACAATATGAATATCCTCCGGTGCAATTCCCTTGCTGATGGAAAAGGAATTCAGCCACTCCGACATTTTCAGGCCTTCCAGTTCAAAGTCCGAACCCACGAAGCAGGTGAACAGACTGTCATCCTCCACATCCACCTTACGGTCCACGATGACCACCGGGATCCCGGCATCCTTTGCTTCCCTGAGCACCGTGTCCCATCCGGTCTCCGTCACCGGTGCCAGCACGATGTAGTCCACCTCCTGCTGGATAAAGGTTCGGATGGCCCGGATCTGGTTGGCCTGCTTCTGCTGACCATCCTCGAAGATCAGGTCGTACCCGGCCTCTTTTGTAAAGGTACTTTTCATGGACTCCGTGTTGGCACTGCGCCAGTCGGATTCCGCTCCCACCTGGGAAAATCCCACCACAATACGGTCTGTCTGTGTATCCTCTGGTGTTGCAATATCCTCTGCAGTGCTTTGTCTGTCGCCGCATCCGGCAAGCAGGATTCCCAGCCCCAGCAGCAGACCCGCCATCCATCGTCTTCCTGTTCTGCATTTCTTCATATCTGTAATGTCATCCTGTTCTGTCATACTTCCCGCCCGGAAATCGCTCTGTCATTCTCTCATTTTCCGGCAGGTTCTTTCTCTGTATGAAAATACGCCACAGAGCTCTCCAGTTCCCCGGAGATCTGTTTCATTTTATCACAGTTTGCGCCCACTGTCTGTATCTGTGTCAGGATTTCCTCAATGTTTGCATTCACCTGCTGGTTGTTGGCAGCATTTTCCTCACTGATAGCACTGAGGCTGCCGATATTGCCCAGAATATCCTCTTTCTGCTGTGACAGACGTCCGGTCTCTCCGGCGATCTTGCGGATCTCTTCCGCAGAATGTCTGATACTTTGCTCTAACTGCTGATACTGCTCTCTGGTTGCAATAATGTGATCCTGTTCCTCCCGGATGATATCCTTTACCACATCCGCCTGTTCCACAGTCTCACCGGATTTCTCCATAATGCCCTGGGCCAGATTTTTGATCTGCTCGGCACCGGCAGCGCTCTGCTCCGACAGTTTGCGGATCTCTTCCGCCACCACGGCAAAGCCTCTGCCTGCCTCTCCGGCTCTGGCGGCCTCGATGGAGGCATTCAGACTTAACAGATTGGTCTGTCCGGAAATGGAGAAGATCAGAGCTACCGCCTCATCGATCTTTTCGATATAATCGTTGGTCTCATGAATCTTCGCTGTAATGGTATTCACGGATTCCACAGAACGATTGCTGCCGGTCATGATCTTTTCCATGCCTTCCCCCGCCTTTTTGCTGTTGTCCTGTATTTCTTCCGAATCCTTCTGCAGCTGCCCGGCACTGACACTGATGTCATTGACCGCCTCTCCGATCTCATCCATACGGTCACTGATATTCTGCACATTTTCCGCCATTTCCTCCGCTGCGGAAGACAGCTGCTCCATCGCCTGACTGATCTGTCCAGCCTGTTCTGTGGTGGCATTGCTTCCCTCTGCCACCTGCCGTACACTGTTTAGAAGTTCTCCGGATACCTCCTGTACACCGCCGATGACCTGTGCCAGATTCCGCTGCATCTGTGAGGTATTCTGTAACAGATTACGGATCTCCCGGACAATACTGTCGGATTCTTTTCTGGCACTCAGATCACCTTCCGCCAGGGCATCCACCCTGCTGCCGGTCTCTTTCATCTTGCCCGACAGTGCTCTGCTCAGGAAAAAGCAGATAACACCAAACAGGATCACCATGCCCACTGCGCAGACCAGGAATACAACCTCGATCCCCCACAGGGCATCGGTGATCTCATTTTTCCGTTCCGCCGCAAAAGCCACTGCAGTGATCCGTCCGTTATTCATAATCGGGATATAATAACCATAATAAATATTTCCCTCAATCACTACATTTTTATCATAATATCCCTCCGTCCCACCGGCGGACACAAGATCCTGATCCATGGGGATTTCACGGATACGATAGTCATTTTCATTTTTAATGGATGTGGTAGCCGGAATGCCGTCTGCAAGAATGGCCATCTCCAGGCCTTCTTCCTTCAGGCTGTCCAGGTACTCATAATAACCGCTGGCATTCATTGCCGTGATCTCATTTTCCTTACAGTATTTTGCCAGATTATCCGCAGTTACATGCAGTGTGGTCTGCACACTGCCTTCCAGATTCGTTCTGGTCAGACGTAAAGATGTGGTACTGAGGATCACTGTTGCCAGAACTACCGGTGCCAGTGCCAGCAGCATCAGCAGCAGGAACAGGCTGCATCCCTGCTTTTTCAGAGTTTTCTGCTTTTTTACCTTCGTTTTTTTCATAACTTCTACCCCCTGATATTCGGTGGATTCCTTTTACTAGCGGAAAAAGAGTGTGACTGCACACCAGCCACGCTCTTTCCGCTCCTCCCTATTTTCAGCTGCTTTTATTTGTTCTGCAGCATTTTCTTTTTTCTTGCGATGACCACACTCTGTACTACCAGGAACAGACACAGCATAGCTGCAATGGTGATACCGGTCCACCATGCCTGATCCAGACCTGCACTGGATACGATATTCTGGATGGTGCTCAGGGACAATACACCGAAGAAGGTTCCGATGATATTGCCGACACCACCAGTCAGCATCGTACCGCCGATGATGGAGGATGCAATGGCGTTCATCTCCATGCCGCTGGCATGAGAAGCAGATCCGCTTCCTACATGCAGGAAGTACACATAACCGCCGATACCTGCCAACAGTCCGCAGAGCAGATGGGACATGAACTTGGTTCTCTTCACATTGATACCTAACATCAGCGCGCTCTGATTGTTGCCGCCTACCGCATAGAAGCTGCGGCCCATCTTGGTCCAGCGAAGCATGATAAACATCAGAATGACTACTAAAAGCGCCACAATCACACCGATCTCCACATAAGCATTGACGTAATTGCCCAGTTTGTTCACGGAGCCCATTCCCGGAACGATCACACGGGTTTCCTTCAAAGCAGTGAAACTTTCGTTGGCTACGTTGAAAGGTTTGGTATTTACGATCGTTGTCATACCTCTGGCGAAGAACATACCCGCCAGGGTCACGATAAAGGGCTGGATATCCAGGTATGCTACCAGGAAGCCCTGTACGATACCGAAAGCAAGGCCAATGGCTACTGCCAGTAACATGGATACAAATACATTACCGCCGCCGAAGTCCAGATATACGGCGCAGCTCATGCTGACCAGTGCCACCACACCGCCGACGGAAATATCGATTCCACCGGTAATCATGACTAAACTCATGCCGCAGGACAGAATGATCAGTGCTGCGTTAGCGTTCAGAATGTTGAAAAATGTCTGAGGTTTTAAGAAGCCTTTTCCCTGGAACACGATGGCTCCGATATACATTACGAAGAATACTACGATCGTGATGGTCAGCAGCAGATTGGTATCTGTCATATTTTTTAACTTCTTACCCATATCAGCCAACCTCCTTTACAGCCTTGCCCTGCTTCAGCTTCTTGCCGAAAGCGGACAGCCATTCTCTTACCTTGGGAGTACTTAAGACTACCAACAGGATAACCACTACCGCCTTGTAAGCAGGAAGTGCATCGGACTGTACGTCGAATTTGTACAAGGTGGTGGTCAGGAACTGGATGACATAAGCACCCAGAATGGAAGCTGCCATGTTGAACTTACCACCGCTTAAAGAGTTGCCTCCCAGAGCTACTGCCAGGATGGCATCCATCTCGATATCCTTTGCAATAACGGAGTAGTTGATGGAGGACAGACGGCTTACTTTGATCAATGCTGCTACCGCTACACACAGTCCCAGGATCACAAAGGTCAGGAACTTGATAAATGTGGGATTCAGTCCGTTTAACTTGGAGGAATTCTCATTGATACCAACAGACTGGGTGTAAAGTCCCAGTGTTGTGAACTTCAATACCAGGAAGATCACCAGTACACAGACCGCTGCAATGAAGAACGGTGTGGGAATGGGAATTCCCGGAATAAATCCACCGAAATAGCTGAAGGTCGGATCACTTACAATAGGAAGCTCGTTGTTGTTGATCCATGCTGCAATGGAACGTCCTGCCGTATAGAGGATCAGGGTCGCTACCATGGGCTGGATCTTGAAATATGCTACCAGGGCACCGTTAAAGGCACCGAAGAGCATGGCTACCACACAGGCTACCAGAAATGCTACGATAATGGGGGCCTGCAGGGTATCGGGTCTGGAATTCGTACCACACAGTACTCGTAAGATCACGCTGCCTGCGATGGCAATGGCAGCGCCCACGCTGATATCCTGTCCGCCGGAAGCTGCAGTGACCAGTGTCATGCCAATGGCTAAAATAGCCAGTTCGGAACCGTAGTCCAGGATCGTCATCAGGTAACCGGACAATACCGGATCTCCTGCGCTGTTATATCCCAGTGTGATCTTGAAGAAACTGGGGTCTGCGATCAGATTGAATACTGCCAGGATTATCAGGGCTGCAATGGGAATGAAAATCTGCTGCCGGAACAATCCGCTCAGGAAATTTTTATTACCTTTTTCTACTTTCTTTTCATTACTCATGCTTACTTTCACCTCCGGCAATCGTACTCATAATCTTGGTCTGGGTCAGATCTTCTCCGGACAATTCTCCTACCACCTTGCGGTCTCTCATGACTACCAGTCGGGAGCAGGTACGGAGCATCTCGTCGGTCTCGGAAGAGATGAAGGTCACGCTCATGCCTTCACTTGCCAGCTTCAGTACCAGCTTCTGGATATCCACCTTGGTACCGACATCGATACCTCTGGTGGGCTCATCCAGAATCAGATATTCCGGATGGGTCAGAAGCCATCTGGCTAAGATTACCTTCTGCTGATTACCGCCGGACAGCGACTTGATGGGTGTCTCGGCCGATGCCGTCTTGATATCCAGCAGTTTGATGTATTCGTCTGCAAATTTATTAGCTTCCGCCTTGGAAATAGGGTGGAAGAATCCACGAAGCACCTGTAATGCCAGGATAATATTCTCTCTTACGGACAAGTCACCTACGATACCGTCACGCTTACGATCCTCCGGCAGATAGCCGATTCCACAACGCATAGCATCCAGAGGCTTATTGATCTTGACCTGCTTGCCGTTCTTTTTCACCGTACCGCCGATGACACGGTCAGCACCGAAAATAGCGCGGACGCACTCGCTTCGGCCAGATCCCAACAGTCCCGTAAATCCATTGACCTCGCCCTTCTTAATATAGAAGTCAAAGGGCTTGATTCCGGCATCGCTGCACAGATCTTTGGTCTCAAATAAGGGTTCTCCGTTCTCCGTCTTCTGTTCCGTGGGCTGCTCGCCTTTGATATCGGACAGGTCATCCAGTTCCTTACCCAACATTTTGGATACCAGTTGTACTCTGGGCAGATCCTTGATGGCATATTCACCTACCAGACTGCCGTCACGCATAACAGTGATCTTGTCACACACTTCATATACCTGATCCAGGAAATGGGTTACGAAGATGATACCCACGCCTCTGGCCTTCAGATCGCGCATCAGACCGAAGAGCTTTGTCACTTCCTGCTCATCCAGAGAGGAGGTCGGCTCATCCAGGATCAGTACTTTACAATCCATATCTACAGCTCTGGCAATGGCTACCATCTGCTGTACGGCGATGGAACAGCTTGCCAGCTGCTGGGACGCTTTCGCGGGGATATCCAGATTCTGTAAGATCTTGTCTGCGTCCTCATTCATTTTTTTCCAGTTCTGATAGATCTTATTGGAACGTCCTATGTACATGTTCTCCGCCACGGACAGATTCGGACAGAGTGTAATCTCCTGATATACCGTACTGATGCCCAGCTTCTGTGCCTCCTGCGGAGAGTGAATGGATACGGCTTTGTCATTGCCGTCGATGAAGATCTGACCTTCATCTTTGCTGTAGACACCTGTCAGTACCTTGATCAGGGTTGACTTTCCGGCACCGTTCTCTCCCATCAGCGCATGGATCTCACCTTTGTTCAGATGGAAGTCCACACCTCTCAGAGCACGTACACCGGGAAAGCTTTTGTGAATATTTTTCATTTCCAATACTGTGTTATTGTCCAAAAGTTTCACCCCTTAATCTGTAACTATTCAGAGCCATGTAAATATCATGAAATGTTCTTCGAATGCTGGCATTCGTAAGAATATTTTATGATATTTATAGGGCGAAGTAACCACATTCGCAATAAAGTGGGCTCTGAAAGAGCCTTTTGCGAATGGGGTTCTGAATAGTTACTCTTTTGATAAAAGAAGCGCGGAGCTAGCATGCGCCGCGCTTCTGGTCGTTTACGTCAGATTAGATACCGTAGTTGTCTACATCTTCCTGAGTAATGGTGGTTGCATCGAAGCCTTTCTCATCCATGATGATGGTCTTCTCGGAGATGGTCTCGCCGTTCTCCAGCTTCTTGATGATGTCATCGATATAGGAAGCCTGGAAAGGATTGCACTGTCCATCGTAGTTCCAGTTGCCTGCCTTCAGTTCTTCCAGAGCCCACTTGTTGCAGTCAAAGCCCATAACGATAACGTCTTTACCAACACCGTGGGAGATATTAGCCTTATCCAGAGCTGCTACAGCACCCTTAGCCATATCATCGTTCTCAGCGTAGATTACGTTGAAAGGAGTACCTGCGTCGATTACAGACTGTACGATCTGCTGTGCTTTCTCTGCGTTCCACTCAGCGGTCTGCTGTGTTACCAGATTGAATCCGTCGTTTGCTGCTGCGTCATCCAGAGCACCGGTACGTCCCTGCTGTGCTGCGGAACCCATAACACCCTGTAAGTGGATAATGTTGTATTCACTTAAGTTCTGGCTCTTTAACCAGTCAACTGCGGTCTGGCCTTCCTTTGCCATATCGGATACGATGGATGCCTCATACAGGCTCTCATCTGCATCAATGGTACGGTCGAAGAGGATAACTCTGATACCTGCATCCTGTGCATCCTTCAATACGGAATCCCAACCTGCGGTATCTGCTGCGGACAGAAGCAGATAGTCAACGCCATCCTGAATGAACTTCTGTGCTGCAGTGATCTGCTCATCGTTCTTTAAGCTGTATGCGAAAGATGCTTCGTAGCCGTTAGCCTCGGTAAAGGTATTCTTCATATCCTTATCGTTTGCGGTACGGTAACCGGACTCGTTGGGGTCGTTGTTGATGATGCCGACTTTGATCATATCTCCGGAGGAGCTGGAGCTGGTCGTTCCTGCGCTTGCACTTTCGGTTCCTGCGTTTGCACTTCCGGTTGTTGCGCTTGCACTTCCGGTTGCTGCGTTGCTGCCTGCATCAGAGGAGCCGCATGCTACAAGGCTGAATACCATGGTTGCTGCCATTACTGCTGCTAAAATTTTCTTCTTCATTGTGTAACCTCCCAATTTGTTTTTGTTCCCCAAAGAACTATTTCTTTGATGATCTTATTGTAAAGCGGATCCGGGGAAAAAACCATGAAGATACCTCTCGGAAAAGTTGAAATTTTTATGGTAAAAAAAACCACCGGCGTAAAAAGTTGATTTTTTTACGATAGTGGTTCATTTTTTTAATACTGTGGAAGCCGGACCGTGACACAGGTGCCCTCCCCGTAGGTACTGGTAATGGTGATACCATAGTTTTCGCCGAAATTCAGACGGATACGTTCGTTCACATTGTACAGGCCGTAGATATCGGTCTCCCGGGCCTTCCGGTTGCGGATGCCTTTCCTCACCTGCTCCAGCCGCTCCGGCGTCATCCCCTTGCCGTTGTCCGTGATCAACAGAATGCAATCCTCTCCGTCCAGTTCTCCTTCGATCCGTATCATGCCCTTGCCACGTTTGTTCTTGATTCCGTGGTACAGTGCATTTTCCACCAGAGGCTGCAGCGTGATCTTGGGAATCTGGCAATGGTTTAATTCTTCCGGAACACAGATCTCATATTGAAGGATGTCCTGATAACGCATCTGCTGGATCTCCAGGTAGCTGCGGACGTGCTGCAGTTCTTCTTTTACATCCAGAATATCCTGTCCCTGATTCAATGAGATCCGGAAAAAGTCCGACAGGCTGCCTACCATGCTCACGACCTTTTTCTGTTCTCCCGCCTCCGCCAGCCATACAATGGCATCCAGCGTATTATATAAGAAGTGCGGATTGATCTGGGACTGCAGCAGTTCAAATTCCGCCTTGCGCAACCGGATCTGCTCCGTCTTCACCTGCTCTAACAGTTCGTTGATCTTGTCGATCATGGTATTCAGTGAATCGCTGAGCACCTGAGCCTCCACGCCCCCCGTCACGTCGGAGCGCACCGTCAGGTCACCTTTTGCCACCTGATCCGTCACCTGGGTAAGGCGTCTTATGGGGCTCGTGATACTTAACGGTATATAATAGGATAAGAATAAAAACAGAGCCAGGATCAGTGTAAAGGCAATGATGGAGAAACGGATCATATTCACGAAGAAATCCTGATATTGCTGCCTGCTCTCCTGAATCCCCCGGATCTCGTAATAGATGTACTGGGACATGGTATCACCCACCAGAGACGTCACAATCTGCACATCATTTTCCCAGATTTCCATGTTGTCCTCGTAGCGGTTGCCTTCCCGGATATTGTCCTCGATCCTGCCGATATAGGTCTCCAGATTGTTCAGATATTTTTTGACACTGGTCAGTCGTTTCAGGTTCTCCTGAGATTCCGTCAGTTCTTCCAGACCGGCCACGATGTCATCTGCCTCCACCAGCATATCATGCAGACTGGACTCTTCCAGCGTCTTGTTCCCTACGATCAGCAGATAAGTCTCATAATCGAAATCCTTCTGGAAATCCAGGCTGAACTGGCTGGCCATGACGGAGGAATTGATCATATCCTCGTATCTGCGGTTATTGTTCCATAAATTATAGAAGCAAAAGATCAGGAACAATACAAAAGGCACCAGAAGGCAAAGATAGGAATATCTTATCTTTGCCACCAGTGTCGAATGTTCATACAATTCTTTTATCTTTTTTCTCATAGGAATCCCCCTTATCCATGGCCACGGCTAACTGGTGCCGCCCCGGTACTGGGTAGGGGTCATTCCCTGGGTCTTCTTGAACAGATAGGAGAAATAGTGTGGATCCTTGTAGCCCACCTCCTGGCTGATCAGGCTGCTGCGCTTGCCGGTGCAGCGCAAGAGTTCCTTTGCCTTGTTCATACGATAGTCTGTCAGATATTTGATAAAGTTCTGTCCGGTCTGCTGGCTGAAGATCATGCTCAGATGGTTTGGTGAGAAATTCACGTGGGATGCCAGCAGATTCAGGGAAAGTTCCTCGTCTGCATAATTCTCATCAATGTATTTCATCACCTGTTCCACCACATCATCATACCGGCTGCTGGCAGCCTTATCTCTGACTGCCAGTGCTTTCTGCAGAATTCTGGTAATGTAATGGATCGCACTATCGCTGTCCTGCAGGGTCTTCTCGTCCTGATTGGGTGTTTCCAGTTCCTGCGTATCCGTCTGCAGGCTTTCCAGAAAATCTGCCACACAGAAATAGACATCCATGGTAATATACTGCCTGAAAATATTGGACTGCAGTGCCTTGTTGCTGAGATCCCGGAAAAATTCTTCCACGAAGTAGACCACTTCCTCCCGGTCACCCTGTTTTAAGAATTCCTGGATTCTTGTGCGGTCGATCTGCTTTGGATTGACTTCCTTGATGTCAAAATTATCTTCCTTCTGCGCTTCCTCCGTCATATGTCCGCTGTCCAGGATCCGGCTGTCCTGCACCAGATATCTGTGGGCAAAAGCATGACTGGCCTGTTCAAAAGATGCCGGAAGCTCCCGCAGACGGTTCACCGGCTTGCCGATACCACCGAAATACCGCACATGCTCATAGCCTTCCATAATGTCCTTGATCTTTTCTATGTATTCCTGTTGCAGCAGCAATAGCTGTTCCTCGGAATCGGCTTTTAATAAGAATGCTTTTCCTTCCAGATTACGATCAAAGGTGATCACCGTCCTGCCGTCTTCCAGTCCCCGCAGTTCCTGTTCGATCCGGATCAGGCTGCCGGAATACTCATCCTGCGCATGACGCAGAGACTGGGTCTTGAACAGAATAATATTGTACCAGGGTGCCGACAGATCGATCCCCAGAATCTCTGCCGATTCCAACAGTTCTGCCACGGTGCTTTCTCCGGTGACCAGTTCCTGGAACAGTTTTTTCCGCTCTCTGAGATTGTTTTCCTCCATCTCCTGCAAATACCGCTCTCTGATCTGAATGGCTATGCGCTTCTCCTCGATCTTCGCCGACAATTCATCCAATTCCGCCAGCAGTTCCTCACCATTGATGGGTTTGGACAGATACTGGGCCACTCCCAGCTTGATAGCTTCCTTGGCATATTCGAATTCCTGGTAACCGGACAGAATAATGATTTCTGTGTCCGGAAGCTCCTTGCGGATCAGACGGCTCAGTTCCAGGCCGTCCATAAACGGCATCCGGATATCGGTGATCACGATATCCGGACGCAATTTCTGGATCATGGGATAGGCCAGTTCTCCGTCACCGGCCTCCCCACAGAACTCATAGCCATGAGCCTTCCAGTCAATATTATTTTTGATTCCTTCACGGATGACAAATTCATCCTCCACCAAAAACACTTTTAACATTTCCACGATACCCTTCTTCTATCTGCAGGTAACTTCTACCCGCAGATTCTGCCTGCAGATTTTTATTTCGTTCTCTGCAATACTATTTTCTATTATACACGAAAACAGATTTTTCGGGTAGCATATTTTAGCGGTAGAATACTTCTCCCAGCATCAGGTCTCTCTTCAGATCGCGGATCTTCGTATCCTTGTCGATGTATACAGCCTCGATGCCCATCATGGCTGCCCAGTCACCCATCTGCTCTGCGGTCAGATCGTAGGTAAATGCGGTATGATGTGCACCTCCTGCCAGGATCCATGCTTCCGCGCCGGTATACAGATCCGGTTCGGGAGTCCAGAAGTTGGTAGCGGTAGGAAGCTTCGGCATGGGTTTCTCCACTTTCTTGCAGTTCACATCGTTGATGATCAGACGGAAACGATTGCCCATGTCGATCAGGGAAGTAGCGATACCATGACCTTCCTTGGAAGTAAATACCAGTCTTGCAGGATCTTCTCTGTCTCCCATGGACAGGGGCTGGCACTTGATGCTGATGGGACCGTCCGCAATGGTGGGGCAGATCTCCAGCATATGGGCTTCCAGAATACCTTCCTTGCCCTTGATCAGATTGTAGGTGTAATCCTCCAGCATGGAAGTACCCTTGGCATCCTTTTTGCCTGCGGTCATGATCTTCATCAGACGTACCATGGCGGCTACCTTCCAGTCACCTTCTGCGCCGAAGCCGTAGCCCTTCTCCATCAGTCTCTGAATGGCCAGTCCGGGCAGTTGCTTCAACGCACCCAGATCTCCGAAGTGGGTAACGATGGCCTGATAATTCTTCTCTTCCAGGAAACGTTCAAATCCCAGTTCGATCTGTGCCTGTACAGCCACATGTTTTTTAAACTCTTCGGGGTCTCTTCCCTCTAATAAAATATTATATTTCTCGTAGTACTCGTCTACCAGTGCATTGACATCGGATGCAGATACGGCATTTACACTCTCTGCGATCTCGTTTACAGGGTAAGCGTCTACTTCCCAGCCAAACTTGATCTGTGCTTCTACCTTATCACCCTCGGTTACCGCTACATTGCGCATATTGTCAGCCACACGCATGACACGGATATGGCTGCTCTCCACCACGCCGACTGCAGTACGCATCCAGGATGCGATCTTGCCCTGTACCACAGGATCAGACCAGTGACCTACCACAACCTTACGCTCCATGCGCATGCGGGTCACGATATGACCGTACTCTCTGTCACCGTGGGCAGACTGGTTCTCATTCATGAAATCCATGTCGATGGTGTCATAGGGCAGTTCCTCATTGAACTGAGTATGGAAATGCAGCAGGGGCTTACGATACTCCTGTAATCCCAGGATCCAGGATTTTGCCGGAGAGAAAGTATGCATCCAGGTGATAACACCGGCACAAGTGTCATCCAGATTTGCTTCATTAAAAGTACGGCGGATCAGTTCGTTAGTGATCAGGGTCGGCTTCCATACCACCTCATAAGGTAACACACCGGAAGCGTTCAGGGCATCCACGATCTTGTGAGAGTGCTCCGCTACCTTTGCCAGGCACTCGTCCCCATACAAGTCCTGTGATCCCGTACAAAACCAGAATTGATATTTTTTTGTCTGTAACATAAGTAATACCTCCTGTAGTTGAATACAATGATGTCGGGGTCAAAAGCCCCCGACTTTGATGCCTACGGATTGTTCCGTGCTACGCACTCCCACAATCCTACCCAATATTCGCATATCGTGGGATTATCATCCCACTTTTATGCTCATATCGGGGCGGGTCCTAAGGTCTTTCACCCACCTATGAGCAAGCTCATGTGGGCTTAGACCCTTTGACCCTGGCATCATGCAATTTCGATATTACCATATTACAACTTGTATGCTTCTGCTAACAAGTTGTATTTCCTACGACAAGCTCCGGCTGGATGAGAATCTTTCTCTCTTCCGGTCCCAGAGATTCCCCATGAAGCAGTGACAGTAACAGCTGTGCCGCCATTTCTCCCAGTTTTTCCTGGGGATGAACGATAGTGGTCAGTTGAAAACCTCCGCCGATGGCCATGTAGGAATTGTCATAACCGGTGACGGAAATGTCCTCCGGGACGCGAATCCCCCGGGCCGTCAGCGTCGGGATGACCTGCATGGCGATCTGGTCATTGTAACAGACCACACTGTCGAGTCTGGTTCCCTTGGAGATCAGACGCCGGATTCCCTCCTGTGGGTGGACTTTACGATCCTCGGTATGGAACCAGATCACCTTGTCCGGATCGTAGAGGACACCTGCTTCCTGCAGGGCCTGTACATAGCCCCGGTGACGGTTCTGTCCCTGGATGTCATCTGCCTTGAACACTCCGGCAATATCACGATGCCCGGTATCCAGGAGATATTTTGTGATCAGATGACCTCCCCTGCAATCGTCCATCAGCACCTGGGGCTTGTCTTCCATCTGGTCGAAGCAGCCTTGAATAAACACATAGGGAATTCCGTATTCTTCCAGCCGCTCATACAGATGCAGATGTCTGCAGCTGATCTGGCTCTTACTGGGTTCGATGATGACCCCGTCGATATCCTTCTGCAACAGTTCCTCCAGACACCGTGCCTCCTGGCTCCGGGAGTTTCTTGTATTTTTTAATAAAATGCTATACCCCTGTGCCGTAAGAACTTCATCGATGCCCTGAATAACCCGGGGAAAAATATAATCCGACAGATAGGTGGTCACCACGGCAATGTTGTGAGACTTATGCTCCGGGCGGACCCGCTCCGACACAAAGGTGCCTTTCCCGTGTACCGCATAGATGTATCCCTCCTGTTCCAGAATGGCCAGTGCCTTGCGGACGGTCTGGCGGCTCACCTGATAAGCGGCGGCCAGCTGGTTCTCCGAGGGAACACGGTCACCGCTGCGCAGTTCTCCCAGTCGGATCTGTTCCTGTAAATCATGATGCATTTTATAGTATTTCAGCTGTTTTTCTTCCATACGTATCCGTCCGCCCCGCTCCTTCTCTATCCGGTTTTGTACAACTCTATTCCGTTTTCCGGGTATCGCTCCCCGGTACATTTCAGTATTTTTCGCCTTCCAGCAGGATCAGCCGCCGGATTTCTTCCGCTCCGCTGACACGTTCCCCTTCTATGGTATCATTATGGATCACATAATCACAGATCTTGCGATTACGCTTCTCCGCATCGATAGACAGGATCCGAAGTGTCTTTTCCTCGGTGTCATAGTCGGAATCAATGATATCGGCGATCAGCTTTTCTTTATCTCTCGCCACATAGATAATATGGGTGGGAAAGGAACGCTTCATGGCAATGGCACCGCACATATCCACGGGGATCACCGCAAACTTTCCCTGATCCAGCAAGGTCTGAATGTCTTCCTTTCTGGTGCCGTACCGTACCCCGGCATAAGCCGTTTTTTCAAAAAAGTTCATCCGGTCGAAGGCTTCCTCCGGGACGTACTTGTGGCCGTAGCGCCCCGGTTCCGTGCAGTAGTTCACCGGGCGGACAAAAATCTCCCCACTCTCTGTCCTTTCGCTTGTGCCTGTCCCGCGGCTACCGCACAAAGCTTCCGTAATCTCCCGTTTGCCGGAGCCGGACGGCCCCACCAGGGCCAGCACCGCCGGAGCAGTGATCTTCTCTGTCTTAGAAGTGGATGCTTTCATGATCTGCTTCACCAGAGAGACAAATTCCGCCATGGTATTTACGGACAACAGCCCCGTCATTTTGGCATTCCAGGGCTTCCGCATCAGCACCGGATACTCCGCCTTGCTCTCCAGAATATTGTGGATGGCATCATCCAGCACAATATCAAAATGGACACGATCCTTGGCACTTCCCAGAATAATATTTTCCGGTGGAAGCTCCGGGAACTGGGTCATGATCTGTTCTGCCCGCACTCCCATAAAATGTGGTGACACCGCAGTAATGAAAAAAACATCCGCGATCTGCATCAGTCTGCGGATCCCTCGTTTCGTCTCCTCGGTCGGGATCTGCCTCCGGTACAGTTCCGGATCGTTATAGAATTCTTTGATCACCGAAGTCCGCCCTTCGTTGGCCCAGGAAGTGATTTCCTCCATGCGATAAGGTTCCTTCGGATGATATTTTTCATTTGCCATACGGATGGCGATACTGTTAAACGGGGCGGTAACATCGTCCCAATCAATACCGATGCTGGGTCTGAGCATGCTGTAGTCCTCACTCTTTCTATGTTCAATGCGATCTATCACACCATGTGATTTTAGTGCATTATGCTTTTTGCACATTGTGCATTCCCGTTTCCGGAATACTTCTGCTATTTAGCATAGCATAAACGAATACGCAGTACAATCCATACCGCAGCCGCTCTCTCTGGCTCTTCTACCGTTCCAATCGGCATTGTTTATTTTGCCGTACTCTTTTTCCTTGGATATATCATGTTTTTGGGGCTTATCATCCATTTATCATATTTTTTGTTGTAATAATGCACAATCGCTTTTTTCTCTATATTGCCCAATTGTCAGCACTTTTGAACTGTGCTAGTATACATGTACAGGAGGAGAATTCATGACCAACCGGGAATTATTAGAGACGATAGTAATTAAATTAGAAAGTATAGACCAACGACTGGGCAGGGTGGAGCAACGACTTGATAAGGTCGAACAGCGACTCGACAGGGTGGAGCAGCGACTTGATTCACTGGAGCAAAGATTCGATTCTTTGGAACAACGTGTTTCCAATCTGGAATCCGGTCAGATTGCCATGGAACAGCGCCTTACCAATCTGGAATCCGGTCAGATTGCCATGGAACAGCGCCTTACCAATCTGGAATCCGGTCAGATTGCCATGGAACAGCGCCTTACCAATCTGGAATCCGGTCAGATTGCCATGGAACAGCACCTTGCCAATCTGGAATCCGGTCAGATTGCCATGGAACAGCGCCTTACCAATCTGGAATCCGGTCAGATTGCCATGGAACAGCACCTTGCCAATCTGGAATCCGGTCAGCTCTCTATGGCGAATCGCCTTACCAATATAGAGTTGACTCTTGAGAATGAAGTCAGTCGTAATATCTGTACAATTGCAGAAGCTCATTTAGATTTATCCAGAAAATTCGACCGGGCCTTAAAAGTAAAAGAAGATGATGAACTGGTTCGCATCCGGCTTAATGTATTGGAAAATGATGTCCGAAAAATAAAGCAGCGGCTGGAAATTGCATAGTTTATTCTTATCAGTACCTTATCTTAATGGATAAGGTATTTTTTTGCCCTTCTTTTTGTTGACTTATCAACATCCATGTGTTACACTTCATAAAGTTGTTGCAGTGTCAACATTTTACAGGAGGAACCTTCATGCAGGATCGTTTTGAAAGATTTGTGGTATCTATCACAGAATTGCACCGTTATCTGCAAAAATTGAAAGAACTGGAAATGGGACAGATGGACTTAAAAGCCGGTTATACCATGTGTCTGTATTATCTGGGAAAGCACCCGGAGGGGCTGACCGCCACGCAGCTGACGGAGCTGTGTAAGGAAGACAAGGCCGCCATCTCCCGTACCTTAAGCCAGTTGAGTTCCAAGGGGCTGGTGTCCTGCGAGCTGCCGGAACATAAACGTTCCTACCGCACACTGTATTATCTGACAGAAGAAGGCAATACTGTAGTCAAAAAGATCAGTTCCCGGATCTATTCCGCACTGGCTCACGGCGGTGATGGCATGACGGAAGAACAACGGTTGAATCTCTATGACTCTCTGGAACGGATCTCCCATAATCTGGAGCAGTATCTTACAGAGTTTTCTGTCAAGCATCCCACAGAGAAATGATCCATCCGCAACTCACCCTGACTGGCTTTCCAACAGAATTAACAGCAAGGTGACATGAACGATGTCGTATGTCCATCCCGATGGATGCCCCGGCGCATTTCCGCCCGAAAGAATATTCATCATAACTATATATAGAAAGTACAGGAAACAATTATGGAAAAAATACGTTTTATCACGGACTCCGCATCCGATATGAACAGTTCAAGAGAGGACGTCACGATTCTCCCCCTGCATATCCGCTTCGGTGAGGAGGAATATGCAGACGGTGTCACCATCAGTCATAAGGAATTCTATGAGAAACTGATCGAATGTGATACTCTGCCCACCACCAGTCTGGTATCTCCCGCAGTCTTCGAAGAAGCCTACGAAAAAGCTGTATCGGCCGGAGAAACTGTCATTGTGGTTACTATTTCCAGCAAGCTGTCCGGCACCTGCCAGAGTGCCCGGATCGCTGCCGAGGATTATGAAGGCAAAGTCTTCGTCGTAGACAGTCTGAATGCCACCATTGGGGAACAGATTCTGGTAGAATACGGCCTGCAGCTGAAAAAGCAGGGAATGACCGCGGAAGAGATCGTAAGCGTTCTGCAAGAGCAAAAGCATAAGATCCACACCATGGGACTCTTAGACACTCTGGAATACTTGAAAAAAGGGGGCCGTATCTCCCCCACTGTGGCATTCATCGGAGGTGCTCTGGCCATCAAGCCCGTGGTAGCAGTCGTAGACGGTGAGATCATTATGCTGGGAAAAGCCCGTGGTTCCAAAAACGGCAGTAACTTCCTCATCCGTGAAATTGAAAAAGCGGACGGCGTGGACTTCTCCAAGCCCTTCTGTCTGGGCTATACCGGTCTGAGTGACGAACTTTTACAGAAATACATTCACGACAGTGAGCATCTCTGGAAGGATTATGCCAAGGAGCTTCCCGTCAGCACTCTGGGTGCCACCATCGGAACCCATGTGGGCCCGGGTGCTGTTGCCGTTGCATTCTTCGAACATTAAATCTATTACAATTTTTCCCATTTGCTCAAAATAGGACTAATTTCCCACAGCTGCCCCACTGACAAATTTCTCCTCTTATGGTATATTGTAAAATCATTTTATATTGTTTGTTCATTTTCTACATTACCAGAGAGGAGAATTTTTATGGGGTTGAACCTGTTACTATCCACAAATCATATCGTCATCCACAGTTACTCTCCCGTGGCAGATTTTCTGTTGGTGGTTATGTGTCTTCTGGCATTGTTACTGATCCGACAGACTTTCATTAAACAGAGCCGGACCTTTCGGATCTTCAAGTCCTGTTTTGCCCTGCTTTTCATTGCCGCAGTTTCCAATATCGCCTTTTATTATGCCGACCTTTTTTCCAGACAGAACACCCTTCTCTGGATCCTCCGGGCCGTCTACCATATCAGTCTTTTGTCCCTGTTCTGTCTCTATATTGCTTACCTGAAAATACTGATCGTCTTCCCGAAAAATATCGGCAGGAAATATACCTTTCTGTCCTTCGCCATCCTTGTGGTGACCGGAGTTGCCGATCTGGCATCTCCTCTGACCGGCTGGGGATTTCATCAGGATCATTACGGAATCTGGTATGAAAATATCCTGTCCACTCCTTTTATGGTCGGATATCTTCTGTATCTGGCGGTGATCCTCTTTCTGTTGGTTCGCTACCGCCGCAGACTTCCTACCGCACTGTTCCATATGCTGATATTTACTGAGACGGTCTGTGGATTGATCGTAGTCATGGAAGCTGCCATGAATACGACTTCTTTCCTGGCCACAACCTATTTTCTGCCGCTTCTGGTGGTATTGTACATGCTCCATGCCAACGCCTACGACCCGAAGACCGGTGCCCTGGGTTCCGCATCCTTGGATGAATATCTGCGCCAGCAGCGACAGACCGCTCAGGATACCTACTACCTGTGCCTGCGCTTTGACATGGATTTCGAATACGTCATGACAGAGGAAATGGGAAAGCTGTTCTACAGCTTCTGGACGGATTATTTTCGAAAGGGTATGTTGTTCAATCCTTCCACCAGCTTCTTCGTACTGGCAGTGGACAGCCACAATGTCCCGGATGCCACAGAAAGGGCAGTATCCCTGATTAAAAAGGTGTTCCAGAAATATTATGAAGAATATAAGCTTCCCTACAAGCTGGTACTCTTCGACCATCTGGACTTTTGTGAGAATCTGGAACAGTTCTACGAGGTATTCAATTACTTTTCCGAAAAAGTAGCGCAGAATTCCTATCGTGTCTTCGGGGAAGAAGATTACCAGACTTATAAAGAAATGCATTATATCAAGTCCCAGTTGAAGGATATTGCGGAACACGGCTCCTTAGATGACGAACGCGTTCTGGTCTATTGTCAGCCGGTACGGAATGTCCACACGGGTACTTACGATACCGCAGAATCCCTGATGCGTTTGCGTCTGCCACAGACAGGACTGGTATTCCCGGATCGTTTTATTCCTCTGGCAGAAAAATACGGCTACATCCACCGCCTCAGCATGATCATTCTGAATAAGACCTGTAGACAGATCAAGCAGATGCAAGATGAGGGCTATCAGATCTCCCGTGTATCCGTAAATCTTTCTGTGGAAGAGCTGGGCGAAAAGGACTTCATGGAAGAATTCAAATCCATCGTACGAGCCACCGGAATCGACTTCCACACCATTGCCGTTGAGTTTACGGAGTCCCAGAACGATACGGAATACGAACTGGTACAGGAATGCGTCAGTGAGTTCAAACAGTTGGGGGTATGTACTTATCTGGATGATTTTGGAACCGGTTATTCCAATTTCGACCGGATCTTAAGCCTGAAACTGGATGTGGTCAAATTCGACAGAAGCCTTTTACTGATGGCGGATCAGGATGCCAATTCCCGCTTCATGCTGGATTACTTCTCTACCGCCTTTGAGCGTCTGGGTTACAAGGTACTGTACGAAGGTGTAGAGACCGATGCCCAGGAAGAACTGTGTATCATCAGTCATGCAGATTATTTACAGGGCTATAAGTTCTCCAAGCCGATTCCCATTGAAGAATTGCCCCGGTTCCTTACGCGGGGCTGATATTGCGATTGCCGCATCCATTATTATTCCGGACACCGCTTCTGCGGTCCCCGCATACACAATAAAAATCCCGAAGGCCTTTCACAGTCTCCGGGATTTCTCTTTGCTTAACTTTATTTATCTTTTGTATCTTGCGCTTATATTAAGCAGCCTTCTTAGCCTTCTTCTCTTTCATCTGCTTAGCGAAGGTCTGTGCACCTTCCACTACCAGGAAGATTGCCAGCACTGCCATTGCAGTTGCGAAGAACAGCTGGAACCAGTCACCCCATGCAGCGGTGCCGGCGCCGATAGCCTTACACTTGTTGATTACAGTGATCACCAGGCTGGTCAGAGTTGCAGCAAGCATGAATACCATAGGGAAGTAGAACATCTTGTTGTTCTTACCAACTTCACCCAGCCATGCAGCTACTGCCATCAGTGCGATACCTGCCAGCAACTGGTTGGCTGCACCGAACAGACCCCAGATCTGGCTCAGAGACAGACCACCCAGGATACAACCGATCAGTACCATAGAAACAGTACCGAACAGAGGATGAGCCAGCACTTTACGTGCGCCCTTGGCATCCTTGTAGGTAGCCTCGCCTTCCTTCAGGAACAGCTCGGAGAACATGAAACGGCTCAGACGGGTACCGGTATCCAGACTGGTCAGCGCGAATACGGATACAGACAGAGTTAATAGTGCGTAAATGGTGCCATATGCCTTGGAAGTCTCGGTACCGAACATGGATGCGATACCTGCAGCGAATGCAGCTGCGGGAGATCCGAACTCACCGTTTAAGTACTTCTGATATACTGCACCGACTGCTACCAGAGCGATGATACCCAGAGCAGACTCGATCAGCATGGAGCCGTAACCGATTGCCTTGGCATCCTTCTCGTTAGCTAACTGCTTGGAAGAAGTACCGGTAGCGATCAGGCTGTGGAAACCGGAACATGCACCACATGCTACAGTGATGAACAGCATAGGGAACAGGGTCTGTCCTGCCTTGGGCTCCCAGCTGGTGAAAGCTGGAATATCGAAAGCAACAGTACCGGTGAAAGCACCTGCAACCACACCGATGAACGCCAGACCGATCATAGCATACAGCAGGAAACTGGACAGGTAGTCACGGGGCTGTAACAGGATCCATACGGGAACCAGGGAAGCCACTGCGATGTAAACACCTACAAATACGATCCATGCGATACGGTTCATGGCAAAACCAACGTTCAGACCTAAAACAGTAATAGCTACGATACCGATGATACCACCGATGGTAGCGGGCAGAGTCTTGACGCCCATTCTGTTGGTCACATAACCATAAATAACAGCCAGAACGATAAATAACAAAGAGATCATAGCGGTAGACTGGTTACCGGTAGGATTGGTCACAAAACCGAAAGCGGTCTTGCCGGCTTCGTCTGCCACAGTCAGGAAAGTACCTGCCACGATGTTAACGAAGGAAGCGATTACCAGGATCAATACCAGAAGTGCGAAGATGATAAAAAGCTTCTTTGCTCTGGATCCCATGGAATCCTCGATGATCTCACCTACAGATTTACCGTCATGTCTGATAGATGCGAATAAAGATCCGAAGTCCTGCAGACCGCCGAAGAAAATACCACCGATAATACACCACAGGAATACGGGAACCCATCCGAAGATGGAAGCCTGGATCGGTCCGTTGATCGGGCCTGCTCCGGCGATAGAGGAAAAATGATGTCCCATAAGTACGGCGGGCTTTGCTGCAACATAGTCTACACCATCCTCCTTCTCAATAGCAGGAGTCTTCTTGGTAGGATCAATGCCCCACTGTTTTGCCAGCCAGGAGCCATAGAACACATAGCCGGTAAACAATAATACGATAGCGGCCAAAACAATTAATAATGCTGTCATTTGTGTTTCTCCTTTTCTTATACACAGATTTAATTTTTCGCAAATACACGAATTGCTCCACTAAAATCCGCTCTCGCAATTCTAAAACTGTTCGGAATCCGTTAATTTACTTTGTAAATTACTGCTTCCTCACATGTCCCTTGTATTTACTGTATTGCCTTTTTCACGAGCTTCTTCAGAATCTGTCCGTGGCGGTTGTGGACGATCCGACCCGAAGATAACTCGGCGACAATCAAACGGTAATTACTCCAGCCATGAAATCCCCAGAGGTAACTCTGATAATGCTTGCACTTTTTCACCTGTGTAAGCGCATCCTCCTCTGCATGACCGGTCAGAATGATCAGGACAACATCGCTGTTCCGATGATTGGATGAGGGCTGCACGTTGGCAGTTCCCCGTTCCCAGGCGATGGAGTCCAGTTCCAGAAGGCGATCCTTTGATAAAGATTCCTCTGTGGCAAAATACACAGTCTCGTTGGTGTCAATATCTGCCACCTTAGCTTTCTTGATCAGAAAGTACTGCTCATTATGGGATCCGAAGATTGCTTCGGCTGCGAATGGCGGTTCTACAGCCTCTGTTTTGATATTGTAGTAGGTCTGATAAGATCGCAGGACGCGTTCCAGCGCTTCCCCGGGAGTAAGTGTCTTTTGTAATTCCATTCTGCTTTCCTTTTAAGCATGCGTAATCGATTACATTTACGTTCATGCTATCGATAGATTTAGCACGTCGAAGTGTCAAATGCAACGGATTTTTTAGCATTTCTTTACACTTTTTTATAAATACATACTTTATCGTTATATGTTAGTCCTCTGACAGTTTTTTTCCAAGGTGCAAATTTAACCTATATACCATTACAAATTTAATCTCTTTATCTGGATAAACTTATTGACTTTTGTTGGGTAACCGGAAATCATTCTAAAAAAAAGCAGCCGATTTTCATCAGCTGCCGATTTTTAGGAATGATTCTTCTCTTCCTTGATCTCCCAATGGATCAGGAAAGTCAGTGCCGCACGAAGTCCGATGATACCGGCTACGGTAACGATCTCCTTCCAGTCTCTGACAATAACGGTCTTAAGGATCTCACTGCACAACTTGAATTCCAGCCCTACAGCAAGCCCCTGCGCCAGGGTGATCTTCATATCCGGCACCCGCCGCACATAATTATAAAACCCTTTCAGACCGGAGAGAATAATAACGATCACTCCGACAAATTCAAAGAACAGTATTGCCACCTGGACAATATTGTTCATCACGTTTTCCAGGAATTCAATGATAAGCTCTATGTGGAACATGCACAGCCCCCCCGCTTTTCTTACACTTCTTTTTTCATTGTAGCGTATCCAAAAAGGGCATGCAAGATGTATCTTTATCTTTTTATCAGCTATTTTTCTTCTGTTTTCAATAATTCCTGCATAGTATGCCAGCCAAGCACCGCGCATTTTACCCTGGCAGGCATGTGGGCGATATCCTGCAATACGGAGGCTTCCTCCAGTTCGTCCCGCTCTTCCTCGGTAATACTTCCCTTGATCATCTTGAGGAACAGGTCTGCCAGATGCAACGCTTCCTCCTTGCTTCTGCCAATGACCAGCTCCAGCATCATGTCCGCGGAAGCCTGGGAAATGGCACAGCCGTCGCCTTCGAAGGCACCGTCAACTACCACACCATCCTCCACTTTCAGCTCCAGAAAAATGTCATCACCACAGCTGGGATTAACGCCCTCCAACACCAGATTCGCATCCTCCAGCTTGTGCTTGTGATACGGATGCAGATTGTGCTCCGTCAGAATTTCATTATAAAATGTCTTATTCTCCATAGCCCATCTGTCTCCTTATCTTTGCAAGGCTTTCTAAAAATGCCTGAATCTCTTCTTCCGTATTGTAGACACCCAGGCTTACTCTGGTGGTGGACAATACTTTCAAATGTTGCAATAACGGCTGGGCACAATGATGTCCCGCCCGGACCGCGATATGATCCGCATCCAAAATAGAAGCCACATCATGGGGATGCACACCGTCCAGTTTGAAGGTCACAATGCCGTGATGGTCTTCTGCTTTCTGTGAGCCCAGAATGTGTACTGCGGGAATCTCTTTCATGCCATCCATCAGCATGGCTGTCAGCTTCGCTTCTCTCTCTTCGATAAAGTCAAAACCGATCTTCTGCACATACCGGATTGCCTCCGCCAGGGCATAAGCACCGGCACCGTTCACCGTACCTGCCTCGAACTTATGGGGCACCTCTGCCCACACGGCTCCGGTACGGCTGACGGAATCGATCATTTCCCCGCCGCACAGGAAAGGAGGCATCTGCTCCAACAGCTCTCTCTTCGCATATAACGCACCAATTCCCATGGGAGCATACATCTTGTGTCCGGAAAATGCCAAAAAATCCACATCCAGATCCTGTACATCCACTGCCATATGGGGAACGCTCTGGGCTCCGTCCGCTACAAAATAAGCACCGGACTCATGGGCGATCTGTGCAAAATGTTTGATGTCATTTTTGCAGCCCAGTACATTGGATACCTGGGTCATGGCCACAACCTTCGTCCGATCACTCAGAGCTGCGCGGAATGCTTCTTCGGTATATTTTCCATCCTCTGTACACTCCAGATATTTTACCACAGCTCCTGTTCTGGCTGCTGCCTGCTGCCAGGGCAGGAGATTGCTATGGTGCTCCATGATGCTCACCAGGATTTCATCCCCAGGCTTCAGCACCAGGGAACTCAGACTGTAGGCCACCAGATTCAAGCCTTCCGTGGCATTGCGGACGAAAACGATCTCCGCCGCCTCTCTGGCATTTAAAAACTCCCGGACCGTCTCTCTGGCTTCTTCGTATTTTTCGGTTGCCGCCTCTCCCAGCTCGTATAATCCGCGCAGGGGATTGGCATTGTATTTTTCATAAAATGTTCTCTCTGCCTCCAGAACACAGGACGGCTTCTGGGAAGTCGCCGCCGTGTCCAGATAAATCACATCGTTACTCATAAGCAGAGGAAAATCCTTACGGATCTCGCTGATTGAAGTCGTCATACTTCCTCCTGTTATCTTACTCTTCCGCTTCCTCTTCTTCCACGGCTCTGCCCAGGAACTTTTGTACCTTTGCCTGTGTGGAAGCGTCAGGGATCTTACGGCAGACCGCATCCACCTTCGCCATCGCCATCATCTCATAGATCTGCTCTCTGTTCATGCCGCGGCTCTCCAGGTAGAACAGCAGCTCATCATCCAGTTTGCCAATGGTGGCGCCGTGATTACCTTCCACATCTTCCTCCGCGCAGAGGATCAGGGGAATGGTCTGGTTCACCACATCGTTGGATAATAACAGTACATCCTCTTTTTCATTGCCTACCGCGCCCTTGGCACCCCATTTGAAGTCAATAGTGCCACGGTATAGCTTAAAGGCATGGTCTCTTAGCACGCCGCCGGCCTGCATATTGCTCTGGGTCTTTTTGCCTTCATGCACAGCTACATAGTTCATATCCAGTCTTCCGTCACCGCCCACGATATAAGCGGTGTCGGCATTCAGGCTGCTCTCTCTGCCCTGTAAGGTAGTCTTGCATCCAAGGTAAGTATTCTTTCCGCCGAGGATCAGCTGGATCACTTCCAGGGAAGCCTTCTCCTCACACAGGGCACCGATATCATTCATAAAAGTAAAATCACTGCCCAGTCTCTGCACCTGGATCAGTCGGAGCTTCGCGCCTTCTTCCAGATACAGTCTGGTGGATACCGCTGCCTGCCCTGACGCCTCTCTGTCGGAAGCAAAGTCCTGGATCACAGTGATTTCACTGTTTTTCCGGGCTCTCACTGCTACGGCACCGGCCTGTAAACTATTTTGTACGTAGGTATAATCCAACAGCAACGGCTGTGCTTCTGTGGTTTCCTCAGACACCTCATAATGTTGTGCCTTCACTCCCGCTGCTGTCAGAAGACCGTCCATGTCCTCTCCCATGCCGGATGGGATGCCTGCAAAATCCGCATTCCAGGGCTGGGATCCCTCATTTTCTGCTGTTGTTATTTTTTCCGGCAGGCTTACCTTTACCCCTCCTGCCGTAGGTACTTCTATCTTTTCCAACTGCGTCTCGTTCATGCGAAGCCAGTTCCAGGTCTTCGCCGGCAGTCTGTTAATGGTCATATTATATTCTTTTTCCATACTGATCTCCATTCCTCCTGCCACATTAACCGATGCTGCCCTTCATCTCCAGACGGATCAGATTGTTCATCTCCACCGCGTATTCCAACGGCAGCTCCTTCGATACATTGTCTGCGAATCCGCTGACGATCATGGCTCTGGCATCCTCTTCTGAGATACCGCGGGACATCAGATAGAACACTGCTTCATCGCTGATCCGGCCGATCTTCGCCTCGTGTCCGATATCGGCATCCTGGGTACGGATATCCATGGCCGGGATGGTATCGGAGCGGGACTTGTCATCCAGCATCAGGGACTGACAGGATACGGCGGATTTGCTCTTTGCCGCACTGTTCTTCACCACTACGGAACTTCGGAAAGTACTGATACCTCCATCCTTGGAGATGGACTTGGTATTGATATAGGAAGTGGTCTCCGGTGCATTGTGGACAACTTTGGTACCGGTATCCAGATTCTGTCCGGCTCCCGCAAAGGTGATGCCGGTGAATTCCGCTCTGGCCCCCTTACCGTTCAGCACGCTCATGGGGTACAGATAGGATACGTGGGATCCGAAGGAACCGGATACCCATTCTATGGTACCGCCTTCTTCCACCAACGCCCGCTTGGTATTCAGATTGTACATATTCTTGGACCAGTTCTCAATGGTGGAATAACGCAGTTTTGCATTTTTCCCCACGAACAGCTCCACACAGCCGGCATGGAGGTTCGCCACGTTGTACTTCGGGGCGGAACAGCCTTCGATAAAATGCAGGTATGCACCCTCATCCACAATGATCAGGGTATGCTCGAACTGTCCGGCTCCCGGTGCATTCAGTCGAAAATAGGACTGCAAAGGGATCGTCACAGACACTCCGGGGGGAACATATACGAAGGAACCGCCGGACCACACAGCACCGTGCAGCGCTGCGAATTTGTGGTCTCTGGGGGTCACCAGCTTCATAAAATGCTTCCGCACCATATCCGCATATTCCCCATTCAGGGCACTCTCCATATCGGTATAGACTACGCCCTGGGCTGCCACTTCTTCCCTGACATTGTGATATACCAGCTCGGAATCGTACTGGGCGCCCACACCGGCGAGGGACTTCCGCTCCGCCTGTGGGATTCCCAGCTTCTCAAAGGTATCCTTGATATCCTCCGGTACCTCGGACCATTTGGCACTCATATGGGTATTGGGTTTTACATAGGTTACGATATCTTCCATGTTCAGACCCTCAATAGAGGGACCCCAGTCGGGAACTTCCATCTCATTATAGATCTGCAGAGACTGTAATCTGAAATTTGCCATCCACGCGGGATCCTTCTTTTTCTCGGAAATCTCCGCCACAATATCGGGAGTCAGTCCCTTTTTAATACGATAGACGTCCTTCTCCTCATTACGGATATCATAAATGCTTCTGTTGACGTCTTCCACGTATGTCTTTTCACGTTCACTCATTCAGATCGTCAACCTCCTTATGCTTCCAGAAAACGCTCGAAACCATGCTCGTTGATCTCGTCTACCAGGGCAGCGTCGCCGGATGCCACGATCTTACCATTCACCAGTACATGGGTCTTGTCCACATGCAGAGACTCTAAAATTCTGGTGCTGTGGGTGATGATCAGCAGAGCACCCTTTTTGTCCTTCTGGTACTCTTCCACGCCCTTGGATACCGTACGTACCGCATCCACATCCAGACCGGAATCGGTCTCATCGAGAATTGCCAGAGAAGGTTTTAACATAAGTAACTGTAAGATCTCTGCCTTTTTCTTCTCACCGCCGGAGAATCCCACGTTCAGATCACGGTCACCATAGGAAGGATCCATCTGCAATACTTCCATGGCCTGCTCCAGTTCCTTTTTGAAGGTCCACAGCTTGATACGGGAACCGCTTCTCTGTTCCACGGCATTACGGATGAAATTCCGAAGTGATACTCCGGGTACCTCCAGGGGATTCTGGAAAGACAGGAAAATACCGTCCTTCGCTCTCTGGTCTGCAGTTTCCTCTAATAATTCCTTCCCTTTGAACAGGATCTCACCACCGGTCACCTCATACCGGGGGCTTCCCATGATGGTGTAACCCAATGTGGATTTGCCCGCACCGTTGGGTCCCATGAGGACATGGGTCTCTCCGGGGCGAACCTCTAAATCTATTCCATGAAGGATAGGCTTGTCCTCTACACTTACGGACAAGTTACGCACCTGTAATAATTGTTCTGACATATACTTCCTCCTATCTCTAGCGTCTAACTAGGAATTACTATATCATTATATACATACATCTGCAAATATGCAACATATAATTCCTACAAAAGTACCGTACATTCTCGGCAAATTGTATTACACTTTGTGGTTAGTCCAAACTTACTATAGAGCAAAATGCAGGCCACTGCAAGGGGAACTCATCCTTCCCCTTACAATGGCCTATGTTTTTTTCTTTATACTTCTTCTTTGTCCAGAAGGTTCTTCATGCTCTTGGTGCTGATCCACAGGGTAGATGTATTATGCAGAAGAGCGGACGTAGTGGGAGGAATGATTCCTGCCACACCTAAAATGATCAGTCCGGTGTTGATCCCTACGATCATGCGGTAATTTTTATGGATCCGCGCCATCAGGGAGTTGCTCAATTCCTTCAGGGTAGCTACTTCATACAGATTGTCTGCACCGATGGTGACATCGGCGATCTCTCTGGCGATCTGTGCGCCCTCGCTGATGGCAATACCAACATCTGCCGCAGACAATGCCGGGGAATCGTTGATGCCGTCACCGATCATAATGACTTTATGACCTGCCTGCTTCTCCTGCTCCACGAACCTTGCTTTGTCCTCCGGCAACACCTCGGAATAATACTCATCCACGCCGACGGTACCCGCAATTGCCCCGGCGATACGGTCGCTGTCTCCTGTCATCATGACTACCTTGTGGATTCCGAGACTCTTCAGCTGTCGGATGACCTCCGGAGCCTCTTCTCTGAGAGGATCCTCGATGCAGATCACTGCAGCCAGCTTGCCGTCAATTGCCATATACAGGCGGGAGTATTCCTCAGGCAGCTGGTCGAACAGCTCCTGTCTGCCCTCCGGAATCTGTGCCTGCTCATCCTCAAATACGAAATGGTAGCTGCCGATGATGATCTTCTTGCCTTCCAGAGTGGAAGAGATTCCATGCGCTACAATATATTCCACTTTGGTATGCAGTTCTTCATGTACCAGCTCCTTGCGGGCTGCTTCCCGCACCACTGCCTTTGCCATGGAATGCGGGAAATGCTCCTCCAGGCAGGCGGCGATCCGAAGCAGTTCCTCTGCTGGCTGTCCGTTAAAGGATACCACATCCGCCACGGTAGGCTGTGCCTTGGTCAGAGTACCGGTCTTGTCAAATACGATGGTGGTGGCATCTGCCATAGCCTCTAAGTATTTGCCGCCCTTCACCGTGATCTCGTAGGTGCTTGCCTCTCGGATCGCAGACAATACCGCTAACGGCATGGACAGCTTCAATGCGCAGGAGAAATCCACCATCAGCACGGATAATGCCTTAGTCACATTCCGCGTGAACAACCATATCAGGCCGGTACCTATGAACGTGTAGGGTACCAGCTTATCTGCCAGGTGCTCTGCCTTACCCTCCAGAGAGGATTTCAGCTTCTCGGATTCCTCGATCATGGTCATGATCTTCTCGTATTTGCTGGAGCCGCCGTTTTCTTTCACACAGATAGTCAGCTCGCCTTCTTCTACCACAGTTCCGGCATAGACGGTTCCACCGGGGATTTTTCTCACGGGAACAGACTCGCCGGTGAGAGATGCCTGGTTCACCATACCTTCTCCGTCCGTCACTGTGCCGTCAAAAGGAATCACATTGCCCATGTGGATCCTTACCAGATCTCCTGACTTAATGGATGTGGACGGCACCAGGATCTCCTGTCCGTTGCTCACAACCCATACCTTGTCAATGTTTAAGGACATGCTCCTCGCCAGATCACCGACAGACTTTTTGTGCGTCCACTCTTCCAGGATCTCGCCGATGCCGAGCAGGAACATTACGGAACCTGCTGTGTTGTAATCACCACGCAGCACAGATACACCGATAGCAGTGGCATCCAGTACCGGTACTTCGATCTTGCCCTTCGCCAGAGTCTTCACGCCGTGCCAGAGATATTTGAAAGACTTCACTGTGGTGATCACGGAACGGATGTCCATGGGCAGAAACAGCCTGATCCCATAATGCATTACCACTTTATTGATCAGCTGATCCTTATATTCCCGGTTCATCTCTCTGCCGGAATTAGCAAGATAGTTCTCCGGCACTTCTGTACCCTGATATGTAAAATTCTCCAGTGTCTTCAGTGCCTCCTCCCTGGAACCGGTATAGACTACCGTGACATCCAGGGTGCGCTCCTGAATTTTGGCACTGACAATATTACTCTGTCCATCCAGATAGTATTGCAGTGTATCTGCCTGTGCAAAGCTCATACGGCTCTGCAGAATGTGAACCCTGAGTCTCCCCTTTATCTCATGTTTGATCACAAATCTCATAATTTATGCCTGCTTTCATGAAAACACCTGCGATGCCGAAGCATGCAGGTGTCATTTATTCTGTGTTGTAAGATTCGATGGATTATTCAGCGTCTGCTGCAGTCTCTGCTGCTTCTGCCTCAACCTCGCCGTCAAACTCCTGAGCTGCCTTTGCTGCTCTGTCCTCGTTGATCTGCTGAGCTTCTGCGTAGATATCCTCTGCGTTCTCCTGGATGGTGGTCGCAGTCTTCATGACACACTCTTTTGCGCGCAGAACTGCTGCGGTGCAGTTGGTGTACAGCTTCTTCGCATCCTTGCTGGACAGTACTTTGATGCCTGCGGTTCCGAACAGAACGCCTGCTGCGAAAATACCGGTTTTTGCTTTATCAATCTTTTTTAAACATTTCAACATAATTCATTTCCTCCTGTGCGAATTCTTTGGTTTATTCTATTTATGAATGAATATTATAAACACCTATTTTTCCTATTTCCAGCTTTTTTCGTTTAATGAAAAATTTTATCATTTATCAAAAACACAAAAGGCCAGTGGATCAAAATCCACTGACCTTCTTGTATTCCTGTAATTTTTCTTTTGCTGCCGGGGTCAGATTCTTAGGCACCTGAATCTGGATCACGACATACTGATCGCCGTGGGCATTTTTATCCTTCATGGATACCACGCCCTTGCCTTTCAGACGGATCTTACTTCCGGACTGCGTACCTTCCTTCACTTTGCACATGACATCACCGTACAACGTGGGTACACGGATCTCGCCGCCCAGGGCTGCGGTAGTATAGGGGATATTGACCGTGGTATACAGATCCTGTCCTCTACGCTCCCAGCCCGGCTTCTCCTGTACCGTCACCTTCAGATACAGGTCACCGCTCTCACCGCCGGAGTAACCTTCACCACCCTTACCTTTCAGGCGGATACTTTTACCGGTGTCGATACCTGCCGGAATATGCACCTGCACGGATTCGGACTTGCCGGTAGCCGGATCTCTTAAGGTAAAGGTCTTATCGCAGCCATGCATTGCTTCGTCAAAGCTGATGGTGATGCCGGATTCCACATCCTGACCTTTACTGCGGTAGTTCGCCCGGCTGCCCCGTCCGGAGCCTTTCTGTCCCTTGAAATACTGACCGAACAGATTGTCGAAAATATCCTCATCCCCGCCGAAGCCGCCAAAATCACCGGTACCGAAACCGCTTCCTCCGGTGCTGTAATGGAACGTGCCGTTGCCAAAGCCGCCGAATCCATCGGTGCCGAAGCCGCCTCCGTTCTTAAACTGCTCCTGATACTGTCTGGCTGCCTCCTCATTAAATCCCTCCTGGAAAGCAGCAAAACCGTAAGTATCATATAGTTTCTTCTTTTTTTCATCCCCCAGCACATCGTAAGCTTCGTTGACTTCCTTCAGCTTCTCCTCTGCCACAGGGTCTCCTGCATTGGTATCCGGATGGTATTTTTTCGCCAGTTTCCGGTATGCTTTTTTTATCGCTGCGGCGTCCGCTGTCTTGCTGACACCCAGTACTTCATAATAATCTCTTTTTGTTGTCTTCGTCATATTCCCTCCATTCTGCCCAACCGGTGAGCCACACAACCAAGACGTTTTCCATGTAAAAATCAGCCGACACAGTTCCCTGCGCGGCTGACCACTTCACATCTCTTTTCAAACAATTGTCTGCTGTTGCAGTCGCTTGTTCCTCTTACAGAGATTATATTATCACTACTACTTAGCACTCGCAAGTCCCGAGTGCTAAAAAATATATTAAATAATCATAAAATCCATAAACCGGCTATTACAATTTGCCACCCTTAGAACCGCCAAAGCTTGCGGAATTCAGGATATTGGTGTCAAAGGTAAAGGTCAGTCTCTCCTCGGTGCGGGCTCTCTTCAAAGACAGCTGGATCATACGATCCAGAAGCTCTTTGTAAGGAACTCCTACCGGCTCCCACAGATAAAATGCCAGAGATCCCGGGATGGTATTGATCTCGTTAAAATACAGCTTGCCGTTGTCCTCATCGATCATAAAATCGATACGGGACACACCGTTACAGCCCAGTGCTTTAAAGGATCTGACTGCCAGTTCCCGGACTTCCTCTCTCTTCTCCGGAGACAGTTCTGCGGGGATTTTGCGGGATACGCTCGCCATGCCCTTGGAGCCGCTGCCCTTGGCATTGCTGACGTATTTATCTTCATAACTTAAGATATCTTTGGTGTGCAGGGGTTCTTCGCACTCGGAAGCAATAGCGTCATTCTCATCTCCCAGTACCGAGCAGTTGATCTCACGTAAATTGGTGATGGCGTGCTCCACCAGCACTTTGGTCGCATACTTGAACGCATCATCGACGGAGTGGGTCAGTTCCACACGATTTTTAGCTACACTGATGCCTACGCTGGAGCCTAAGTTGACCGGTTTTACGATCACCGGATATCCCAGTCCTTTTTCCACTTTGTCGAGCAGAGTCTCCATCTCCGCATAATCTGCCAGAGTATACAGCTGTGCATCCAGTACCGGCACATCGCATTCCTTTAAGACAGCTTTCATAATGTATTTGTCCATGCCGATGGCAGATGCGGTCACATCACATCCCACAAAAGGAATACCCATGGTCTTAAGATACCCCTGAAAAGCACCGTCCTCCACGTTGGTACCATGCACTACCGGGAAAGCCACATCGACCTCCACGGCTTTCTTTCCGCCGAACATCTTCACCGGGAACGGAGTCAGGAATACCTTGCCGTCCTCGTTGGTCATGATGACTCTCTGGGACTTTTTCAACAGTTCATCGATATTTTTGTAGGATTCGATCTTGCCGATCTCCTCACCGATGTACATTTCATTGCGCTTGGTCATATAGACCGGGATTACTTCGTATTTGTCTGTGTCCATGCTCATGACAGCCTGGATGCCGGAGATCACGGATACCTCGTGTTCTACACTCTTGCCGCCAAACAGCATTGCTACTCTTGTCTTCATTTATTTTCCCTCCTGAATTTTACTACTCTCTGTCAACTATCCGGAACCACTTTCGCAAAATCGCCTCAGAATCGTCTAATAGTTATCCGTAAGATCATTCTCTAATAAAATATACTTATGTCCCTGCCCTTTGATGGCATAGGCGTAAGATACGGCTTCCTCCAGCTTGTCGAATACCGGGCATTTCTCTTCCGGGAATCCCTTCTCCAACACGCCCTCTCTGATGGGCTCGGTATGTCGTCTGCCCACTAACAGGATGTAATCGCAGCAATCCGCTGCGTAGTTACCGAATTTATGATTGTATTCCGCTTCCTTATCACCCAGCTCCACCATGCCCGGCGTGATCAGGATCCGGATACCGTCAAACATAGCCAGCGTCTCGACCGCTGCCCTGGAACCTACAGGGTTGGAATTGTAAGCATCATCGATGATCGTCACCAGACCGTGCTCCCGCATCTGCATACGATGGGGTACCGGCTCGATCCGGCGTACCGGGATCCGCAGTTCCTGCAGCGTCATACCCATTTTATGAGCGACCGCGATAGCCCCCACCACATTGATGACATTGTGGGCACCGATGAGACGCATCTGGAATCTCTCGCTCTCGCCGTCCGGGGTCACTACGGTGAACTCCGTACCTAACTGGGATACCTTCACATCTTTGGCACAGTATCCTGTCCCTTCCGTTTCGGAATAATAGAATATCTTCTCCGGGGTCTGATCATACGCGGGAGAAGCTGCCTGCTGCTGAATATAATCGTTGTCACCGTTCAAGAACAGCATGCCGCCTTCCGGCAGGGCATCCGCCAGCTCGAACTTCGTCTTCTGAATATTCTCCATGTTAAAAAAGGTCTCTAAATGCTGCGGTCCGATAGATGTGATCACACCGTGATCGGGATGCACCATATCGCAGATCTCCTTGATATCGCCCACATGGCGGGCACCCATCTCACAGACAAAAATCTCTGTGGTAGGCTTCAGGGAACCGCGGATGGTCCGCACCACACCCATAGGCGTATTGAAACTCTCCGGTGTCACCAGTACATTATATTTTTCCTGCAATAATGTCTGCAAATAGAACTTTACACTGGTCTTGCCGTAGCTGCCGGTCACACCGATGACGGTAAGTCCCTGGACGCTTTTCAGCTTTCTCACAGCATCATTGATATAATTCTGATTGATCCCCGCCTCCATGGGATGATTGATGACATTAGCCACAATATCCAGAAACAGATTCACAGATACCAGGATCAGGCACAGTCCCGGGATCCGCTTCATTCCGCCCAATCCACACACCAGAGCGAATACCGCAGCCGTAAGGATCAGCTCCGTAGTGAGCAATCTCTTGACCCGGGCAGTATACACCAGCTTTTTCTTCGTATTCATCCGCTTCATGGCACGATATACCACGATGATCACAAACAGTACCAGATACTCGAAGATTTCAAGGGCAAGATATGGGAACACACAGGTCACAATGCCCAGTGCCAAGCCAAAATAGAGAATCCATTGCAGCCGGAACTTCTTCTTCAGCCAGTGAAGGTGTTCTTTATTCTTATAGCCGTTCTGCTGGAACATATGCATATTATACCGCATGGTATAAAAATATGCCGGGACAGCAAGCACGACCGCTATCAGCACACGTATGATCATTTCAGATATGCCTCCATAATTCCCCGGAACTGTGCCGGTTTCTCAAGGAAAGAAAAATGACCGGTTCCCGGGATCACTGCCAGACCGCAGTTGGGTATCTTCTCTTCCATAATATGTGCATCCCGGATAGGAGTTGCCGTATCCTGATCTCCCCAGATCAGCAGCACTTCCTGACGGATCTTCGGAAGCAGCTCCGTCAGATCCTCATTCACCGCCTTCACCATACACTGACGCATCATGGGTGTCGCATTGCGGTAGTCTGCCGATCCCTGTCGGCTCCTCCAGTCATCGATCACCTCCGGGAACATGGCATAGATCAGCTTCATGTTCAGGAATTTCTTCAAAATCTTGTACTTGCGGATCTTCCATTTCTGTGCAGTAGTCCGCACCGGCAGGACACCGGCGCTGTCGATCAGGATAATATTCGTGATCTCAAAAGGGATGCTCTCTCTGGCTGCCAGCTTGATGATCACGCGTCCGCCGTAGGAATGCCCGATGAGGGTGGCCTGCTTTACCTGCATTACTTCCATAAATCTGCAGAAAAAATCCGCAAATCCGTCCACATCCCAGGGTTCCTTCGGTTCATCGCTGCCGCCGAAGCCCGGGAAATCAAACTGGATCACACGGTACCTGCTGCCGTCTACCACACCGGCTACGGAATCATACACTCCCAGATCCGTACCCCAGCCCTGTAAGATCACGACTGTCTTATCGCCGGTACCGGTTGTTTTATAACATATATTATATCCGTCTACTACTATATTCATTGAAAACCTCAATTCAGTGTCATTGCTGTTACAATCTTTTATTATAATCGGAATCTGCTACAATGGCAACCGAAAACAAATCCGTTTATTTCCTCAGGTTTCGTCCTCCGTGTCCAGTCCCTGCATCAGAATACGATTCCATTCCGCATTATTACTTTCCAGTTCTTTCTTCTGCATAATACGATTGCGGTCACTTAAGATCGCCAGCATTTCGTCCGCGATCTCCTCCGGCGGCAGATCAGAATAATGACACAGATAACCGATCATACGGCTCGCCGTAAAATCCGTATTCAGATTCTTCGTCACCAGATCACAGAAGGACTCCGGATACCCGCGGGATAGGAGCATTTTATATAATTGCATACTTTGAGGAGATCTTGGTTTCATATTTATTCTACGCCTTCTTAATATGGAAGATCACGCCGCTCTTGGGGTATATCCACTCGTCCTTGATCGCAATGTCATAGAGTCCGGCTCTCTGGATGCAGGCTCCGACATTGGCAGTGCTTTCCTTATTGAGATAGGAATACATAGTGACATCCATTCCATTCTTGTATTTCAGCTTGATATGGGGCTCCTTGGTCGGATCCACCAGAGTCACCTCGAAAATAGAGTTCCATACCCGGGGCATCTTGAAATAGATGCTGACCAGATGCTCCCCGCTTGCCTCGTTGCGGTCAAAATCCAACTTGAATTTCAGGATAAATCCGTTGCTCTTGCGTTCTACTTCAAACTGCGCTTCGTCGTCATTATCTCCGCTGTTGTCAATTCGCAAAATCGGCATGAACAGGTCATTGATCACATCCCGTATCTTATCCGCGGGAATACTGTTGATGAAGTCAACGGCTTCCGGTTCCACCACCAGATCCTCATTGAAAATGCTCTTGGTAAAATCCGCATCCTGTCCGGTCTCCAGCAATCCACCGTCCAGACTCTTTTTATCATAGGCGAAACCGAGTCTGATCACATCGCCCGTGTAGTTCTCGTCTGTCCCTCCCAGACACTTTACGCTGAACTTCAATTCCTCATCGATCAGGTAATACTTTCCGTCTGTGGCTCCGGGGAAACCGGCTTTTACATATTCCTCTGTCAGATTCGGCTCCAGATTGATCGTGTAATCGAACATTTTCCGGATTCTGGCGCCTCTTGCCCTGTCAAAATATTTCTCCATATTGGTAGAAAGCATATCCACCGCATCTTCATCCTTTATCATGGAGGTAATGGTGGATTTCAGGAAAGTCTTTTTATCTTCATCACTGAAAGAATCCAGGATCTCCGGCTCTCCCATCAGCGTCTTGGTGATCTGCTGGGAGGTCTCTCTGGCGTAGGCATCCTGGGTCAGCTTGTTGTTCAGTATATCGAATAACAGAAATGCCGCCAGCACACCGATGAGATTCCCCACAATATTGTCGATCAAGTCATCCAAGGTGTAACCGTTCTTCAGTGCCAGATAGGTATATCCCACAAATACCAGCAATAGTGCGATCAGCACCAGTACCATGGTAGCGGACAAGGTGTCCATCACACTTTTTTTCTTCTTTTGTTTCTGATTATCCATGAATTTCCTCCCTCGTAAATACACCCTCATAGATTGCGGGCTTTCGCATGTAATATGCCCAGAACCGGTCACCGTAATCATAATGCCACCATTCCGACGGCAGATTGGTAAATCCCGCATCTATCATAGCATAATAAAGCAGACGGCGGTTTTCACGGACCTGTTCGTCCTCTGCCCCCTGTACATGCTCCGGTGCCTCAAAATACGCTGCACAGGTCTTATCCGTAAAAGCATCGAATCCACATCCCATAGGAAGCTCTCTGCCCTCCGGATCCAGAAGCGTCAGATCAATGGCTCCTCCGGTGGTATGGGCGGGAGGCACCTTTGTATCCGGTACCGGGTCGGAGACAAATTTGCAGATCGCAGCTCTCCTTTTTGCCTCCGGCAGCTCTTCCAGATGAAAATCCCGGATGATGTCCACAGAATACTTTTCAAACAATTCATGCTGCAGTGCAAAGGGGCGCCAGGCATCCCAGATGCGGAACCGGTAACCGTCCGGCAGATTCCCCGCCGCCTTCACCAGCCTCTCATACATCTCCTTACGGACGAAGCACTTCTCTTCCGCATGGTCCATATGCAGGATCGGATACAGCATTTTCACATCCCACAGATCACAGCTTTTCAATTCTATAAACGCGGAATCCACAAACGCACTGTCTATATAGCGCTCCGGATCCCCGATCGTCGGTATCGGCCTCATGGGATCAGCCTCCTTATTATTTATATTTATCATAATACCCCTTTCCCATCAGATATGGCAAGTATCTGGCACATTTCATATAATCAGATGCCCGGTGTTGGCCTCGCTCCGGCCAAAATCAGTATTTGCAGCCCTGTTTCGCTGACAAATTATATTTTTCTTTTATTTTTTGATTTTAATAAGTGCCGTTGGTGATTTTGGCTTACCATCCCTATATATCTCCCCTGATTTCATAAGCGGATTTATAACTTCATTTAAGAATTGACTTCTACTCCGATAGTTAAGAGACATCTGTAGTTCCTTTATAGGCTTTGGTCCTTCCATCTTAAGAATAGCCATAACTTTTTCCGCATCTGTAAGGTTTTCTAAATCCAGTTCTATAGCCTCATCTCTAAATAATCTGTCATATAATCTCAAATTCAAAAATCCGGGATATATAGATACTACCGGCTGTAATTCATCTGGACTGGACTTGTAAGATTCCATCATGGTTTGAAAACCAGTTCCACCTCTCTCCATCAGATTTGCCACATCCAGACAAGCTGCTATGATGGCATTTCTTCTGATAGACGGTATAGAACCGGCTGGATATGCATTGTAATCTTTTGGCAGTAACCATGACCCTGGTGAAACTATTTCAATTCTGTCTGAATAGATATCAACATCAATCTGTGTTCCCGAAATAGAATAATCCCTATGGGCAATGGCATTTACCAATGCCTCTCTTACAGCTTCCTTAGGATACGATCTGATTTCATCCCGTCCACCCTTTTCTGTTTTTACCCAGCCTGTTTTGGTGTTTCGTTCAATAAAGTTTAATGCATTCTCAAATACGTTTGCAATAGAACCTCTTAATCTGCTGCTATCTAAAACAATACCTGTCTTGTTTTTCCCTTTCCATAAACGGCAGCATATCATTGTGTCATCTTCATTATAGTTGTCTGAAAACATTATAAATCCTGATTTTGCATACCCATCTTTTGAAACTATTTCTTCGTTCTGCAATTCTTTCATTGTTGGAGCAGATTTATCTTGTCTGTATTCCTTACAAAGATTAAGGTATTCTGACCACTGATTATCAGTATATGCCACCTCGCTTGTCTCATTATCTACACCATATTTTCTCTTTGAAAGTGAAATAATTTCTTCCGGTGTTGCAGGAGTCGCATTTCCATCTCCCTTTATAAAAACTGTTTCATTGTAATCTCCTTCTCTATATCTTATTACAGAATCTGCAGGAGCAACTTTAACAGCTAATACAAAATGTTCCGCATTAGAATCCACACTTCTCATCATATATGAAATCTTAATGTGTGGAAAAATATGTCTATCATTAATCCTTGAAATTAATAGTTTTGTTTTATCAACTTCTTCAAGATCAATTCCAAAGGTCTCCCCATCGTTTGATACACCTATAAATAAGGTTCCTCCTTTATCATTTGCATATCCAATAAGAGTTTTTGCCCATTTAATGGGATTATCCGGATTCAATACTGCTTTATATTCATAACTTGTATCTTCTGTAATAACATCTGGATATATCTCTTTGATTTTCATGAATCTCCTCCATATAATAATGTTCTTGGCATAACTATATCAAATATTACTAAACATTACAACAACATTACAATTACATCATAGGTGAAAATTTACTTGCATTTCTGCCTATGATACAGTAGGATAAGGATTTTAAATAATATATGACATTATATAAACATTATTACAACATTATTACAACATTACTTAAACATTATTCACTATAATGACAGGTACAAGTCCCATTCGTAGGCATCAAAGTCGGGGGCTTTTGACCCCGACATCATTAAATACAAAAACGGCATGCGAGTGCCTATTTCTCATAGAAATTTTAACATTTGCCATTTCCCGCAAGGCTTGTTAAAATAAGGATATGAAAAAGAAAAATTTATGTAAAACGTTATTAAAAACCATGTGTATCGTGCTGGGGATCCTCATCCTCGCACTGTTGGCTTACATCGTCTACCTCTATGCCAGTTATTACAGGATCGAGGACAATCAGGAACTGGTGGTGGAGGCACCGGTCGACGATACCACCACAGGTGCGGCTGCGGTGCTGGCTACGGATACGGAATATTCCGCAGTGACCTACAACATCGGTTTCGGTGCTTATCTGCCGGATTATAGCTTCTTCATGGACGGCGGTACCTCCTCCTGGGCGGAGAGCCCTGAGACCGTACAGTATGCCATAAACGGTGCGGGAGAGCTAGTGAAGTCATTAGACCCGGATTTTGCGCTGATCCAGGAGATCGATCTGGATGCCACCAGAAGCTATCATACGGATGAGTACGAGATGCTGCGCAACATTCTGCCGGAATATACTACTGTATTTGCGCAGAATTATGATTCCGCCTTCCTGTTCTATCCGTTTACACAGCCCCACGGCAGCAGCAGGGCAGGACTCGGACTGTTCTCGAAATATCCGGTGTCTTCTGCTCTGCGCCGAAGCTTCCCCATCTCCACTTCCTTCAGCAAGTTCTTCGATCTGGACCGCTGCTACAGCGTCTCCCGGATCCCGGTGGACAATGGCAAGGAGCTGGTGATCTTCAATCTGCATATGTCCGCTTACGGCAACAGCGATGCCATCCGCCAGGGACAGATTGAGATGCTGTGCAATGATATGGCAAAAGAATACGAAGCCGGCAATTATGTGCTCTGCGGCGGCGACTTTAACCACGACCTGAAGGCTTCCGAAGAGGATACGGAGAGCTGTGAGTCCTGGGCATTTCCTTTTCCCAGAAGTGAGCTTCCAGAACATTTTACCTTCTGTCTGGATCTGTTGACCGAAGAGGAGCAGGCAGCCCTTTGGAACAGCGCCCGTAATGCAGATATGGAATATGTTCCGGGTGTTACTTATACTGTGGCACTGGACGGATTCATTATCTCCGACAATATCGAGTGCCTGTCCTACGAGAATGTAAACACCGGCTATTCCTACTCCGACCATGATCCCGTGAAGGTGGAGTTCATGTTAAAATAGTGTCAAGATTTACAAAGTCTGTTGACAGTGCTTGTCCTTTTTTGTAGAATGAGGGCACAGTTAAGAGGGAGTAGTTCCCGGATGGTTTCTGATAGAATGGTAACCTGGAATGGTAACCGAATAATACAGGCAGCTGTCCGGAATGATAATCGTCATCACGTCCGTCGGACCGGTTATTATTGTAAGCAACGAGACTTTTATCGATCATTTTTGATGCGGTAAAAGTCTCTATTTTTATACTTTTTTCTAAGAATACAGACGCTTGCTGCAGGAAAGGACAGCTTATGGAATACATATTGTTACTCGTAGGATTTATACTTCTGATCAAAGGTGCAGACTTTTTCGTGGAGGGAAGTTCCTCCCTGGCGGGGATCCTGAAGGTCCCCAGCGTCATCATCGGACTGACCATCGTGGCCATGGGCACCAGCGCGCCGGAGGCTTCCGTCAGCATCAATGCCGCACTGGCTGGCAGTAATGATATCGCCATCAGTAATGTCGTCGGCTCGAATATCTTCAACGGGCTGGTGGTGGTAGGTATCTGCGCATTCCTGCACAGCTTTATGCCCCACGGAGAGATCCTGAAGCGGGATATGCCGTTAAATATCCTGGTAACCGTCGTATTATGTCTGATGTTTTTAGATGGCAGCTTAAGCCGCATTGAGGGTGCAGTCCTGCTGCTTGGCATGATCGTATATCTGGGATTTATGATCTATTCTGCCCGGAAAAACAGAGAAGAGGGCGAACCCGGCAAGATCCTCTCTCTTCCCCGCAGCCTTTTGTATATTGCCGGAGGTCTCGCTGCCGTTATCTTCGGTGGGGATCTGGTAGTAGATAAAGCCTGCATCATAGCTACGAATTTTGGTGTCAGCCAGAATTTCATCGGACTGACCATTATCGCCATCGGCACCTCCCTGCCTGAGCTGGTGACCTCCATCGTTGCCACGAAAAAGGGAGACAGCGGGCTGGCGCTGGGCAATGCCATCGGCTCCAACCTGTTCAACATCATGTTTATCCTCGGAATGTCCGCGGTAATCAGCCCTCTGCATGTCCTCGGAGAGTCCGTCATCGACACCGTACTGCTCCTTGGCAGTGCCATTCTGCTCTTCGTATTCGCCCGTACCGGCAGACGCATGACCCGCAGTAAGGGGGCTGTGTGTGTTCTTCTGTATGTTGCATATACGGCTTATCTCTTCGTGAGATAACAGTGTGGCTATAGACGCACAAAAAAGCGCACCTAAGGGGAGGTGCGCTTTTTTATCCTATTCAGGCTATTTGTGGCAGATATCTCTCCACTGGCAGTCTCCGCAGATGACCTTGCCATATCCCGGCTGCAGAATTTTCTCTTCCACGATCCGCTCAAATTCCGCAAAAGACATTTCCTGCCCTGCCTTTAATCCGGTGTATTTCAATACACCCGCATCATACCGGTCTACCTTCTCCGCAGACTCGCAGCTGCCACCCTTATTATGGGGGCAGGCGCTGCAGATCTCATCCGTCGCTCCGACCAGCTGCAGGGATGCCGGTCCGTTTTTCCCCAGAAGCCATTCCTTCACCTCCGCCATATGCTTAGTGAACCCTTCACTGTATCCCTTCCCTTCGAAAAAATACAGGCACATGCCGTGGTGCGGACGGATCCGGTAAGTTGTTGTCACTTCCATATCCGGTGTATCCTTTATTCCTGTCCGTTCAGCTTCAGGGCCTTAGACAGTCTCTTGCTCAGTGTCAGTGCCAGTGCGATCTTCACCAGATCCGGAATGATGAAAGGAATAACGCACCAGCCCAGAACGGTAGCAAGGCCGACTGCACCGGAGTTCTGTGCGTATACCACCATGAACCACACCGTTCCGATAGCATAGCACACGATCAAGCCCAGTACCATGGAGATACCCAGCACCCAGATCTTACGTCCGAACAGCTTCTCGATCAGCCACATCAGCAGTGCGGAGAATAAAAATCCGATAATGTAACCACCGGTGTTGCCCAGTAACTGACCGAAACCACCGGAAAATCCCGCAAATACAGGAATGCCTACCGCACCCAGTAAAATATAGATCAATACCGCAAGGCTTCCTCTCTTACCGCCCAGTACGCCGACTGCCAGGAATACTGCGAAGGTCTGTAATGTAAAAGGAACCGTCATCGGGATGGAGATCCAGGAGCAGATCGCGATCAGAACCGCAAATACCGCAATGTACACCATGTCATAAGTCTTGCTACGAGTTGTTGTCTGTGTTGTCATAATAAAAAACCATGCCTTTCTGTCAGATGTCTTTTGTAAAAACCTCTGTTAGAATAGCATGGTGTTTTTCAATTGTCAACCTTTTTATAATATGGTTAACAATTGAGTAGATTCTCTGGTCAGGACTGCTTCATCGCCTTCTTATTCCGGTACATATCCTCATCTGCACGCTCACGCACCTTCTCCGGATCCGTATCATCCGCCGTGAATACAGCATACCCATAGGCAATTCCCACAGGAACGGGAATGATGTTCTTATGATTCAAGATCTCTACATCCTGATCGATCTTATGCATCACACGTTCTATCTTAAAATATCTTCCCTTCGGAATGATACAGCAGAATTCATCTCCGCCAATGCGATAACATTTCCCATAGCGTTCAAAATTGTCCTCTATGATATGTGCCGCGTTGATAATATACTCATCCCCTGCCCTATGGCCATATTGATCGTTACACTGCTTAAGATTATTCAGGTCAAAGGTCACTATGACATACCCTTCAAAATCCTTCTCATTTTTCACAAAATAATCATAAGCATTTCGATTGTACATGCCGGTCATGGAATCATTCAGGGCAAACTGTTCCAGCTCCTCCACCCTGCGACCTTTTTTCAGCCGGGCAACCGTCTGTCTGGCGGATTCTATTCCCAGCACCACAATAAAGATCAAGAAAGAGATTCTGCCAAAGACACCTACATCATTGCTGGTTTTATAATAACCACTCACATCTACAATGGTAGCAAAAAATACAAGCAGCAGTGCCCCTACACATGCCTTCAGCCTCTGATCCAGCTGCCTTCTGGCAATTTTGCTACAGATGACCACCAGCAGGTATAGAATCATCAGAATGATCAACGCATGCGTCATCCACAGGCTTCTCCGGAACTCATATATCTCTGTTGCATTCAGTATATGCGTCAGGACGATCAATGCCAGATTAGCATTACAGATAATTCTACAAAACCGGTCATCCCTGATCTCCAGAAAGCTCTTCACAAACAGGATAAAGGACATCGGCAACAGCATGAGCGTAGCAAATGCCAGATAAGAGCATCCCTGCCTGTTGGCCAGGAGCAGTGTTGCCACATCCGTCTCATTGGCCGACCATATTCCCAGCAGGATCGAAAAAATACCCAGATACAATAAGGTTCCGTCGATCCGGCTTCCGCAGCGGATAACGATCCAATAAATACTAATATACAATCCTATCAGTATCACCATCATGCTGATGAGAAAGGCAGGCATTGCCCGGCGCATCACCCAACGATAGATATTATAGCCGCCACCGATATAAAACGTCTTCTGCTGGCCTGCCGTTTCCGGATAACAAGGGGTGAACTGTACCTGCAAGCTGCTCACATTACTTGAAAACCTGACAATATTCCAGGTCCAGCCCGGAGTATTTCCCCATATGCCGGGTACAGCATCCAGCTGATAGATCAGCTTCCCATCTGCATACACCACAATCTCCTGATGTGTCGAATAAAACACGATCGAGTTCGTCTCATCATCGTTTTGATCCAATTTAAAATCGTACAGCTCCCTGCCGTCATCCAAGACGCTGACTGCGTCCGGCGTACATGCCTGTAATGGCTTTACCTCCGGCACACTGTCTGAGGTGCAGATCATGCACAGAAGCACCATAGCAAATACGACTGATACAATTATAATAAGCTTTCCCTGTTCCTTCTCCATTACTTCCCTCAATATCCAACGATCCGTTTGGTACTATAGTACTAATTTTCTTATTATTTGTCAACACAGTATCGTATCTATCTCACGTTTGAAAATATTATAATTCTGCTCATCCCGGAGGGAACAATATATGGCCAGTTCTATGGTTTTAAAACATTTTCTGTAACGAGCGATCACATTGGAAAACGCAGCTGCCACAGCCTCCGGATCATTCTCAAAAGCTCCGCATCCGAACGCCCCCAGAATGACCACTTCATTGCCTCCCGCCACGGCCACATCCAGAATTCTGGTCAGACGCTTCTCATGCAATGCCTGCTGCTGTGCTCTCGTCATCTTCACGGTCTTATTACCGTCTCCGGGATTCATCCCATTGGCCGGGAGCAGACGCAGATTCGGTGCTGCACAGGTGATCACATTCACAGAATACCAATCTGATTCCGGAAGCGGTGCCGGTGTCGCAGTATCGGATTTGAATACAATGACTTTCGGCGTATAGATGCAGTCATCATTGTGGATCGGATCCTGCGCATATCTGTGTGGAGAATAAAAGCCTGCCCACATTTCCTTCGTATTCAGACAAAAATACAGGGTGGAACAACGGCACAGGCATTCCTCCTGGGCAGAGCTTCCCTTGGTCACACCACCTCCGGGATTCGTCGCTGATGCAAAATTGTGAACACATACCCTTTCTCCCGGATACCCGGCAGCTGCCTCATAGCTTCGCTTCTTCGACACTATGATTTCCGCATCCTTCTCATATCTGTCACGATTCTGTGCAAGCTCCGGCATCAGGTCCGTGACTTCCATCATCTCCGGGATCAGCACCTGCTCCGCCACGGAATGCTTCACTGCCTCTTGCAGCCCCGGATCTTCCTTTACCCGTTTTTCTGTATCCTGAAAAATTCTAACATTCTCATCCCTTGCCATGATCCGTTTCTCCTCCCATCTGTCCCGGCACCGGCACTGCAACTGCACTTTCCTTCTGTTCCAGCGGCAGTATCGCATAGTATATCAGCGTGTGCTTGTCATCCGGCTGACAGTCCCGGTGATAATGGCCGAAATACCAATGCCTGTAATGCAGCTTCTGTTCCAAAGTCTCCAGATAGTCCGTCAGCAGATCCGCTGCGCAGGACCGCCCCGTCCCGGCATTGAGCCGTTCCTGCAGCGAGCTGGCACAACAGTGTGTGATCACATAATCTACCTCGTAGTGATATCGTTCCAGATTGCGCAGGCCCTCCTGCAGTTCTCCCTCTGTCGGCAGCTCCTGGGGCCACCAGCTTTCCTGAAGGATCCGGTAGGGAAGATAATTCCGGTCTGCCCTGCGCTTCTGTTCTGCGAAATCCACCGTCTGACGATCCAGAATTCCTCCCTGAATGTCATGGGAAGATGCCCCTCCGAAGGTGAAAAAGGTCTTGCCGTCAATCTCGAAGACCTGTCCCCGTTCCAGCAATATCACCTTGTCCCGGATAATGTGCCGCGCTTTCCCGCCATGCCATTCTTCCAGCGGATATTCCCCGATCATATCATAGTTTTCATGGTTTCCCTGTACCCACAGAATGGTGTAAGGTTTCTCCGCAAAATTTTTACAATGATACTCAAAAGTTTTATCCTTCGCCCAGCACAGTCCAAAATCTCCGCAGATAATGATGTAATCTTCTTTTGTCAGTTCCATGCCGGTTCTCCGTAATCTTTTCGCGGAAAATCTTGTGAAATCCCCGTGGGTATCTCCCGTTATGTAAATCATACTGCTCTTCCTGTGCACCTTCTCTTCCATTCCGCACTATGCGGCATTTCCCCAGATATGACTAGAAGAGGGCACCAGGTCCTCTTCTACCAAAAGCTCCATCGGGCTTACACGATACAAAATAGCTAAAGCAATCAAATTGTCGGCTTGGGGAAAGCACTTTCCGGCTTCCCATTTATACACGGCCTGCGTGGATTCAAAGCCCATGTATTCCATGACCTGCTTCACAGAGATCTTCCGCTCCTGACGGATTGCTCTCATCCGTGCGCCGCTGGCCACAATGTCAAAATGCGGTCTTTCCATCATACGCCTCCTTCCGATGCCATACAGCATCCAGTTGCATATCCGTCTTTCCGTAGACTTTTACTATAACACAAAGAATCTCTTTTGCCTATTAACCGTTGGTTAAATTATCACAAAATTTCCTACCAGTACTGTTCTCCCCAGTATCTGGCCAGAATCCTCTCCATGTTGGCTCTCCCCACCGGGTTGGCCGTATGGATCTCCACCGGATAAAAGGTCTCACGTTCTGCCAGCCATAATTTCATAGTCCTCTCTCCCACATCATTTCCAGGTTATCTTCCGTTCCGGGCAACACTGCGCGTATCCTGTCCGGTAACAATATCACGCGTTTCCCGCACTGAGGGCATACTGCCGTATGGAATGTCTCTCCGGTCTCTACAGACCGGTATTTTTTGATCGTCGGTCCCTCTTCGACATCCATCCACATGAAACGATGGCTGCAGGAAGGACAAATCACTTCACGTACCTGCATTTTTGTTCCTCATCCTATGGGCTCTCTTGCTCTCTCCTTGCTGTAGGATAATATTAGCATACTGCCTGGAAAGAAATACTGTTTCAGGTAAAGTTTACAGGAGTTATTCTATCAGCCCCTGCTTTTTCAACCGGGCCCGTATGGCACCATAGGTCCTGTCATGCTGTCTTGCAATTTCTGCTATTGTCATCCCGAAACCAAATTCCCGCTTAAGTTCCTCGTCTTCCGCAGCATCCCAGGTGCGGCTGGCTCCCTCCGGTCTATTGTGGACTCGGTTATATTCTGTGCGATCGAAGGTACCTTTCTGCGATTCTGCTTCTGGTAATCCTGCAGCCTCTTCTGCCGTCTCACAGATCTCCATGTCTCCTTGTTTCTCCCGGTATTCCCTGATTGCTGTAAGAAAACGCTGTCCATATTTCTCATATTTTGCCTGTCCCACACCGGATACGTCCAACATGGTTCCGCGGTCTTCGGGCAATTTTACACACATATCTATTAACGTTTTATCACTGAATATAATGTAGGGAGGCACTGCCTCTTCTCTCGCGATCTCAAGCCGTAGTCCCCGCAGAAGTTCAAACAATTCAAAACCCTCCCCGGTAAGCATATCTGTGTTTCTACGTCTGCTGCCTCTCTGCTGTCTGCGGGAAGGTTCTTTTTCCTCATACATTTTCACCAAAATTGTGGCATTTTCAAGCTCTGCTAAGGTCTTGTTGCCGATTTTCAGGACACTGTACTGGTCGTCTGTCTGATATAAATATCCCTCCACGATCATCTGATGGATCAGCGACTTGATTTCTTTTTCGCCCAGATCTTTAAGACTTCCGTAAGATTTGTAATGTATCGTCCCCAGTTCTTTCAGCCGTGCCCTGTTCGCTCCCAACAGTGTCCCGACGACTACCGCCTGCCCGTATCTTCCCTTCGTCTCGCTGACGCAATCGAGTACCGCCCTTGCCTCCGCAGTCATATCCACCTCGTGATACTCTCTATGGCAGTTTCCACAGTTATCACAGGGGGACGTCACCTTTTCTCCGAAGTAGGTGAGAATATAATTTCTAAAACAGGAAGTGGTCTGGCAATATCCCTCCATGATCTGAAGGCGTCTGGCATCCCTCTGCCGGATCGGCTCGATATCCTCCGGTGGAACTTCCGAGAAATCCTTATGTTCCAACAGAAACTTATCGATCATAACATCCCTGGCCGAGAACAGCAAAATGCATTGAGAAGGCTCCCCATCTCTTCCGGCACGCCCGGCCTCCTGATAGTAATTCTCCATACTCTGGGGCATATTGTAGTGAATGACATATCGGACATTGGATTTATCGATTCCCATACCAAAGGCATTCGTGGCCACGATCACCGGAAGTCTGTCATAGATAAAATCCTCCTGACTTTTCTTCCTTGCCTCTGTGTCCATTCCCGCATGGTATTTTGCTACCGGAACCCCTCTCTTCCACAGAAGTTCATACACTTCGTCCACATTCTTTCTTGTGGCACAATAGATGATCCCACTCTCCTCCGCATGCTTTTCCACATATTCTATGATAAAATTATCTTTCTTCCGAATACTTTCGACCCTGTAATACAGGTTTTCCCTGTCAAATCCCGTCACAACGATCTCCGGGTTCTGCAGTCCTAAGACACAGACAATATCCTCCTTGACTTCTTCCGTAGCCGTAGCTGTAAATGCACTGAGGATCGGCCGTGGCTCCAGTCTGTTCACAAAGTCAACTATCTTCAGATAGCTTGGGCGGAAATCCTGTCCCCATTGGGAAATACAATGAGCTTCATCCACCGTGACCATGGAAATCTCTGCTCTTGCTGCAAACTGCCCAAACTCCCATGTTTCCAATCGCTCCGGTGCCACGTAGACAATCTTATATGCCCCTTGTGCCGCATAATTCAATGCCTTGGAAATCTGCGATTCCGTAAGGGAGGAATTGATATATGCAGCCCGGATTCCTGCCGCATTCAATGCTTTTACCTGATCCTGCATCAACGAGATCAGCGGGGAGACCACAATCGTAATCCCCGGCAGCATCAATGCCGGCAGCTGGTAACAGATGGACTTGCCCGCACCGGTGGGCATAATCGCCAGAGCATCCCGCCCACTCAGGATCGTATTCGCAATTCGCTCCTGCCCTTTCCGGAAGGACGCATAGCCAAAGTATTTTTTTAAGGTCTCTAATGTATTTTTATTCATTAAACCTCTCAATCATTTTCTATTTCCGTATCGGATAAATAGTCCCGCAATCGTTCATGCACACATTCCTGAATCTTTGCTGCCGTTTTTCTTGCCTTTGCCATTCCAATGCCTATCTTTTTCGCTACCGAAAGAAGATCCTCCATTCCAGGATCTACACCATTTCCATTTACTGTTGTTGCATGCTCTCCACCAATAGAATTGGAATACGTGAGATCATATGCTGGAGAAAGTATCCATCGCTTCTCCCTATCCCTGTATATATAGGAAAAATTCTTGGAATGATCATCTCTGTTATGTGCGAAAACATTGAAACACATAAGACGGTAAAGTTTCTCGCACTCCTCCATGGATTTCGTAAGCTGAAGAGTTAGTTTCATAAGAATATCATAGTCCAGATTGGGAATTCTGTGAGACGTCTCAAGAATTGCCGCTGCCGAAATCATATGAACTTTTCCGTTCTCTCCCTCAGCGACCCGATCAAACCGCTTTGTTCCAAAATATCCTTGTGTTTTTTCCGAAGGAAACAGACGAACTTCTTCCATCTCTATTCCACACTCTTTTGCGCAGAGTGCATAGTCGTACTCCTGCCTACCAACATCCTTGCTATCCTCTGACGAAGGAAATTTTATAATCCAGTCTTCGTTATCTATACGTGGTAGTATTTTGGGTCTCGCACCACCGGAGGATCCTCCTTTTGCAAATAGATAATCCAACTTTTCACTGGTATCTGTCTGAAGAATGCGCTCACATTCTTTTGCGATTTCATCCAATGTTAATTCGTTATAAACGGATTCTAAGGGAATCGTGGGGCGGTAAGTCAAGGCTCCCATACCTGTATTTCCTACAATTGCAAGTCTCTCCAGACTCCCTACTGTATGAGGATTCAACCCGTTTTTTCTCATCAGTCGATCTACCAGAAGACGTCCCCAGCCATCCGGAAGACTGTCCGCAAATACACCAAACAGTCCTTCAAACGGATCTATTTTCGGCACAAAAACCCTCTTTTCCAAAGGAAGAGAAAATGGGCTGATCGAGAATCCCTCCTGTAACCATTCATCACTATACGCAAACGCCGCAAGCCGGTTTTGATATAATGCCATTGTTCCGACCTTCCGGTCATGATAATATACATCCAGCTTATTCAGTCTGTCCATGAAGTATCTCCTCTATGGAATCAAATGGTACCTCCTCAAATAAAGCTTCCAGCTCTCCCTCCACTCCAAGAGCTATTGCAAGTTTTGTAAAAGACTGCAGTGAAATCTCTCCGGTCTGCTCAAAACGCTTCAACGATCCGAGACTTACACCTGATCTGACTGCGAATTCCTTTTGGGAAATTTTCTTTCTCTTTCGAAGCTGTACTATTCGCTTTGCAAGTTCCATATTTATTTCTGCCCATGTTTTTTGATATAAATTAACCATGCTAATATTTTATCCATTTTCCATCAAAATAGCAAGAAATAGATAAAATATTATCCCTTTTATATAACGATTCCGTTGCAGTGATCTACTTCATGCTGGATGATCTGGGCTGTCCAGCCGGTGTATTTGCCGTGTTGTTTCCGGAAATTGCTATCCAGATAATCCACTTCAATCTCTTCGTATCTCGTGCAGGGTCTCACGCCTTCCAGCGACAGGCATCCTTCCTCTGTCTGGTACGGACGCAGTTTCTTCGTGATCACCGGATTGACCATGGCAAACTGAAAGGGTCCTGCTGCCACTACAATAATATTTTTCCGGACTCCTATCATATTTGCCGCCATTCCGACACAATGATCCAGATTCGCTCTCAGAGTATCCAGCAGATCTGTCACTACCTGTTTGTCCGTCTCCGTCGCATTCTCGGATTTCTGTGCAAGAAACATCGGGTCTCTCATAATTGTTTTAATCATCGTCCTTTTCCTTCCGTCTGTAGGTATCTATTGTTGTCATTGGGTAACTAAGCAGGACTCTCTCTGAAATCACAGACATCAACTCTCACTGATATAGAAATTTTGAAATAGAAAAACTGCTTATGCATAGAGGATAGCAAACTGTGCCGGGATTGTCAACGTAGCATAATAGCCAAATTCAGACGGTTCGAATTTGGCTATTATTTTACGCTGTTTTAGAACTTTACAACTTCCGGTGCATGGGTGAAAGAGGAAAACGTAGCAGTCGCATTTTTGAAATAGAACACCTCTGTGTTGCCGTCATCCGCGGAATACATCTTCTGCAGGGAAGGATATGCATCCAGCATGGACTGTCTTGCCTCTCTGCGGTCATCCTCCACAAGTTCTCCGGCTACCCGCAGCCACTCGCCGTTTTTAAAAGCGCAGATCTCTGCCTTTGGATTCGCATGCAGCTGCTTCGAAACCTCTTTTACTTTGCCGGTCTGTATGTAAAGTTTTCCTTCAAAAATGTGTGCTGTTCCAAAAGGTCTGACTCTCGGCTGGTCACCCTCTACGGTTGCGAGATAATATGTTTCTGCCTCTTTCAAAAATTTTACTACACGTTCCATTTCTGTATCCTCCTGTCTCTTTTGTTCTATATCCTCAGTTCCAGCCCTTCCATACCTCCGGGCAGTAACCAATCGTAGACTGTTTTCCGTTTCTGACAATCGGTGTGCGGATCACCGATGGATTCTCCAACACCTTTGCCAGCTTGTCCTCTTCCGCAATGTACTTAATAAGCGCCAAGGTGTCCTAATCCTTCCCCTCCCAGTTGACCATGTTCTCCAGGCCGCCGTTCGCCTGCGCAACGGAAGTAAACTCTCCCTTGCTCATGCCTTTTTCCTTCATGTCGATGAATTGGTATTTGATGCCACGCTCCTTGAAAAAACGCTCGGCCTTCTTGGTATCGTTGCACTTTTTTGTGCCAAAAATCTGGATGTTCATTTGAATCTCCTGCTATCTTATTCCATACTTCTCCTGCATTGCATTCATTACTTCCGGATCATCTAATGTTGCAATCTTGTCTGCGTCCCCTCCGGCACTCATTTTTGCGATCAATGCCAGCAGTGACTTTCTCTCCTCCATGCGTCCCTGCTGCAGCCCTTCCTTTAGACCTTCCTGTAACCCCTGTTGTAAACCCTCTTCCCGTCCACACTCCCGTTCAGCCTTGCAGAGCTTCTTTTCTTCTTTTTCTTTGTCATACTCAAATATACTCACTTTGTATACCTCCGCTCGATTTAGTTATTTTTCTCAAACTCTAATGTCTGTCTGATACTGTATCCGTCCTTTTTCAAATCAGAAAACAGCGCATCTATCCTGACCGGTGTCACGCAGATCAGGTTCATGGGATGCTCTAATTTTTTCAGTGCTTCCAGTGGAATCTTCTTATATTCCGCGTGGGCATTGTAACTGTCGGAAAACGGTTCTATGATCTCCGCACGGCCCATAATCTGTAAACTTTTCAGATTACCGAATCCATCATACTTGTCAAAAATGGCAAGGCTTACATTTGCATTCTTCTCCAGACCTATGAACTTCTCCCCGCCTTCGGAAAACATCCAGAATTTCCCGTCGTGGTAACTATACTCTATCGGCGTACATCTGACATAATCACCGCTTCCCGTGGCAAGCGCACAGGTGTTGTTCTCGTGAATATATTTTTCTACCGCCTGCTTCAGTGCCTCCTCCGGCATGGTGATCTTTTCCTTTTTGTTCCAATATTGAGCTGCCTGTTCAAATTGTTCGTGGGTCATAATGCCATCTCCATACTCCTGAAATTCACACTTTTATTCCAGAAAAACTTAATAAAACCCTGTTCTGTATATCCCTTTAAACTTTTGCGTCAAGTCTTCGCCTTCCGTCTCGAAAGCATGTCTTACGGCCTTATTATATACCAGTTTTCCCGTTTCGACATCATATTTTCGGATTCTGCTGTTATATACAAAAATCAGCCGGTTGTCCCTCAACAATATTTTTTGCAAGCGTTTGGTAATCACTCCCTGATATGGAATGGGTTCCAATTCCCCTCTATATTGCCACTCTCCGTTGGCGAACCGAAATAAAAATACCCCGGCCCTCAGTCCTCTTGCCACCAAAAGTAGCACCGTACCGCTGCAGTCAAAAACAGCTCCGCTCATGTATGTCGAAAATATTCTTGCACAGTTGCAACGTTTTGCTGTTCTATCAATAATACTGACCTTTCTGCCCTCGCGGACAACCTCCCACTTTCCATCCTCCGAGGGGACCAGCACCTTTCGGTGCTCAGCATTTGCTTTCGGATTTTCCCTCTTATTATCCGCCAATAATGTTACAGGAATCGTATCCGTCCGAAAAATCATGACTTGATCTTTATTTATCCCGAAGGTATTGATAAAAGTCTGTACCCGCTCCAGATCCCCATTTCCATAACAGCCAAAGAACCACTGCATCCGGTTCCTGTCTTTATTACACTTGATGATCTCTGCAAAATAATCCCAGTCCACCGGATAAAGCGAATGCCCTATGGTGACTATCTGCCGGATATCCGCTAATCCATCAAAAAAGGCATAATTACTCTGAATGATCTCCTTACATTTTTTCGTCAATGTATCATCAGCCTCCACGACCATCTGCAAAGCGATCTGCTGCACATCGTATAATAGCTGGGCATGCTCATCCAGATTATCGATTGCAGAGTAATCATCTTCAAATTCATAGGCTGCATCATTGGCTCCCGGAATATGCCCCAGAATCAACCTTTGCCGTCCCCTGCCGGTCTTCTTCCGACAGCCATGGATATAGCAAATATTCCCGGCATCCGCGCCATACAAATCTTCCACGAATTCCGTATAATTAAAATTTAATACTTTCCCGCCTTTGATCACATTGCACAGCGGCCTGTCATTCGTATTGGTATGCAGACTGCCGATCCATTTACGGAACCGGTCCATTAATTCCGTCGACATGGAAATAATCGGCTCCACCGCCATTTCTGCGGACATATAGATCTCGGCCGCACCTGCATCTTCATCGTATGCCCCATTTATATCCAGAAAATTATCTATGATGTACGGCTGGCACATAGCCTCGATGTTGATTTTCCCCAATGCCCCCTCAAAATCCGCCCACAGGTCATCGGTTTTCAGATATTTTTCCAGATAAAACCGGACCGTACTTCTCTTTCCCAGAGTCCTGCTGAAATCGTAATAGCTGGATCTGACGCCATGCAGCATATCAAATCCGTTGCCAATCACATAAAGAGAACCCTCCTTAACAGCTTCCCCCATCTCTTCCAGAGATAACAGATTCCATTCTTTCAGATTCTCTTCAAAATTTTGACTGCTTTGAAATTCTTCGTTGGTCATATATAATTCTTCTTATCCTCAAGACATACAGCTTTTGATCTTTTCGATCAGTGTCACATCCGCTTATCTTTATCTGTTTGTCAAAATATTTTATTTACATTTGACAAACCAACGTATACTACATATATTAATTGCAGTCAACTTGGATGAATAAAAGTTGGTGCTCCCCTCAGCAGTCATACTGCCATTCGCCATCCACCAGATCAATTTCCAGTTCATCAAATATCGTTTTACTCCTATCTGCTGCATCCCATAATTCGAATTCCAAATGTTTTGCTCCAGACGCCTGAACAATCTCTTCAATAAGATCCTCAAATAGTTCTGTGCCAAATCCTCCTATTTTAGCATTATCCATCAGTTGAATATAAAGCTGATATTCTGTATCGCTATTCTTATCCAACTGTATAGCTCCACAAAACTGTCTATCTCTTCTGTAAATGCACCAAAAATATTCCTTGCTTTGATAATGTTCCCAAAGTTCTTCAAAATAATCTGATTTATCCTTATCAGCTATTACATTTTGAGCTTCCTGGATTATTTTTGCCCAAGGCCTTGACTCTTCTAATAATTTGAGATTTTCTTTGTCAGTATGTTTTACTTTATCAACAATAAAATGTTTACTTTCTAAATACATACTAATACATACTACTTTCCTCCGACCAAAAGATTAAACATCGTTCTTTCTAGTATTATTCCTCCTCAATTCTTGTCATTCTGATATTATGTAATGCCACTCTGCGATAGTGATCTGAAATCTCTCTGAGTACATCAGCATATCTGGAATATCCTTTTTTCTCAGCCAACTCTGCTCTCATCTCATAATCGGCAGACAATTCAAGTTCTGGTCTTCCCTCTGGATCTATGCCGTGAACGCCTCTCCGGTTCACTATTCCAACATCATATCCATGACGAAGTTCTTCATTTTCTGCCTTATTAAGTTCTTCCATAATCACTTTTTGCGGAAGCTTTTCATCATCCAGTTGAGCATAGGCAAGCCCAGAACCAACCTCCTGCATTGCAACCACATAACGATCATTTTCCAAACTCCATGCTTTTACAGAAGCCATCCAGCTTTGAAATACATTTTCGTGAAATTGACCATTCCAATCTATTCCCGGCGTAACTTTATAATCCAGCAGAATGCCACATAAGCGTTCTCTCAATCCCTTGTTCAACCTGATTTGATGTGTTTCTTCCGAATGCTTTTTGTAAAACAGCTCAATCAAACTGCAGAAATAGTCTGGATCATTACTTAATCTAGTATTTAAAGCATGTGGCTGCACCTCAGAATACTCATCCAATACAGGTAAATAGATAAATTCGATGTCGCATTTTAACTCCAAGGCAACATCATCTTGTTTCTGTAACCAGCCAATCAAGTTACGTGCCCCATAATCGTCCACTGTCTCTGTCCCAATTGATTTTTCGGTTCCTGCCAGCCACAACATATCATATACACGTTGTGCAGTAAATAGCTTTCCCAACTCAGATCTCCCGACAATGTTAACTACATCAACATACCTTTTACATTTCGTAAAATTTTCAACGATTAGTTTTAATTCTTCGCTCTCATCCTCATTATAAACATACGGCACAGTCGCGATTTTCCAATATGTTGCTTCATCTGGCAGCAACTGTTTAACTACGCTATAAAGGTCTAACGAAAAAGGAATTTTTGAAAGTGTTTCTAAAACTTCCTTTGTATCCTTTTGCACCAGTGATGTTTCCATCAATTTTTCTGATCCCTGGTTATAGATAAATGCACTGACACAGGGAATATAAAACTGTAACGATAATTGCCCTGCACAATATTTATCAATTATAATTGAAATTTCCTCCAATTTTAAAGAGCTACCAAGTTTTTGGGCAACATCATACATATTTTTTACTGCGTATCCAAACTTTTCTGTCTCCTCAGCTCCAAATTGATCAAATATGTTTTTAACTGCTATGGCTTTTTTATGCTCCAATGTTTTCCAGTATGTTCCAAAATCCTCATCCGGTACGTATTCGTTTTCCAAATATAATTTTTGATACTTCACCCTGATGTCCTTGGGTTCTATTGACTGTATCAAAGACTGTATTCTGTCAACCTGCCGATAGACAGCCGTCCCTTCTTTTAAATTAGGTTCAGCTATTTGCTTACGTAAATTAAGCCACAGAGTAAACAGTTCCCTTTCATTCGCGAATTCCTGTTTTTGCTCAATACAATCTAAATATTCAAGCAATGTTGGTTCTTTCATATATCTGATCTGCTTTGCAAGAATCGACAGCTTTTCTATTTCATCTTTAGAAGTCTCCACTGCTAATTCCAAGTTGAAAGCATACTGTTCATATACTTCTGCCTTCGTTATTTCTATTTTTTCAGGAATTTCCAATAATAAATACTCTGGCTTAGCGTTCCCGGATGTTGTTCGTGTCTGGTTTGGCAACAGTTTTACTAACACCTTCCAAAATACCGATGGATCATCATTTTTTAAACACCGCAAAGCATTTTTTCTCTTTTCCGCATCGGCAAGTGTCTGTGGATGCCAAGGAAGTAAAATAGACACTATGGAATTAATTGGTGTATTCATCCAATTTGTTTTCTCATAGGGAAGCGCTGCCAAAAGACCTAACGCACTAATAGCCGGGACCAAATAATCCGGGGACCAGGCTATGGCTTCTATTGCCCAAAGTATATGGGTGATATAATTAGGCTGCGTAATGCTATTGCCACTCTTGGGAAAGAGACGCAATATCTCTTGTGGTTTGTAAATTGTGCTCCATTCAATCTTTTTCAAAAATTCGTCCGGCAAAAGCTCCGCTATATTCTGCAGACAATCCTGAAGACTTGCCCACATTATCCAATCTCCCTCTTTCAATATGGCTCGTACTAATTCGTATATGGAACCTTCTATGTCTTTTCGATTACATCTTGACAATTCAGGCAGTGATTTTTTTATCCAGCATAAACTTTTTGCCAGGCTTTTCCGAAGTATCTTCGAATTATCATACTCACCTGAAGTCTCGATATAATACGGATTGGGGCTTATTACTCTTTGGCTCCTCTGGGAAAGTACAATTTGCGCTACTTGCAACAAACGGTTCACGCAATCGTCAAAAATCATGTTTTTACATTGTTCCAGCAATTCCTCTTTATGAAGTACTTTCCAAATTCCATTCTCTAATTTTAAATATTCAGAATTTTGGCAAAGCATACTCCGTGCTCTTGATTCAAATTCTGAATATTCCATATTCGATATTTTCTCTACTATCTGCCGATCAAATTCATTCTTTTCATCCCAAGAATCGATGAGTGCTAACATAGGAATGAACAAGTCAATTTTTTCAAGGGGCGACGGCAGCGGTTGTATACTCTCTTGATTTGAAAAAAGATCCAGAATTTCTCTGTCAATATTTTGCAGACTTATATTTGCTGCTGTCTGATTACAGTAGCCGGCATATTCCACCAGTCGGGACCATACAAGCTCCGCTTTTTCTGTTGAATTGCATTTTATTAAGGATATCGATAAGGCTCTGTTAATACTTTCCTCACAATCCACATCAAATAAAAATAATATAAAACATTTACAGAATTTCCATAATTCAAAATCAGTGGGCTTCCCTTCATTCGTTTTCGCAATGCACGCCGCTATTGCAGCCAATGCTTTTTTGTTGTCATCATTCGAAGAATTGGTATGATATATTCTGTCAGCAAATTGCTTTTCATCACCAGAGACTTCCGCCTGAGCATGTAAAAATCTTAAAGCCTGTTGTGATTTGTAAGCAATCTGAGCTGTTACTAAAGCTATTCTATCATTGTCTCTATCAAAATTATCTTTTTGAAAATCGCTCCAGGCAGCTGTAATAACTTCTTGAAATGTTTTGTTTGTTTCACTTACCGTAATACTATGTTTTATCTGACACAGTAATTTTCCCTCAGCCAATCCCCTATAAGTAAACACAGCCAGATCATCAACATCATATTGCATTTTTGCCTGAAACCAGACGCTCTTTGTCTGCTCATTCATCGCAGGGCAAAACCCGTCTACCAACAATGAAAGAAGAAACATTGCCTGTACCTGCTGCTCAAAATTTACTCCACCACCGCCTGTGGAAAAGGCATTACTTATTTTGCTGACTGTGTTTTTGGACATATACTTCCCCTATACCTGTTCTGCTGCATCGCCTTCGGATTACTATTACTACCCCTTATCTATTATATCCTAATCAAGCATGCAACCCCTAATCTTATCAATCAACGTCACATCCGCCGGAAGCCACTGTACGGAATCCAATTCCTCCTTCGTCAGCCACCTGGCTGCTTCCGCCTCAAGAAGCTTCAGCTCTCCCGAAACAACCTCGCACCAGAAACAATCCATGGACAAATGGAATGCCGAGTAATCGTACTCTATGGTGTCTATCAGATCACCGACCCTGACCGTAGCATCCAGTTCCTCTTTGATTTCTCTAATAACTGCCTGCTGTGAAGTCTCCCCGGCTTCGATTTTACCGCCGGGAAATTCCCAGCCACCTTTAAATTCTCCATAACCTCTTGCGGTGGAAAATATTTTTGTTTTGTGCTCTATAGAATCGCAGATTACAGCTGCGACTACGCGAATGGTTTTCATACTGCTTTGTTCCCTATCAACATTTTTTATTATAGCATCACTATTCTCGTATGATTGTTTCCTTACATAGATTTCTCACGAATAATATATGACACAGGCTTCATTTCATATTTTTCTTCAGTTATTCCACCATCATATATTCTTAAATCAGCAGTCCTTGTCTTTTCATTAAAATTATATAGCCGATAAATTTTGTAAGCATATCGAGGATTTAATGATTCCTCTACTTCACGCCGTGACATATAAAAATTATCCACATTTGCTGTTTTTGTTGTCTTTACTTCTATATGTATTTCGTTTTCTTCTTCATCATAGGAAATGATATCATATCCTAAACCATCTCCTATTGTTTCAGCAACATATTTGGCGTGCAATCGAGACCCCTGTGCTTTTAGTCTTGCATTTTCATATTCAAGAACAAGTAATTCTCCTGCCGTGCCTACTGTTTTGTTTCTTCTGTTCAGCTCAATATAATCTATTTTTCCTACAAATTTTTTCTCTACCAGCATTCTTTTTGCATAACTCATTACACGCCTTTTCATTGTACTTTTATGCATAACAGAAACTGTAAACTCCGCATTTTCGACACTTGTAGACAGTGAAGTCTGCTCCTCTGCCGCCCGTGTTGACTCCTCTTTAATTACTTCGCATTCCGAATCCTCAACCAGTCTCCAAAAATCATCCGCTTCTATCTTATTCATTCCATAATTTACCCAGAAGCCCTTCCATCCCGGACCTGGTTTTTCTCTTGTTTTCCAGGAAAACTCTTCGATCCAAGGATCTCCCTGGTCTATAGAATGCACAAGCCTAAATGCATGAGAAACATTTGCTATTACATTACCCTGATCATCAATTTCTGTAATTGAATCAATGATTCCCCCTCCATATATATGAAATAATTTGTCTTCAGCTAACTTTGCCGGCCGTCTATATAGAAAAAAGGAGTTCGGTACCAACTGGTTATATTTATGAATATTGTATGCATATCCCGTAAAATCACTATCCGCATGCTGATGGCCTTCTTCTTGTTCACTCATAGCTTCCTGGTGTGAATCCAAAATAAAGAAGCAATCTGCTTTAAATTGCTTTAAATATTCCTTAACCTTCACCTGCACTTCCTCCTTTCAAGGTAACCATTATTGTTTTACTTAAATCAACAGTTAAGTTCTATCACTGTACCATCTAATAAAGAGAGATCGACATTATACTCTAAATGTTCAATTCCCTTAGGAATAGTTCCTCCCACAAAGCTTTCCGGAATAATTTTGGGAAAACTTTCATCCACTTCATATTGTAGTATTTCATGCACTTGAAATTTTTCATTTCTCGCACTGGATCCTGCTCCATACCCTTGACGACTTAATTTTCCATTTAACTTATCTCTCGATTCACCGGCATTTGCAACAAGCCGGTCAACAACATCGTTTATACACTGACCATTAATATTCTGCTCAAATCGACAAAAGTACAAAAATAGTCTTTTATTTTTTTGCATTTGAAATTGACCTGCAACATGTATTATTTTCTCATATCTACTTGTCGTAGACTTAATCTCATATTCCACATCTTTTCCAATCAAATCATGTGATGTTGAATTAGGACCTCCCCATTCAACATTTACACCTTTTTGTAAAAGATATTCGTACATTAATAATTCCCCCAAAACAGCATAGGATTTCTTCTCTGTGATAGCATTCCCAATCAATTGTCTCCAGTTTTTCCACCATTCAACCGGACAGTCTATCATTTTTTTCTTTTAGTTCCTTCCACACCAGGATCAACAAAGTCCTCACAAAAAACAGCAAATTCGTTACGGGTACTTTCAATGGAACTGGTTAAAAAGAGACAAGATCTTGGAACTCCTTCTATAGTAATAAATCCAGTATGTATTTTAGCATTAGCAAATTCCTCATTGATCTCAGAGCCATTATAAGGAACAGCCACCCCAAAACTATTGAAAAAACGAACCACATATGCCGGGCAATCGTTTTTCAAACACTCAATTTGATATGCTGAATCTATGTCGCTATCAGAAAACAGTTTTTTTATCTCATCTCTTATCATCTGTTTAGTTCTCCCTATCAAAGGCCTTTCTTACCTGTATTGCAATTCCTTTTGCCAATAATGGCGGAACCGCATTACCAATTTGTTTATATGCGTCTCCCATAGCACATTGAAACAGAAACGCATCTGGAAAAGATTGTAATCTGGCTGCTTCTCTTACAGAGATTCCTCTTGGTTCAACCGGATGAATATGGCTGTATGTATCTACTGAAAGATGGGCTACCAATGTATGTGATGGCATATCCTCTCTTAATTTCTGCCATTTACTTGTGAAATTTTGTCGATCGTACGGAGGCACTATTTCTTTTTTAAGCTTTTCATAAGCCTCACTATCCTCTGACATGGATATTCCTCTCGCCTTCAATGCCTGCTCAAACAGTTTGTCAGCAATACTAGATGCCTGTATAAAGTCATCTCCCTGTTTCATCTCCGCAAAAATAGGAAAATCACGCAAAGTCTTTCTATAGCAATGCCCTGTAACCATACTTATTCCCGGTCCATACCAATTTCGCATTTGACTTTGAAAATCATTTTGCGGTTCACAACGATAATCTAAAGGCATATTGATTTTATTAAGAACATATTTTGTATACGGAGTTGGGAATAGTTCTGGTAAATCTCCAAAAGCATCTCCAACAGTAACCCATGATGGCAAATCATCTCCTGCCTCATTGGGCAGCCGAAAATTCTCATATTCAGAAAAGCTGTTAAATCTCATCTGTGTTTGTGTTTTTTTATTAGCCGGATTAGTATTCGTTGGAACAGGCAAATTAATCGTTGTTCTTTCCCCTCTTCTAATTGCAATTACAAATACTCTCTCTCTAATCTGCGGGACCCCATAATCTGCTGCATTTAATGCAGTCCAGTATGCATCATAACCATTCTCTTCCAAAATATCACAAACAATTTGTGGTATATTTCTGTCTCCATAATTTGTTGCCTCCGGAACATTTTCCATTATTACCGCCCGTGCATCCAACGCCAGTGCAAAACGTAAAAAGTCCTGATATAAATACCCACGTTTGTCATTCGTATTAACACGGTGTTCTCCCAGCGATCTTAGCTTAGCCCTTCCCGCAAGAGAATATGCCTGGCATGGTGGCCCACCAATCACAATGCAACCGTTCTCTCCAATTTTGTCCTTAAACATATCTGGACTTAGTTCTGTAATATCCCCACATATATGTTCGGATTCTTCTCCAAATCTCCAATGTAAGTTATATGATGCTGTCTCAGCAGCCTCTTTCATTAGTTCAATCCCGTGTGTAATATGAAAGCCCGCAGCCTGGAAACCAAGTGCCAGACCACCGCAACCAGAAAAAAGATCTATAACCTCTGGTAAATTATCAGTTAACAAATTCAAACAACTCCTTCACATATACATAAACTCCGCCTTCAATCAAATCCGGTTCAACAACCTGCGTTTTTGCAGTATTCAAAACCATCACCTGACGAAATTTTGTATTATCATATTTATCTCTATTGGTAGAATAGTATTTCATAATTTCCCGATATACATCCACTCTATAGCCTGCTGCTCCTGACCGTTCAACAATCTGAACAATTTCATCCGTAGAATTATCTTTCAAAATATTAAAGGTGGCCATGAGATCGTCCTGGCCTTTTTCATCCATTTGCATAGAAAGATAAATATACCACCAGATTACCTTTAAATATATTCTTCTTCTGGTTTTCCAAAATCTTTCTTCGTTAACATTTCTTTCAACAATACTATTTTCAGCTTTTACCTTGGTGCCACGATACCTGTCATGTACAATATCCGGAAAAATTTTCACGCAAAGATACATCCATACCTGATCATTGGATGCCATTCGTACACTAAAATTATATTTTTTCATTATTTCATAGAAATCCAGAGCAAAGAAAAGATCCGTAAAATATTCTTTTTTCTTTCTATAATCTACATTATCCCTTACCTTAATTTTTGAGTTTTCATAAGCCTTAATCACTTCAGTGCGCAAGAGCTTATATTCTTTAGGCATCTCCAGTTCAATCTGCTTCGGCCAATCAGCCACCATATCATTAAACGTATCCTTATCCATCTGCTGCCAAGTATTGGTAATAGCTGATGCATCCAATTTTGATAAAATTTTCCACTCCATATCTCTTTCGCCTCTATAACATCATTTTCATCATGGATCTCCGGATGTCCCTTGCCAAAACATCCGGATTGCCCGGATCATATGCCCAACTATATAAATGAATGAAATAATTAATAACCGATGAAATGCTCCCTGGATTTAATCCATTTCCCTGAATAGTGTTGTCCCGGTAAACATCATCATTTAGTACTTTCATAACAAGTAATTGCAATGATGAACATATTATTTCCATAAGCAAAGGGGAATTTTTTATCCCTTCATTAACATTAAGCGCTGCAAAATCCTTATGTGCCGAATTCAAATAAATACAAAAGTTATCATCTGTAAAAGAGTCCTGAGTCGGATCTTCCCAGTTACACTGTACCCACCATAATGGTTCTGTTGGATTGGAAACCATATGAATAGGAAATAGTGATCCATTTCCATCTATGATTACCTTGGTTTCGTCCAGTACTCCCAATATTGTTCCCGTAAAGTACGCCAAATATTTTTCGTTTTCAGCAACATTTCCTCTTCTTTTCAAGTAAAGAACTGTCTGCATCACCAATGTTCCTCGCAATAGTTGGGATGGAAATCTTACACTTCCCTTTATCTCGCAAGTTCCCATTTCTTTTTTACTGAGTTCCCCCACCTGTTCAACGCCTCTCACACTGGCATCTGGAGCAGTCCACATGATTGCCACTCCAATTATTCCATCATCAGGCGCCAACCCTTTCGGTCCAAAAAGGAATGCCGGAGTGGTTATTATACTCTTACATTCAGCAATAAGCTCATAGTCTTCTGGGTGCCATTTACATCCTTGATCTTCCAATTTTAAAACAGCTGTCCTGGATGTAGAAGAATCCGTGGGAGTGGCAGAAAGCTGACGAATCTCACCATTGTCATGAAAGGAGAAACTATATTTTGTTGCGATATATCCCGACTTAACCACAAGCTCTCTGGATACTTTTGGAAAAGCCTCCAATACAATTGCCATATCAAGCCTCCTCCTTTAGCACAATAGTTCCCTGAACACCATTGAGCGAATATCTCATTACACCATCTATGACATAATTGTCTGGGTCTCCCGTTGTTATTTTTATTCTCTTTTTAGTTCCACTCATTGCCGTCCTTTCGAACTCAAAATTTATTCCACCTATTTTTATATCAGCTGAAATATCTGTTTCCCCGCCAATTAAAGTAACCAAATCCTTCCCCTTACCTCGTGTAACTGACGTCACTGTAAATCCATTCAGCACAATCGGAAATGCCGAACCGAATGTTTCTTCCCATTCGCTGCTTGGAATTGTTCTTCCCTCTGCATCTACAACGATTTCAATTATCGCTGTCTTTTGCTTTCCAAACAAAATCCTAACGGGCATTGCTATTTCACTCTGTCCAAATATGGGCAAAGCCATTTGCTTCATTACAACATGTACAGTATTATTTACATTTCCTCCTGTCTTCGTTGATCTTGCTCCATCTCCGCCTGTTCCTCCAAGCCAAGCTGTTCCTCCTTTGGCATCATCCCAATATGAAAAGTCTGTCGGGGGCAGCAACAGATCTGCCAGCATCTTTCCTAAACCCAGATTTTTCTTTTCCTCTGTTCCAATTGTTATAGCAGAGAAATCATCTTTTATTTTTTTTCTTACTCCGCGCTTTATTCGCTGAATAATTTGTGGATTCCCTCCAGGTATTGTCCAATCTTCCCACGCCTTATGATCAGCCTTTTCACTGCCTCTTATATATTCCTCCAAAGACATATCCGTTTGAGAGAGCATATTATTGGAATTTGCCACAAAAATTGCTACAATATATTCGCCAATTTCACATTTAGGAATATTATCCGTCCAATCCCCTGTCGTAGCATACGCAACTATCATTCCAGGCTTTCTGGTAAATAAAACAATAGGATCATTATACATCGTGTCCGAGCTTAACTTATCAATATAGTAGTACGGATTCGGTAAATGATCGGGTTCTATCATTTTAAGATCTTCAGATGTCACTTTTAGATAATTTACCACTCCTGCCGTTGCACATCCCTTTTTGAAAGTATTATTTCTTATTTCTACTTCCTTACTGGATATTTTTTTTCCATTAAATTCATTATCATTTTCAGGTGTTGCATTATATAAGTTCTGAATAAGTTGAAACACCGGCGCCATTTTACTATATGTAATTTTATCGCCGTTTATATTCACTCTTAAATATTGACCCTTGTATTCTTCATTTTGAATACGGGGGGCATACCATCTCTGTATAGCTATCTTTATATAATCTTCAATACTGGTTTTACACCAATAAGGGATCTGGTAATCTTCCACATGACCAGCAGGAATTGTTTCATCCAAAAGTTGTTGCCTGTTGATAAAAGGAATCAATATCATTGTTCCAGTTGCCATCTCGTCAAATGTATCAACGCCAAATGCAGAGACAATCTTTTTTATCGTCTGCTCATCAGTTACTGGGATTGTTGATTTACCATTTTCATCATATGGGTCTATTTCCCCCCACCAGGCAATTCCTCTCCTAAGTCCTTTTCCATCAGTAAGAATTGCATCACTTTTTTTCTCGTCTTCTACCAAAGCTGCAGAAAGTCTTGATTCATATGAACCATCTTCTTTTTTTATGCGGCTATAATAAACAACCAACCCTATTCCTATGCGAAAATATACTGTCTTTCCCAGCCCCCACGAGCCACCAGAGCCATATTGGTCCTGCGGTTTACTAATTTCTGTAACTAATTTTAAATAGTTTCCAAATTTGCCATCTTCGCCTATATCCGCTTTTCTGATCGGTCCAGTAAGTCCCACGGTATTAGTATCTCTAATAGCAATAAAGTCGCAAATGTTGCCACATTTTTCTTTCAAATTGCTTTCAATTTCTGCAAAAAAATTGCATACTTTATCTGTTTCTGTCCTTCCTGTTATAAAGTCTACATTAACCGCTCTGCTTGTTTTATTACCTGCATCAAGACAATTTTGAAGCGCTTCTCTTACAAGAAGATCCAGCTTATTCGTATCATTATTCTGTATTAATCTGAGAAGTGAGCTTCCGCTCTCTGCCATTTTGTCATACGGAGACGCTATTTCAATTTGCATTGTTATCCTCGCCCTCTTGGTCATCGTTCATTTGTTTTATTTTCACTTTGGTAACTGCCCCATGTTTTCCCCGTATTCCAGGTATTACCATAGTAATACCTATAAGGTCTTCTTCCACATTAAGCGGAGTTCTATTTTTTCTCGGTTGAGGCTGTGAATTTTTGTCAATCATATAAAGTAATAATAACGGTATCTTTTCAACATGAGCTAAATTTCTATAATCCTTATACTCCGTGCTCATTTTTTTCGTAGTACGCATTTTTTTCCAGTTTTCAGCCCCTATCATATCCTCTGTAATATCCGCAACATAATCTTTTTTTCCCGAAAGAACTCCTATATTAAAGTGATCTCCACTATCACTTTTACAGCTACGATTAATTTTTCCAACAGATATTCCAGAATCCAACGTCCACTTTTGGCTTTCGTCCAACTTGTCCGCATTCACACCACACATGAGAACATTCCATGTTGTCATTTCGCCTTTTTCCGTCTGTGCCTCTATCCATTCTTCCAATAAATCAATTTGCTGAAATGCCTTTGATGTCTCTGCAACCTTAAATCCAGCGTCAAAGAAATTCTTTTTTATCTCAGTAAACTGTATATTTTCCCACACAAATGCTTCGGCATTTTCCGACTTTCTTGGGCTTCCAATCAATGCCAAAAATCTATTGGCAACATCAATATTATTCTTTAATACTGACGTATCTCTGGTATATACAGTCAGTTGTGTATCCATTCCAGAAAAATCAACACCAGCAGCTTCTGCCATCTGCATTTTGTTTTTAGAAGTAAGTGCCATCCAACTTACTTTCGGAGACATAAGAAGTGCAAGGTTAAAATCAGCAGGACTCATTCCTGCTACCATCATCTGATAAATTTGATCTCTTAAGTCTGAATCTACATCTGTCAGATATTCAAATTTATCAACACAATCTGTCGTCATCCATATTCGCGGAAGTAGTTCATAATGCTTTCTATATCCAAACCATCTTCCCATCTGCATAAGCGTATCGGCCTGTTTTACACTTCTTAAAAAGAATGTGGAAACCAATCCCTCCAATGTTAATCCTCTCGAAAGCGTATTTCCTCCAACAATAATAAACGCAGTCGAATAATCCGGTGCATTAACACTGTTCTTGTCCGGATATGCCAATCTCATATGCATGCCATCCTCGTCCACACCATTTTTCCCACAGTTATCAATACAAATATGTATGCCTTTTATATATTTAAGTTCTCCCTCTTCATCCATTCGAATAGGGGATATCTCCCCTACAAGTTCTTCAATATATGGTATTAATATCTCATATGGCGGATATTCCCATATTTCATTATCAGGATGCTCATATTCTGGATAAGCACGTCGCAACAGCGAGATTGTCAACTTCTGTTTTTGTTCAACATAAACATTTTCGCACAAATCGACAATCTTACTTTTATTTTTTTCAATCCACTCTTGGACAGCATTACTAACATTTTCATGATGTTCTTGTTTTTGACTGGTATGAATAAGCATACTGACTGGCTTTTTGTATCCGTAATATCTCATAATCGCTGCTGATATAATAAACCAGCATATTGCCTCTTTTAATGATTGCGGTATAATCCCCGTATCATTTTTCTGTGTATCAATGATAGTGCCCACATCTTTTTCGGGAACTATGTTCACTATATTCAAACGTTCTTCATTGTCTGCGTCTGGCAATCCAAAAATTCTCTGAGGGCCAAAGTAACTTCTTGAAACACTTAAGGTATGTATAAAATTCTTAGGATATAGCGTTTGGTCCCCCATTTCATTGAGACAATTTGAATAAGGTGTCGCTGTATAGCTGATATAATTCATAGCCTGATAATGACTTTTATACGTATTAGTCTTATCATTCTCAGCATTCTTATCACGACAATGAACAAGGTTTAAAATTAATCTATTTATTGTTTTCCTGTCGTCATCCGAATATACATCCCCCGTATTAATCCCTGCCTGATCTGCCTCATCATCAATCACAAGCACTTTCAAGTTTTGAATATTTTGTGTATCTGCTTCAATCCAATCGATCAGATCATTCAAACGAGACTTCACTTTTAAGCAAACCGTCATGTATCTCATAGGGCTATCGGGTTGAAGCTGCAAATCACAGAGTCTCTGTCCTATGGGAGATTTCTTCTTTGACAAATGGTCAAACTGTGTCCACACAAGATTTCCTGCATGATTAAGATCTCCATATAATCTATTCTGTGTCTGTTTCCTCAAATTTTCTATTGTTCCTGAAAGAACAATAAACATGTTCCAACCCCAATCCGCCGCCATAGCCATAAGACCTGCCATGTTTGCCGTTTTACCTGACTGAACATTACCTACTACAAGACCTTTTATTGGACCACTTTCCACTGTATCCTTGCTTAACTGCTTAAGAATTTTAACACAGGATTCTTCAATGTTTTCAATCGCTTCTTCTGAAAAATCACCAGACTTCAAATGCTTTTTATATAACTGCCAAGATGTCCTTTCCTCTTCAGGAACCGTCACCTTTGTTATTTCCTTAGGGTTCGAAACAATAATTGCCGTCTTTCCACCAAGTGCAATCTTCTTTTTTTCTGCATCCTCCAGTTCATCTATTAATTCTTTCCAAAGGATTGTGTCCAGTTCTTCTGGCCAATCATCATCCTCTTTCCGCGCTTCCAGAAAATCATTTAAGCCCTCTTCATTGTTTTTACAAGCATATTTTAATTCTTCCCAGCTAACACCTTTATTTCTTTTTTTCTTCACCCACGTTTTACACTGATCAAAAATCACATCATATAATTTGCTCATTTGTAATCCCCTCCCATACAATACATTTCACCAATGTTTTTCTACTAGTACTTATTTAATCGCTTGCATTTTTAAGATCGAAAATAGTTTCTTCAATTACCTTTACGCAGTCGTCAACATGCTTTTTAATGTCATCACCCCAAAACCTCAATACTGTCCATCCTTCATAAAGTAATTCTTTATTTACTTCTTCATCATGTAGACGGTTTTTGGATATTTTTTCAATCCAGAATTTTCCGTTTGCACTCTGTTCCAAATGTCTGCTTAGTTTTTCCCAGTCTTTGCCATGAAAAAATTCTCCATCGCAAAATATTGCGATTTTATATTTTTTAAGAACAATATCTGGACTTCCAGGAATTTTCTTGTAGTTTTTTCGATATCTATACCCTTTTGCCCATAAAGCTTTCCTAAGAATAACTTCTATCATAGTATCCTTGCCACGGATATGCTGCATATTTTTCCGACGTTGCTCTGGTGTTAATACATCCGACATCTTCTATCTTCCTTCTATAGCTTTTGAGATACATTCCGACAGTCTGAAAATCTCATTTGAATCTTCCCGAACTGTAATATGCATCAAATATTTTACATCTACCAAAATACCCTGTACACGCTCATATGTTTTATCATTTTCACGCCAATCTCCTGTAGCTTCACCAATATGTATTACTTCACCTGCTTCCCACAGCTTGCCAAGAGAATCAAATGGCATAAGAAATGCATTATACACCACACCATTATCCACAATATTATTAGCAACATATTCTCCATAAGTAATCTGCTTATTTATAGAAGTTGATTCCGGGAGATCTCCAAGGCGACCAGTCGCTCCGTATTTATAATACTTTGCATCAAGTACATAGATATCTTTCCCCTTCAGCATTATTGTGTCTGGTTCAAGCGATGCATTATCGTAGCTTTTACCGTTAACTTTCCATGTTGTTTTAGGAAAATATGCAGCCTTTCCTTCTATTCCATAGACCCTATCAATCAGAGCCTCCCAAACATACTCAAATCTATATGTTCCATATTTATATTCCATTGGTGCCTCTTCATCTTGAAGATTGTCTATAATCTGAAACATTGCATTAAATAGAATTTTATTTTTATCATTAAAAGTTCTGCTAAGTTTCTCTTTCAGCACTGATTTGAACAGTCTTTCGTTACGCTTAATTCTTGGTTTCTGAGGTCTTGCATCAGTAAATAGCCATCCTATTTTTTCAAAGCTTTCTGCAACACAATATTCGTGAATAAGTGTAATTATCTGATTTTCTTTAACTGTATTCTTTCTCGTTACAAAATCAAGATAATATGCCTCATCATCCTGTATTACTGGTCTTTGTTTTTTTATTGTTCTGCTCCAGTTGATTTTTCCTTTCTTGGCAACGTTGTATTCTACCTCTCGTTCCCGATAATATCCTCGTTCAAAATAATCATATATAATCGTAAGATATGCTTGAATCGGAAATCCCGTCTGATTACAGTCCTCTGCAAATTTTTGAATTCCAGATTCCTTATGTCCAATCGTTGTTTCTATGGTTGAAATAAGAAGCATGATATCTTTTCTGAGGTTTCTGTCATCCTCTGACATATGAAATCCCAAAGGAAAGTGCACACTGAACTCACCCTTGTCGCAAATAATTCCAACAAAGGTGTCCGCATCTCTATTTGTATTCACATGGCATTTAGCTCTGATACTATATTCTGACATAATCCTGCATCACCACTCTAATCTTCTGCAACGCTTTCTTCTGCGGCATCACCAGAATCCTTTTTCATATTTTTCATTCTATCTGACATTTTCTGGTAGACATCACTCCTAAGAACTTCTTTAAGTGGATCCCCCAGAGCAGTCTGATAAGCTTCAAGTACTTTTTCCAAAGAAGTCATGCGTTTATCAAACACAACTTGCTTATCCATTCGGAATGCATCATCCCACAGATACTTAAGAACTTTTTCAGAAAAGATATCTGCTTTCAGTTCATTAAGTTTTGCAAAGTAAGCACCAAGTCTCTTATCTCCAGAACCAGTCATTTCAGTATTTACTTCAATAACGAGATCATTAACAACCATAGCAAAAGCCCCCCAATTGATTGCAGATCCCTCAATCATATCCTCTGCATGTTTGTCAGTGAATCTATTTGGCACGTGTCTCATATCCCATCTTCTCTGAAATGCAGTGTCCAATGTAAATACATTCTGATCCGATGTATTCATGGTCGCAAGTAATGTCAGATTAGAAGGAATTCTTACCGGATGCTCCGAATCCCCATCATACACTTCTCTTGCAATATCATAATTTGAAATTCCATACTCACTCTCGCCTTCTTCACCAGGATATTTTTTCGCGTCTTTTCTATCGAGAAGCTGAAAAATTTCGCCAAATATTGCCGGTGCATTTCCTCTATTAATCTCCTCTATAACGAGATAATACATATTATCTGGATCATGATATGCATTACTCATAATCTTAGTAAAAGGTCCCGGAGTAAATATATACTCCAGCTTATTATCTTTATTAAGGCGTGGCATAATCTGACCCACAAAATCCGAATAAGAATAGTCAGGGTGAAAAACAACTCTCTCCATCACCGATTCATCGGAACAAATTTTACTGATAGCATAACTCTTGCCACTTCCAGGAACCCCATAGTAAAGAATATTTGTACCATTGCCTGCCTTCCCTCTGCCTGCATCTGCAATAATATCAGTAACGCTAACCTTTGTATTTGTGCCATCCTTAAAGAATTTATTGTTTAAGCTCTCAAGACTATCCTTATGCTCTGTTGTTTTTCGCACTCCATAACAATCGTAATCGAGTTTCTCACAATGCTTCAGAATGATCATATAGTCTCCAGCATGGATTAATCTCCGAAATGCCACAAATGCCGGATCATCTATCGTTGTAAGAGACAGCTGTACTTGATCTGTCTGTGACTTCCTTCTGCTTCTGACTATACTGGCTCTCACCTGTATCATTTTATTATTTGAAAAATATAATTCCGCTGGAACAGTCTCACCACCAATCAGAAAATCCACATTACTTTTGTACAATCTCAATGGAATCTGCGTAATAAAATACTTTTTCAGTTGCTCATCACGTTCATCATATTCACAGTTAAAATATCCATCTGCCATAAGATACGGAAAGATATTCATCTGTTCACCCGTAATAGCAATATGTGTCTGATTTGTTGTTCTTCCCTCATCTAACGTGTTAGAGGCTTCCAATCTCTTGACAAGAATACCATCATATCGCCTTCCTACTGTCTCTGGAAGAACTTCATTAACTATCGCCAATGCTTCATTAAAATCCATTATTCATCGCCTCCATCTATATATTTTTTTACAATATGAGCAATTGCCCTTCCAAGCAATGGAGGAACTGAATTTCCAATCTGCATATACGTCTTAGTGTAGGCTCCTCTAAAATAATAATCATCTGGATACGACTGGACTCGTGCTGCTTCTCTCGGCGTAAGTCCTCTTGCCTGTGTTGGATGAATATACATGTTGCAGTCAAATTTCATATGTGCCGTAATTGTCTTACAAACTTTTTTTTCTTCCAACTTAAAATATTTATCTTTGAAAATGCCATTGCGTCTTGCATAAGGCATAATATCCGCTATCTTTGGATCATCTGATTTATCACCTTGATACATCCTTCCAAAGATTTCTATATCTCTGTCATTGTTATATCGCGCTTTATGATTAAGTGTTAATGGCAATTTCTTCCCTTGGTTAATATACTCTATGTAAGAATTTGATACATCTATGTCATTTCTCTCAATTTTATAGCCCGATGTTTCGCTCCCCTGCTCGGTAGAATTCTTAACTCTTGATGCCTGTAATGGCCTTAATGCAAATATTGCATCTCCAAGAACATAATCCGGAATAGATTTTGACAGTTTGAAGATTTCTTCAAAAATCTTTCCATTATCTACGCCTATACGATTTCCAATATATATCAGTCGCTCCCTGTTCTGAGGTACACCAAAATCTTTAGCATTAAGAATATGGCATTCCACTGTGTATCCTATATTTCTGAAATCCTCCTTAACTTGATCGGCAACAGAAAGCATACCTTTAACATTCTCCATTACAAAGAAAGCTGGTTGCGCTCTTTTGACAACTTCAACATAATTTTTGTAAAGATGATTTCTTGGGTCATCAATCAGCCTCTGTCTGTTTGCCATACTAAAACCCTGACATGGCGGGCCTCCTACAACGATATCCACTTTTTTTCCCTTAAGTAGCTCCTCAAGATGATCTACAACTTCTCTGATATCCCCTTGAACAATATGATTTCTTGGTGTCTCCGGGTGGTTATGAGCATACGTATCTATACAGCAGGCCTCGATATCATTTGCAAGAGCGGTCACAAAACCCTCCTGTGAAAATCCTAAAGACAAGCCACCAGCACCACAAAACAAATCCACCATCTGAAGGGCATCTTTATCTGCTTTTTCTCTGGCTCTCTTAATGTATGAATTACAATATTTCCTTACGATACATGACTCACATACACTGTCTTCATTACATTGTACTGCCAATCTTCTGAATGCCATCTGAAGTTCATTGTTCGTAACAATTGCCTGCTTTATAGCATCTGCTCGCTCTTGCAGATAATCTTCATTAATCGGTGTTGTAAATCTGGATAAACACTCATTATAATCTGCTACTCCATACAATATAGCGCCATTGATAAACGCTATTACCTCGTTTATATCATTCTGGTAATCCATCAGTCGTTCCACTCTCCTAGGTTTTGTAGGCTTTCTCTAACAGCCTCCGCAACAGCTCTGGAAACATTTACCGTAACAGCATTTCCAAACTGCTTATACGCCTGGCAATCAGATACCGGAATTACAAACGTATCTGAAAAGCCCTGTAATCTTGCACATTCTCTTGGTGTAAGTCTTCTTACTCGTCCATTTTGAGTAACATAATTATCCTGGCATGCACGATGCATTTTCGCCATTGTAGCACACAGAGGTCTTGCAATTTTAAGATCTATCTCTGATTTTGCCTTATATCCGCCCGTACCATTTGAAAGAATGGTAGGAAGTATTTTATCAGACAGAAAATATTTCTGATCTACATCATGCTCCAATACATCCTGTAAGGTTCTATCCAATTCTTCTTTTTCCGGAAATGTGAATTTCGCATTTTCATTTGCGAAACACACTATGTATGTTCTATTTCTTGTCTGTGGTATACCATGCTCCGCTGAATTAAGAATGTCATCATATACTTTATACCCTAAATCTTTTTCAAGAATTCTTTTTATCGTTACAAAAGTTCTTCCTTGATCATGGGTTCTCAGTGCCTTAACATTTTCAAGAATAATAGCTGCTGGTTTATGCCCTCTGTCAATTTTATCCTTTATTATCTCTGCAATTCTAAAGAATAGTGTTCCCCTTGCATCCTCAAAACCACGCTGCTCTCCCATCACACTGAATGGTTGACAAGGAAATCCCCCTATAAGAACATCTGCATCCGGAATGGCTTCTAAAGGTATTTCATTGATATCTCCAAGAACTATCTCGTTTTCATAGTTTGCTTTATATGTCTGTACTGCATACTTATCAAAATCATTGGCCCATATAACAGAATAACCAGCCTCCTCAAACCCCTTGTCGAGTCCGCCTATTCCACTAAAAAATGAAACCACATTCATGCTTCACCTCCCTCCTTTTTATTATATAATTTAATAAGTTCCCGTATATACTGATATATTTTGGTAGAAGCAGTCACTCCTTCCTCATAGCAGATATTCATAAATTCATCTTTTACTTCCGGTTCTATCGCAATTTCAATTTTGGCAGTTTTTCGTCTTCCTGCCGGTCTACCGCAATTTCTCATTTCTTTATCTGTGCTCAACGTAAATACCTCCCATTTTTACACTTCACTATACTCTATTTATATCATGATGTAAACCCGATTTTATCTGGATTCATGTTTTTCACCTTTCGTGATATAATTATTCTAATTTTTTATATAAAGGAGAATAATATGGCAAAACAAACAATAACCCCTATATGTCTTGCACAAAAATACCTACTCAAAATCGGTTTGGATCCACTTTTTGTTAAGAGAGCTCTCCTTCCATCTCTCTTTGACGAAAATATTCTATGTAAAAAAATGACCACTCATAATATCGTCATCAAGAATAAGGTTGGAAATAAATTTTCACAAACTCATATATACCTTAATAAAGACTTTTGGAGTGCTTGTTTCTCACCTTCACAAGAGGCTGCCTATCGTGCAAATCCAACTCTATCAAATAATCAAAGTTCTCGACAAGCTATGGTAGTTTTTGAAGCCAATCTATACGAAATGCTTCAACGGAGAAACAAAAAATTATCATCCTCCGTTGTATCGCAAACACCCATAGGTACATATGCCGCTCATACCTGTAATCTCCTTTCTGCTTCAACAACCAAGTTATTCAATACACAAGGGAAAAGTGTCCAGGTACATATCGGGATTCATGATGATAATGTATTTAAGGATTTTCGTCTGGGTATATTACTAGATGATTACTTGGTGATGTTCAAATATGCAAATAAAGATAATATCCTGGTACTCTCAATCCCAAGCGAGTTCTGCTCCAAATACAACATTACCGGATTATCAAAAATTAGCAGAAAGAAAACCGCAAAAGTGGTAGATGAAGAAAAACAATATGAACAAAAAGATTTCGAATACTCAACCGCTTCAAATTCAAAAGCTGTAAAACCTGAAGTGACTCCTCTTGCACCTGCTCCGGCTTCATCAGGCTCAAAAATATCCGCATCAAAAAAAACAAAATATCACGGAAAACCGTCACGAGGAAAAGGCGCATTGGAAAAAGCTAAATACACCTGTGAATTTGATCCTTCCCATACTTCCTTTATTTCCGAAAGAACGGGCGAGAGTTACATGGAGCCACACCATCTTATTCCAATTTCAAACCAAGGTTTATACAGTAACGATATAGATATTACTCCAAATTTAATCTGCCTTTGTCCAATTTGCCATAAAAAGATTCATTACGGAATAAAATCAGATGTCAAATCAATGCTTCAAGTGTTTTATGCAGCACGACAAAGTAATCTAAAAACTTGTGGAATTGAAATTGATATTGATACCCTGTTTGCATACTATGACATTTACTAAATTGAATAATTTATAAACACCAAATTCTGCACCTGTCGTTAAGTTTAACGCCACTTTTATGAGTGGCACAGTTTCCGGCAAAACTGGAAGTTCCTCTGCCCAGAGCAGCAGCTTATCCAGTTTGCCGGATCTATAGCAGTTCATTAATCTCTTTCCGCAGATCCACATACCCACAGGCTATTACGACTCTGCGGATACTTAAAGAAAACGGGAATAAAACGGGGATAGTTTGCACCAAATCCGTCTCCAAATCAGCTTTTACTGGGATTTCTATAAAGGGACCTAAGACGACCTGACCGTTTCCGGGAGGCACCTTGCTCTCAGACTTCTCGTCGAATCTTCCGGAGCCAATCATAAGTTTTTCCAGAAATGTCATTTTCGTCAAACCACTGCTCTGCTATAGCCCCCGCCGGTCTATCCTAACACTGCTGAATGATATTTATCCAATTAGATCTGCGAACAGTGTCAGTTAATTGATCCATGTGCTTAGCCTCCTTACTGGTTGCCAAGTAAAGATGGTACATATGATTATAAAAGCAAAGTACATAAAAAACTGCTGGATCTGCTCAATCTTTCTCAAATTCCAACCGAAGAAGTATTGTTAAGTCCGACATTATTTAAACACTAATACATTATCTATGATTAGACAGCTACACCATACATGTTTGCTTTAGGCAGCATTGTAATTACTTTTGCACAAAAATCGCATACCGTCTGTTTTTCATGCTTAACAATAAGCAAAACCAACAGTCTTTTACTCATTATACTCCACTACGGGGCATTTTCCCTATATTTTTATAAAGTATGAAAGCCAAAATCAAGTATAGATTGCTTTTTCCATTTAAAGCATTAAATTAAAGATAACAATTTATCAATCAGCAAGCCAGCAATCATTATTCTAAAAGTGACACTCATTTTCGCAAAATTGTTATTTGTTACTTAACAGAATTTTCCTATCAGTACCTATACATACTTTATTGCAATAAACTTTTTACAATAAATTCCATTATTTATAGAATAAAATCAATATAATCATCATATTCTTTATATAAGCAATCGCTATCAACACTCTAAAGTGTATAAAAATTGCATAAGTTGGTCATTATCTTACGCAATTAAATGACCTGTCGGTGAAACTCCGTCATAGCGATTGCTATTTTTTTGTAAATCTATTTTTGGCTTGTATCATTTGCAATTCCTTTTGCTCACTCTCCTTAAAAAATACTGAAACAACATGCTGCGCATTACCCGTTAATATCACATCGTGAGTTAAAAAATATTTTCTCATTATTGCAATCAGCATTTGCTTTACAATGCCAAGCTCTGTTTTATTATATAATTTTTCCGCTTTTTCTGATAGAGCAATAAAATTTCCTGTGTTCTCTTCCATCATAATATTCTGGATTTTATAATTAGTATTTTGATTATAATCAAATTTTTCATTCAGTTCTTTCATTGCTTTCCCTGAAGCTGCCGTACAAGCAATAAAATCATATATCCCTAAAATATATGCAAGAGATTGATTTTGTAATGACTTCATTAGCATATCTTTTGTAATCAATAGTCCCCTTTTGGTCTTTGGATGCTGACGCATAATTTCATCCATAATTTTTTCACAATTTACATCTATATCCTTTAGCATAAAATATAATAATTTATTCGGATATGTATACAAAATATTTGTAATAGCTTGTTTTTGTTCACCATTAAGAATATGGCGAAAATTTGGTAATATTTTTGCTACCAACTCCAAATAATTAATTGATTTACTTATTTTATTACCAAAAGAATTGACTTTTTTCTCATCATATGAATATAAACTTTCAATATCGTTTTCTTGTTGTCTTTTCTCTACCATCTCCTTCTCCATTTTAGCTTTTTCATCTTCATGTTTTTTCTTTTCTTCTTTATCAGGTATTTCTGATTTCATAGGTTTCATAGGCTTTGTTAAATATTCAATATTCTTTTTATCAATGTCTAGTTCATCCCATAAATCCATATGGTTTATCAGACTTTCCATAATAGGATTTAATATTTGCACGTTACTCGTTATATAAGATAAAAACAATAGTATATCACCATTAATACCAAAGCAAATATTGTTTAAAATATACTGAAGTTCGTCGATTCCATTTCCTTCATTAAATTTTCTATTTAAATGACTTGCTACAAAATATGCAAGCAAATTTTCATCACAAAAAGCTACCGCAAATTTATCCGGAATTTCTCTCATAATATTTGCCTTTATTGCCACATCATATACTAATTTAGGTTTTAATGAATTGTCGTAATCAATATTATACTCATTTACTGCTTTTTCAAAGTCGCTGTTAGGCAATGGATATAACTTATTGAAATGTATTTTATGAGCAACATAATCTAGTGCTGTCAATATTTCGGATACATTTTCTTCTTTCGTACTTCTACTTACTCTAAAAGTAATATTTCCTTCAAATACCTTATTGAAAACATTACTATCATTCTGAGTTCTAATATACGGAAAATTTAGATAATACGTAACATACTGATAAATAAAATCCGGTGTTAATTGAAAAAATTTTATCTGGTTTGTAATTTCATCATTTATTCGTGTTACGATTTCTCCAACATCTTTAATTTTTTGTTCTTTATTGCTATTACATATTTTTTCTATAAGTTCCTTTCTTTTTGTATAATAAAATGGACATATTTTCAAATAGAATATATTGTTTTCTGTCAATTCTTCTATTGCTTTTTCTTTTATATTAATATTCCAATCAATACCACAAAATAGAATAATATGTCCAAATCCTTCTTTTTTAGCATTAAAAAAATCGCTCCATCTATTTTTAGAAATTTTGTCGTATCTATCAACAATTAACACTTTGTCCATAGTATCCATTTGTTCAAAGACATCATAGTCTGCATACTCACCATATTGATTTTCCAATGCATATTTTACTATTTTATTATTATCTTTTGTTCCAAAATCATCTTCTGTCAAAAGAATCGGTATGTAATCTTTTGATAAATAAGAGCATAAATATTTAGCAAGGATGGTTTTTCCTGTCCTGGTACCTCCTTCAATCGAAATTATCTTCTTTGTTCTTAGTAATTCAATAAACTTCTCGACAGTGGGTGCACTATAATTCTTTAATTCATCATTAATATCTTTTGATTCTAGCAGAGGGAAAACAAAGTAATCCATATATTTTTCCCCTTCTCTTTCATCAATATCAGCAAGCAAATAATTTTCATATTTTTCCGTATGACTAAATTTATTCTTTCCTCTAAAAGTTATCTTATCATTTAGAAGTATTGGTGTTTTTGATGGTTTATATATTTTTCCATCATAAATGTATTTATATCCTTTAAGCTGTTTAACGTCTGTATCTAATATAATTGTATTAAATCCATGTTCCGTATTGGTACCATACAATGCAATTCCTGTAGAAATATCAATTCTATGTTTTCCGTTTACAACTTTATCTTCATTTTTTGAATAATGCTCATGTCCTACAAAAATCAAGTCAGAATTTGTATATAACTTTTCATAAAGGACTTCTTTCGTCTTATCACTAAACCATTCTGGCCCATGATGAAGAACCGATATCGTATAATCTTCCTTACCCGTCCAATCTAATTTATTTATCTCTCTTTCTGGTAAATAGTGCATACCCTTATCACCATTGTCACTTCCAAGAAGTGAAAACGGTGCAGAATTAATTAAATTAAATTTTACATTCAAATGGCCAATAGTTATGGTACGAACATCAATAATTTTACTCTTATGATAACATCTGTTTCTATTTGCAAAAGTATAAAAATTATTTAACTGACTAAGTTCATCATAGAAATGCAATTCCAAATTTTTGTCAGTATAATACCCTTTTAAATCCTCCATCTTTCTATCTGTAATTACCGCTAGATTGTCATGATTCCCAGGAACGACTATAACCGGTATATGATGCTCTCCTTTAAAATACCTATCATTAATCCCTTTCAAAATTTTACCCAATAACATACTTGCAACTTTATATTCATTTATTCCACCACTTTGTACAACATCACCTGAAAAAATAAGTACACATTCATCGAATTCTCCCATTTGGGACAAAGCTCGCACTATTGCGTTTGTATTAATCTGGTATAAAATTGTATCTTCCTTCAAATGTGCATCACTTAAATGTAAAAATAGTATTTTCATAGAATTATCCTCCATTAAATTTATCACACTGTTTTAATAACTTAACATAAATGTAATAGAACCACTCCGTAGATCCTGCAAACACACAATTCCGTCTATCTATTCCTTTTCCTATTATTCATTTTTCCCAATCGTTTCTGCTAAATTCCACTTTACCTTTTACTTTAGAACATCACCTTCTTTTGTCCAGTTAATGTTATTGTTCGAAGATGATATACGGGACTTGTTTGGTTTCACCTCTTCAGCAATTCAAAATTATATTCCTGTTTGTACAACTCAATTTCATATATTTTTTTATTTGTCGGAAACCATGCCTTCATTACGACAGACATACTAAGTGTCAACAAGATATTCCATATATTATTCAAAATCTTAATAATCGACATTTTATGATAATACTTATGAAATTTTATTATTTTTAATGTACCATTTTTATTTATATTTTCTCAATAGCCTTTTCACAGCAAAATATTGTACCTCCCCAATGATTATAAAGAACATTATGGCATTATATACATCTTGTTTGGTTTTTCAATCAGTTTCAGATGCTATTTTGTCATATAAACATAACATACATTTCTAACCTTCAGAATACCCTTTATTATATATATGGTGAATTTCGACAGAATCTTACAAAAAACTTTTCCGGCACTAGGGGCAAGCACACAGCACACAGATGGACGGATGAAAGATTTTTCCAAATCCCCCATCACCTTCACCCCAATATCAATTCAGTTCACACAATACCCCTTGCGGCAAAACATATTTCACCGTCCCCTTGGCAGTATCCTCCATGCGGTCATAAAGCCGTCCGGCGCTCATGCTTTCGCCCTGGACCGTGTACGACATACCCTACCGTACCCAGTCCTGCCATCTCCACCCGGATTGCTTCTTTGTCATAGGTGTTGTCCGGTTCTTTGATTAATTTTACTTTCATTCCGGATTTAAAAAATCCTGTCCGAAATAGTGATTTGTTCCTGCAACAGTAAAATATATCTTTGCCATATTTTAATATCCTCCTCGTCTTATCTGTTAACAAAATGAAAGCTCTCTGATTCCTTCTTTGCACTCGATCATAGCAAACAGGTCGTCTACTCTTCTGGCGCTTTTTCTTGCTTCCCGCTGTTTTGCCGCTTTATAATATGCCTTCTGACGTTTTGTGCTTTGGGGCATCTTATGATAATCCTTGGGCATCATCTGTTTAAAATTATCATGTGCCCGAATATACTTCAGATACTTCATAATGGTGGAGGCTTCCGCCATATCTCCCTGTCTGTGATAGGGCACCTTTTCCACATTCTCCAGCGAAATGTGACCATTTACATAATTACGATGCAGCAAAATAAAGTGCTGTTTATCCCGCTTATAAATTATTTTCCAGCATCCTGCATCTGTCCTAACATAGATTTTATGATCCTTTATATCTACATCCAGATGAAACAGATTTTTATAGTTCTCAATACTGTCTCTCTCTAGTCCATAGAGGAATTCCATTCCATTACAGCAGGCACATGGTCGATATCCCTTTGCTTCTGCATTCTCCCAAGGCATCTGCTCCCGATTCCTTCTGTAAATCTTTCGTGCATATCTGCATTCCGGGCGATGATATACCTTACCGGCAGACCCTGCACTTACAATTCTCATATCCATCTGTTGCTCCTTTCTCATCTTTTCGATGTCTTTCTTTTTCTTCTGATATTTTTATTATGCATATTTTGTGTCCCGTTTTCTGTACTTAATTATTTTCAAATAAAAAAATACCGACATCGGTTTCTCACCACCAATGTCGATATTTTTTTAGAGAGATTTTCCCAACTTCTTCCTCATAATCCAACCGAATCTGCTTCTGTTTTCAGTCCATTAAAAATAGTCCATTCCATGTTGTTCATCATTTATCACATTTCATGAGCCATTTTTCTATACATTCTCACATTTTATGAATTTCTACTCACTTTTTATCCGGTTCATGTCTTCCAACAGATCTTTTAATATATTCTCCTGGTACCCCGCTCTTTTCCTCTTTCTTATCTCTTTTGCCGTCTCGCGTAGGACAGGATTCTCTACAGTCTCCAGCTTTTTCATGGAAATACTCCCAATCTCTTCTTCCGAAAGACTTTTCTCGTAATCCTCCTCCGACATTCTCCACACATGAATCCGTTCTCCATATTTTCTCCAGAGTCTGTCGGCAATCCGAATCCCTTCCGGATCAATATCTCCGCTATAGTAGATTTCCGCCCCGATATCCAGTAGAAAGGGAATCAGTTTCACTGCAGCGCTACGCAGCTGGCCGGAAGTGCACAGTAAAGTGACATTCTTTTGTTCCAGATGCTTCAACAGATAACTGAACACCATCTCATTTTCTACAATGTAAACCTTGTCTCCTGTCGGTTGTACTGCTGTCAGCTCCTGCAGATTTTCCATGGTGACCGCACAAGTCTCCTGTCGTCTGCAAAAAACGTCGTATGCCGGGTGCCAGTCACCGGCAACCTGTAATCGCAATCCATAGATATGCACGATAGAGGAAATATTATCCGGTACAATTCCGTTGGACAGCAATAGTTCTCTCCACTGATGAGCATTCTCCGGATAGCATTTCTCCGTGGCATAGCATATTCCATAAACCAATAATTGCCCGGCGGTTGTTCCCTGATCAAAGTAATGGGGATTTCCAGATACTTCCGCGGAAAATACTGCCAACGGATATTCCTCTTCCGTCTCTTGCATATTTTCCAGTAAAAAGAGCGCCCTTCCCACGGTTTTCAGCAGTTTTTCCGTCTGTTCTCTGTCTTTTCCGTATTCTCTGGTTACCGTCTGATAGCCATACTTTTTTTCATAAAACATTTCCCGCAGCCAGGAAACAGCGGCGGAATCCGAACCCGAGCACTCTGTCAGATAATCTTCCACAGTTTCAAAAAAATCTGCCTTTTCACGTTCTTCCTCTCTTCGCCGCTCCTGCGTGGTTATCATTTTTCTGCCGAAATATGCTTCCAGTACTTGTTCAAAATCCACAGGAGCAAATTTTGTGCATTGCAATCCCTTTTCAAATTCCGCAAAAGGAAAACGTATGGTATCTTCATAAAATATCTTTCCAAGTATCCCGCCGATGGCTCTCCGCTCTTCTTCGGAAGTATTTTTCAGTGTAACGATCCCTGCTGCCCTTCCATAGGATTTCCACTTCTTTTCAAATTCCGAAAAACATCTCCGGTACGCAGAATTTCCTCTAAAATATTCCGCACATGCTTCATTATTGTTCATCTAAAATCCTCTCATGTCCGTTCCACGTATACCGGATCACCGATACCACCTGGGAGTTCTCCGGACGATGCAGTTCCGCAATCCGAAGGCCTTTGACCGTCTCAAAGCATCCCCACAGCGCCTGAGAATTCATGATATAGTCGAAATCCAGCTTATGAACCAGTTCAAACATACTTTTGATATTCTTGTCATCGACACCGGCAAATGCCTCATCCAGTGCAATAATTCTGGGATGATCTTTATTGTCTGCCTTTTTGTATTGTGCATTTACCGCTCCGAACAACGGCACATACATGGCCATTGCTTTTTCACCTCCGCTGAATCGGTTAAATGCAGCATTGGTCAGAGGCTTTTTCGTCTCTTCCCCACGCCGGAAAAACATCTGGAATTCAAACCATTTCCGGTAATCCAGGGCATCTCTTACCAGTTCCATGTAATTGATGATCGTTCCCGTCTCTTCCAGTTTTGCCTTTTCTGCACGTATTTTACTGCGGAAATGCCCTGCTACTTTTTCAATATCATCCAGGGTAAGCAGCTCCCGGTCACGCAGAAGGATCTGCTCCAGATCCGCTGTATCCAGTTCTTTTTCGTTGTCAGCTTTGCAGGGCTTCCATTCCAGAGAAAAACGAAGTCCCATGGAGGTATCGATCTCCTGCATGAGCTTTGACATGTCTTTTGCCCACTTTCTGCTCTCTGCTATACGATCCGTAAGCTGCTGGCTGATCGTCTGGGATAGAATGTCTTCAAAAAGTTCCCGATCCTTTTTCTGTATCAGCAGTTCCGTCTCTTCGATTGCGGTCTTCAGAATATTGTAAAATTCCTCCAGGTATACCTTTTTCCCGTTCCAGGTAGAAATAATACGTACCCGCTTACGCACAGCATCGATGTCCCCCGTATCGCCGAAGCATTCTTCCATGGAAGTTCCGTAGCTTGCCAGACTTCCGTTATGTTTCAGATATACTGTATGCAATGCCTGTAGCAGTTCTCCGGGTTCTCTGTTCTTATCGCTTTCCCGCAATATTTTTACAGCTTCTCTGGCACATTCATAGACTGTCCGTCCTTCCCGGTTCAGAATCAGTTTCAGATCCAGTTCCTCTTCAAAATAGTTTCTGAGCGTGGTTTCTTCTATAATGTACTGTTGCAGCTTTTCTTTTTGTTCCGGCAGTTCTTTCTGTAATGTCTGTAACCTTTCTTTGAGGGTGGCTCCCAGAAGTTTCAGGTCCTCCAGTTCCTTGTCGATCTGCGAAAGTTCTTCCTTCAAACGTTTCAGCCGGTTTGCCTTTTCCAGCAATTCCGGACTCCTCAGATACTCTTCCAGCTGACGGATCTGAATCTCACTGGCTTTTGCCCGGGTGCTGTAAGTTCTTTTTTCCGTATAGGCTTCTTCCAGATTCTCCCGGTATTGCTCTATCCGTTCTTTTCTGTCCAGACAGCCGATCTGTTCCGTCTGTATATGCAGCAGTTCCTGCCTTGCGCTCTGCCATATCCTTCCATATTCTTCTGCTGCACCGCAGGCTTCCTCATAAGCCGCCACTGTTCTGCTATAGGGCAGCATTTTACAAGCTTTCAATACCTCCTGATATTGCCGGTTCTTCTGCTCGGAAAGTCTGTGTTCCTGATCCTGTTGTTTCAGATATTCGTTTTCCAACGTCTCCAGAATACGTTCCAGCTCCCGTTTCTCCGACAATGCGATCTGAATCTCCGAAAAGTCAGGAATCTCCTGATATTCCACCTGTAATCTGTCCATACGTCCCTGCAGTTGTGCAATTCCGGTGTTCCACTCTTCTATGGTCCTGCTGATGCTTTCTATCTGCTCCTGCAATTCCCGGATCTTTTGCTCTTTTCTCCGTTTTCTCGCCAGATATCCCACATATTCTGCCGCCTGCTTGTCCGCTTTACCGGCTAAGATTCCCTGCCGGAAGCTGCCATCTGCACCGAAACAGATTCCCTGTGTCTTTCCTTCCTCTTCATAAATATTGCTGAGGATTTCCAATACCGGAGTTCTTAATTCCTGCGGTAGATCGTCACTTACTGTCAATCCGGAAAAATGGCTGTTCCCCGGCCCGTCCGTCTGCAGGACAGCATCCAGGAACTCCGGATGGTCTGCTTTTATTTTCACAAAATCTTCCGGTGTCACCACCAGGGCATCCAACATTCCGGTCATTTGCATTTGTGCTTCCAGTCTCGCACAGGCACTCTCCTCCAGATCTTTGGCAAACTCTACCGTTCTGTAGAACGGAATGGCTGTGATTCCTGCCTGTGCCAGGGATACTCTGGATTTTTCGACTGTCTCATCCCGTTCTGGCTCCAGTTCCTGCTGTTCCTGCACCTTTTTAAGCTGTTCCCGGACATCTTTTAGGATTCCTTCCTGAATTTCCCTCTGATACTGTTTCTCATTCTTTGCGTCTGTAAGCTGTTGACGCTGTCTTTCATAATCTGCGCGGAAATCCCCCTGTATCTCCACGCCATCCGCTACGGTATCGTATCGTCTTGCTTTCTGCTCCGCCTGCAGGAGAACCTCACGTTCCGGATGCCATTCCTCAGATGTTTCCGCTCTGTGAAAGACTTCCGTGATCCATGCATCGATTCTGTCGGCCACCTGTTCTTCTGCCATCTCCAGCCGTTGCTCTTCCGCTGCTTTTTTCTTCTTCGTCTCCTCCAGTCGGCTGGCGGCTTCCTCGTATTGTCCGGATATCAATTCATATTGACTGAGTGCTGTTCTTCCTGTCGTCAGCTGATTTTTCCATATTTGCAGATGCTCCGCAATCTCGTCTCTTTCTTCATATTCCTCCAGTCCGATTTTCTCTTTTGCCTTCTCATGATGTTCCCATTGCAGAATTTCCTGTTGTTCTTCCAGATTTTCCCGCTTTTCCTTTAAAGTATCACGACGCAGTTCCAGCTGTTCCTCCAGCTTTTTCAGAACAATCTCTTCTTCCCGGATCCGCTCCCTGCCATCTTCGATCTTTTTCTCCCAGCGTTGCTCTCCATCCACAGCCTCCTGATGCTCTGCCTTTAATTTTTCCAGTTTCCGATCCGCATCTTCGAGTTCCGGATCCAGAAGAGCGTTGCGTTCCGTTTCTTTCAACTTTTTCTCTGCTGTAAGTCTCTCCGTATCCTGCACTGCCCGGTTCTGCTCTTCCAATGCCTCGCTCTGCCGCTGTTCCTGATCTGCCAATATTGCCTGTTCTTTCTCCACTTCCTGCTTCTTGCCCAGATAACCCTGCGCTTTCTTCGCAAGCATATATTGGTTATATCGGGTATATTCGTTGCGGATGATCTTCACATCATCGAAGGCGCGGTTGAGCATCTCCAGGCTGTCCTGGATCTCGTCCATTTTTTCCATGGCATCTACCATGGGCCGCAGCTCTTCGTCCGTCAAAGTCTGCAAGGAATCATTCAAAATATCATACACTTTGGTCGGTTTAAACTCTTTGGAAAGCTTGGGAGCGCGCACCTTCACCAGCAGTTTGATGAACTGCTCATACTGTTCTTCTTTTCGGAAACCGAAAATATATTGGTTGACATGCTTTTTGTATTCCGACGGACTGTCTGTGAAAAAATTGTCCTCCCCCAGTTCCGCCTTCATCTCCCGCTTATCCCGGGGAATTTTATTCGATCCCACTTCCTTATACAGCCACAGATCATATCCTACTCTGCGTCCGTCCAGAATCACGAAGCCCCAGAAATCCATCGGTTTCCCACGTTTTGCCTTCTGACCGATTCCTATGGTACGATATTCTCCGGAATCCTCTTTCCAAAATTCCAGAAACAGATAGCCGGTAGACTCCTCCTTGCCCTCTTCTCCCAGAAAATAATATTCCATCCGGCGGTCACTGGAGCCAAAAGGATCCAGGCGGCTCGGTGTACGGTCTCCATCCAGTACAAACGGGATAAAACTCTGTGTCGTAATAGATTTTCCGGATCCATTCTGTCCTCGGAGAAGGAGTTTTCCATCCTCGAATTCAAAGTCCTCTTCATCATATAACCAGAAATTTACAAAACCGATCCGGTTCATTTTCCAACGTTCACTCATTCTTCTCCGCCTCCTTTGTAGTCCGCCGGGTACTGCCCTGCCAGTCTCCCTACTGCCGGCAATATCACAATCTGATTCTCCCTGCGGTCAGCCATCATCCAGTCTTCCATATACTTCAAAATGGTTTCCACAAGCCTGTCTTCATCCATTTCGCCGTATTCCTTGCTCCATGCATCCTTCCATTTACGTCTGCTGCCCACGATGATATCCCTGAATGTCGATTCGGGCATGGCAATACATTCGTCTTCCTGTAATTCTATGTTTCCTTCTTCCAACCGCCTCTGTATCTCTGCACAGATCAGTAATACGCTTTCCGAAATCTGGGCCTCCCGGGGATGTACGGTTCCGTAGCAATCGTCTGCTTCCAAAGCAAAAAATGCTGCATTCCGGTAGATTTCCAGATTTCCTCCCATGTTTTCCCGCAGATATCTGCCGACCCATTGTCTCTGATTTTTCAAGTATAATGCATCAGCGTCCTCTGTACTGTCCCAGTAAAGTGCCGGGCAGACTGCCAGCTGCCGGTATACCCGGTTAATACGCCGTGATCCTCTGTTTTCCTCAAATTCCTCAAAATCTGTCTTTTCAAAATCCTTCCAGGATTCATATCCGGAAATGTCGGTAGTAAAGCTGCTGGTAAAATATTTCGAATAGCCTGTATTTTCATACAGTACTTCCTGCCCGGCTTCCTGGCTGAAGGATTCACTTTTTCCTTCATACACCCTGAGCATCTGCAGCCGTTCCATATACTGCAATACCCGGACCAGTGATTTTCTCTGTGTAAAGGAGGTCCAGTCCACCGGCATGTAATTTTTCAGTTGTGTCTCCACATAGTCGATCAGTTCCGACAGCAAAAACTGCCTGCCCTCCTCGGCATCCTCCAGATACATCAGCACCACACATAGTATGCAGTAGTCCCGAATGTCCGTAAACTCACTGATTCCCATAAATGCTTCTGCATGCGCCGGCCTCTTCTCCAGTTTTAACAGCTTCTCTGTATGTATCAGCTTCCATCCCAGTTGTTCTCTGATAAAACGTCGAAAGTTCGGAATATCCCGTTTTACTTTATAAAAAGTCTCCTTGTCACTGTCCCGGCAGATCCAGAATTTTTCCATTAAGGTTCTGATTTCATTCATTTTTATTTAAACTCCAATGTATAATCCGGCATTTTCAAGTCGCCATCTTCGCATTTCAGGACACAGCTGCCGTCTTTTCTCTTCAGCTGATACTCCTGTCCGTATTCCGTCCGCCCCGTCTTTTCTGAGCTCATATTGGCCTGAGCGATCCACTGCAGGAAAATGGCTCGTGTGTCTTCGGAAACCACTTCGTCAATCTCTGCAAACCGGATCTTCTGCTCCCTGATATACCGGAGTACCACTTCCTTCTGCTTCTGCGCCTGTCGCAGGTAGCTTTCCCGCTGTGCCATTTTTTCCAACGATTTATCGGCAAAACCTGTTCTGTCTTTTCTCTCACGATACCCTCTCGTGTGAGGCTTCAGCAAAAACATTGCCGGCTCTTCCTGATAAACACTGTTATTAATGCCATCCTCGTCTCTCGGAATATTAGTCTTATAATGCTCGATCTGCTGCACTCCGAAGACATGCGCCGACAATTTATGGGCTTCCTCCAGATCCTCACATTTCAAGAACAATTCCAGAAATTTTTTATAATCATCCTTTCGGCTGATGCCCCAGTTCTGAACCTGTACGATCAGGGCTGCATTTTGAATAATGTTGCGTATAATATCACTGGTGATCTTCAATACTTTTTTAGCTTCGCATTCCTGTCCCCGTCCGTCCACGAACCAGTTTTTCAGGGAATACCATTTTCCGTATACATTTTCCCGGATGCTAGGCTCGGCATTTCCATGTATTTCCAACAGTGCATGGGGAATATCCAGTTCACTTGCCACAACCCGCTCCAGAACCGTATTCTCCATGCACTCTGTATTCTTTTCCAGCAGCTGTTCCATCCGCTTGGAATGCCGCTGTAATTCCTGCACAAATTCATTCAGATATTTAATAAATTTGTCCTTATGAACCATGAATTCCACGGATTTCATCAACTTTTCTGTTTTCCCGGAATAGAAATCCCGCAGATAGTCCTGATAGTTCTGGTTGAGTCTCTTGAAATCTTCCTGTAATGTCTGCCACCATTCGTTCACCGTGCGAAGTTCCGCGTTTTCCATCTCCTCCGTCTCATCCAGACTTCTCTCCAGACGAACGAAAAAGTTTGTCGACAGATTTCCCGATTCCAGAAATAAATTTTCCAGGCGTACCGTCAGACGCTCGATCTCCACGGCATATTCCGACATGGTATAGCGATATTGCTTATTTTTATAGTCCGCTATCGTGTACACTTTTCCGGGATCCTGTATCGGTGTAAGATTTTTCCACTTTACAAGTGCTTCCAGATCCTGAACCAATTGTTCCATGGAATACAGTTCAAACGCGTCATCTTCTTTTAAAAATTGAAAGATATCCTCTTTATATAGCTGAAAATGCATCTTTTCATATTCCCGATAAAAGCACCTCATAATTTTTCGATATACAGGTGCATTCTGTACGGATAAATAGGAAGTTTCATTGATCTGTTCAAAATGATCCATCCGTTTGTTCCCCTCTCAAGTATCTTATTAAGTACTATTATCTATATTTTATGTCCTATTTTCAGTACTCTATTGTGTTGCCTAAATAAATGCAATCATATACAATGGCAATGTCACAATCCCCTCTTCGCTCACACCTATGTTGCCATCCACAAATTTGTATCCATAAGATATATCTTTGTTATTTTTCATCAACCATTTTAATGAATTTGCCCGGGTATTTCCGCTCTTGACTTCAATGGGAACCACGCTCCCGTCTTTTTGGATGATAACATCGATTTCTCTTTTCGTTGTCTCATTTTTATAGAAATAGATCTGATATCCCTTCTTATAAAGAGCATCCGCTATTGCACATTCATAGATACCACCTTTTGAATTTCCTGCTAATGTGTTTTCCACAATATGTTGCTTTAAAGAAAAGTCCTTCATCGCCATCAACAGTGATAAATCTGTTGTATACGCCCGGAAAAAGTCGTCTCTTGCATAATCATCCAGATCAAATCTGACATCTGTAACCAGTTTACATAATTGCACCATATCTGCCCGAAGCAGCCATTCCACACTTGAATAATATTTTTGTGCCCTTCCACCATGCTCGATTTCTTTATATTGAAATTTATGATTTTCCTTATCTAATAGCTGCTTTGCCAGTGAAAGATAGCACTTCTCTGCCTTCACCTTTTCTTCAGCGGTTGCATAATATGCTATGTCATATTGATATCCCTGTAAGAGACTTCTTTGGACCCTGTCAACTTCTCTGAAATCCTTCGTATCTATATACTTCTGTACCACTTCCGGCATACCGCCTGTTGCAACATACTGTCTGTAGTAATTCATCATCTGTGAATGAATTGCCTCCGGTATTACTGTCTTTAAATGCAGATACCCGCAAAGATTCCCTATCATTTCTTCGGAAATCCCAATTCCCCAAAGAAATTCTTCGAAATCCATCCCGTACATTCTCAGATAATCAACATACCCTACAGGATAGGAAGATGCTCGTTTATAGTCGATTCCCAGAAGTGATCCCGAGGTAATGACATCATATCTGTTGTCTGTTGCCCAGAACTTGAGCGATGTGATCGCTTCCTGACATTCCTGAATTTCATCCAGGAAAATCAAAGTTTTCCCGGGAACAATTTTCTTTTCCGGAAAACGAAAACGCATAGCCATAATCATATTGTCTACTGTCAGATCTCCAGCAAAAATATCCATTGCAGATGGCATCTGCTTAAAATTAATTTCAAGCAGTTCCTCAAAGTTCTCTTCCGCAAACCGCTCGATGATATATGTTTTCCCCGTTTGTCTGGCTCCCTGGACAACCAGGCATTTTTTGTCCTTTGTATCCAGCCAGTTTTTAATAAACGTTGTTGCTTTTCTTTTTAGCATAATACACCTCAAATTGATAGAATTTATTACAATTAATGTTTATTATCAACATTTTAGAACGATAAAATGTTTTACTTATCAACATTTCAGAAAATTATATCATTCTTTTTGAGCTTCGACAAGACGCAGATGCATACATATTATTATAAAAAACAGCTCATTCCATGTTCTTCCACATTTCATGAGCCATTTTTCCATATATTCCCACATTTTATAAACTTTTATTTATTTTCACTTGTGCCCGAGCAGTCTTCCTCCCCCATTGTAAACAAAGATTTCCCATTATAGCAATCTGGACTGAACAGTCCCTGCCTATGGGTGACTGGGGTAAATACCTTCGTCTCCCCTGGAGCGATCTCTTCATGATTGAAGATCAGGCTGTGTCCCCTTTGATTTTTGATCACGGCCTGCTTAATATTATCGGACCAGTTGTAGGTCTCCATGACATCACCGAATCCCTTCGGAAAATACCGGAAATCCAATGCGCTGGGATCTTCTTCGGTGGCATATTTCATGTATAGTACACTGTCCTGAAACATTCCAATGTGAACTCCCGGTTTCACAATTCCCACAGCATCTCCCAGGTGGTATACCAGTGTGCTTCCACTCTGAACGCTGGATACTTCGATATAGACGCAGTCTTCATATTTCCCGGCAATTTCGAACAGGCGCTGTTTCTCCTGTTCTTCCATCTGCGCAATCTCCCGCTGTCCTCCTGTTTTTACTGAAAGTATACCAGATTCGGAGAATAATGTCATTCTACCGGTGGTTGATTTTTATATTCCGTATTTTTTTCTCAAAACAGCATATACTTTCTATTATTTATATGCAAGTCAATTTGTTGCATTTCTTGTCTTGCATGCAAGACAATATTTGTATATAATTGTTTCATATAAAGGAGATTTTCATATGAATCGAGACACACTGAAGCAAATAATGATCGACCAAAAAGAAAGCTACCTCAATAATCCCTTGATTCCCCGGAAGTATTTTCTAGAGGAGAATGTAAATTACTGTTTTGTGGGAATCAGAAGAACCGGTAAATCTTATATGATGTATCAGAAAATCCAATCTCTGATAGAAAAGGGGGTTCCCGTCTCCCAAATCGTATATGTCAATTTCGAGGACGAGCGTCTCCTGGAAATAACCTCCGACGATCTGAATATAATTTTGGAAATCGGAATAGAACTTTCCGGCACAGCCAATCGGCCTTACTTGTTTTTTGATGAAATTCAAAATATTGACGGATGGGAAAAGTTTGTCCGCAGAATGGCAGATATGAAATACCGGATAGATATCACGGGCAGTAACAGCAAAATGCTTAGTAATGAAATTGCTTCTACTCTGGGTGGGCGTTTTGTGATTCTTAATGTTTACCCCTATTCCTTTTCGGAATATCTTGTTGCTAATCACAAAGATAAAAATTATCTTAACGTGATCAGCACAAAAGACCGGGCAGAAGTTCTCAGTTTGTATCATGAATATATAACTTATGGAGCTTTCCCTGAGCTGGTCGATATCAGGAATAAACGAAGTTTTCTAAATAGCATTTATCAAACGGTGTATCTGGGGGATATTATCACAAGAAATAAGATTACAAATGATTTCGCAGTGAGACTGATTTTGAAAAAAATAGCAGAATCCGTTACCAAACCTTTATCTTTCAGCCGACTTACCAATATATTAAAAAACGCAGGAGCATCCCTGGGAAAACAAACCGTTATAAATTATGTTGGTTATATGACTGACTCCTATCTGCTTTTTACACTCCGGAATTATGCGGCAAAACTTATTGAAAAAGAAACCTCACCCAAATATTACTTCATGGATACCGGTCTTCTTGGTCTTATGCTGTTAGACTGTCAGTCCGCACAATTAGAAAATCTCGTAGCTATTGAACTGGTTCGTCGCTACGGAATAGAAAACGTTTATTTCTTCGAAAATAATGTTGAAATTGATTTCTATGTTCCCTCCGAGCAGCTTGCTATTCAGGTCGGTATGCAGATTCTTGACAACATTGATACGAAAGAAAGAGAAACCAAAGCTTTCACTAAACTCAAGAACTTTATTCCTGATATTACATGCCTTCTTATCACTAACAGTGAAGAAGCAGTTCTCGAATGCAATGACATTGTCATTGATGTTGTCCCTGCCTGGAAATGGCTGTTAGACGCAGCGGACACCTCCTCCCACTGATCACATGGCATCTTTCTAAATAAACCATAACCACCGGCTGGGCCGGTGGTTTTTTCTGCCCCTATAAGGGGCTGTTACCAGCACTGGGTGTTTATGATACACTAAAATTACCAGAAAAAAGCGTCAGAATTTCCTGAAATCAGCAAGGGATTTTCCTCAAAAAAGTCCGGCACCGCCGGTTGTTCAGGCACAGCCATCCAAGCTGGATCCGTTTAAGCCGGTTATCCAGGAGTGGCTGGAATCCGCGCCCACACGGTTGATATCCTTACCAGTACTCCTCTCCCCAGTACCTCGCCAGCACGCTCTCCATATTCGCTCTGCCCACTGGATTCGCGGTATGGATCTCCACAGGGTAAAAGGTCTCCCGCTCCGCCAGCCAGTCCAGTAGTTTGATGGCATCGCCGCCCTGACTTGCAAAATCTCCCAGGTCATGGTCGAGATCCAGCACCTCGATCTCGATGCCGTTTCTCTCCGCCTCCCTGATCAGTGTCTTGGCTTCATTCACGGATCTGGCGCTCTCATATCCCCAGGGTGCCGGGCGGAGATCATCTAACCATATTTTCATTCTTTCTTCCTCCTCGGTATATCTCCATCAACATTTTGTAATTTTTCACTTCCATTCCTGCAGGCTGTCGATCTCGGTCCCGCAATATTCACACACGCCTTTGGTCACATCAATATTGGCATCGCATTTGGGGCATTTGATCACGTGGATCCCGCTGTCCAGGGTCATGACTCTGTCGTTGTGGCTGAGGGAGAAGGTATCCTTCTGATATGCGGATGTGATCCGGCCACCTCGCAGATACACCAGTCTGACCTGTAACTCCACATCCACGCACAATATGCCGTTCTCCACATGCTCCTGCAGACCGGTGTAGTCCATAATGTCGTAATCAATGACATTCGGCCGGGAATAGTAGCGTCTGCCGGCTTCGTAGTTCAGGTTATTATAGAACCGCTTTTTGTCGATGCCGGTGCCGGTCCAGAATTCCTGCTGCCGACGGTTCTGTTTTTCTTTGTAGCGTCTGACTGGCCCCAGTACCGCATACGCATCGCACAGATAGAAAAAGTAATAGAGGATCATAGCCAGGATTGTGCTGTAGATGAAAATCTTGCCCACATCATAGCCATTGAAGGTCCTGGAGGTATTTATGATCCACAGGCTGCATAGCAGGAACGATATGATGTAGTCTACCACTCCCGTGACGATCCGGTAGACCGGGCTTTGCAATACCAGGTCATAATGGTGCTTGCTGCCCAGCTCCTTGTCTGCGTAGTCAATGTTAGAGGCCGCATCACAGCAGGGACAGCCGTTCACAAATTCCTTTACTTTGCCGGTAAAGCCGCAGTTTTCACAGGTATGCTGTGCCTCTTCATCCATTCCGGATACATAGGTATACTCCATGCGGGAATCGAAGATTTTCTCTGTATGGAGCAATTTCCCCTGCCGGAAATACTCTTTGCGGCAGCGGATACCACTGTGCACATCATCCTGACAGGTTCCGTCTGTGGACCGGTACCTCAGGGTGCCATCGACGATGTAGGTAGTCTTGATATTGACGCCGCTTTCTGTAAGCCTGCGCATTTGAAGTGTTTCGGATATGAATGCCATTGCTTTCGTGTCCTATCTGTTATTGTTGTTATTATTGTTGTTATTGTTATTATTGTTGTTGGAAGAGGAACCACCGCTGCTGCCGGAGCCTGAGGATGGTGTGTAATGGGGGAACACTTTGAATTCTGTCCGTGACAGCAGGATTCCATCAATGCTACTGTCGGTGCAGTTCGCCATGATCACCTTCTGGGTTGTTGCAGTATTCTGCCCGATGATGAGGGACAGATTCTGTCTGCCTCCCTTGATGAAAGCCTCCGGCTCCTGCTCCAGGAAATGATAGATTTCCCAAAGCTCCTCCTCTGTCACCTCATAATATTTCGTCAGTTCCACGCAACGCTTCATGCGGATCAGTTCTTCATAGGTCTGCGGTTCAAAATTCATGGAAAGCCTCCTTGTCATTTTTTTGATCCAGTGTCAGATAGTAAAATTCAATGTTCTGAAAGGGGAGATTGATGGCCTGTATATGGTAATAGGCATTATTTTCCTGCTTCCGGTAATGGCAGTCTCTCAGCTCCGTGGTGGTGCACAACAGATTGTTCGGGCTGCCCGTGGCATATTCCTTTGCATATTCGCGCAGGAGCCCGGAAATATCATATACATACCATTCTTCTTCGTTGTCCCCGGAATGGTCCAGCACCCCTTTATAAATCTGATGCGTGGCAATGTGCCGCTGCTTTGTTCTCCCTTCATCCCCGTAAGTCACGAGATCTCCGGACAACAGCATCAGGTACAATGCGTTGTTCTCCGGATAATCGCATTCTTCCTGCAGCATATGCTTTTTCATACGCAGCTTTACCGTACTGATGGGTGTCAGATATAGGATCTCCCTGGACTTCCTAAGGATCTGGGAGATCAGCGGATATCTGTCTCCATCCACGTCCAGTTCGAACACACCGCTGTCATAGATATATTTCAGCTTCGCATCTTGTGCAATGATCTGTTCCAGTGCAGGATATTCTGCGGATGTCTTGGCAGGCAGATACTTTTCCGGCTCCTCGAGGCGCATCTTCGTCACATATTCATATGTCGTCTCGTCAGCAGAAGCATCCGGGGCATAGCCGCGGTCCCGGTACATCTGCTGTTGCAGCAGGCAAGTGTAGCTTTTGCCGGAGCCATATACATTTTTCACAAAAGGGCAGCCCGTTTTGCACAGATACAGGTAAGCGCACCTCGCACATTCCTCGGGAAACGGTTGTCTGTTATGGTTTTGGAAAATCTTGCGTGCAGCGGTTTTCAAAATGGTGTCCACCGTGTCACGGTAGATATTACCGTAGTAAAAATCTTCGTTCTTCTGACCTCTGACACAGGAATAGATGTCTCCGTTACGCTCCAGCAGGAAAAATTTCTCTCCGCAATTGTCGCAGTTGGTGCAGTATTCCGGTCCGAACTCATCGAACCATGCACCGTTGACCCCGGCATCCAGATTGGTCCCGTCAAAAGCCTCGTGCATCCGCCGGTAAAAGATCAGCTGTTCCTCTTCACTCATGTGATGCAACAGGCCACAGGAATTGTAGTCAAACCCGATCATGAAATTAAAATCATTCATATCCAGGCACGTGTTCCGGTCCAGGAATCTGATATCCTCGATGATCTGATCCAGCTGTTCAAAATGCTCCCGAAAGATCGTGGCAGATACTTTTTTCTTGTCAGGGATCTCCTCCAGCAGTCGGATATTATCCAATATCCGTTCCAGTGTGCCCTCTCCGCCTTTGGTCACCCTGTATTTTTCATGCAGGGAAAGAGGCAGATCCAGGCTGCCCGATATGGACACGTTGAACTCCCGGATGGTCTCGATATGTCTGTCCAGTCCGTACAGATTCGTCTTGATGTGGGGATGCCCCATCCTGAAACCGGCATCCGTGATGAGTTCACGCATGTCCTGATAGTATCTGCTGATATATTGGATCAGGTCGTGGAATTCCTGCTCCGGCAAAGTAGTCACCTCGCCGCCATGCAGGGAAATATTAAAGGGCACCACATCCGCTTCACGGAATTTCGCGATGGCATATTGCAGGGTCTCCAGGCAATCTCCGCCTCGCAGGGTATCTACGGTGTGGTCCTCCAGATAGCAGTACCGGCACTGCATGTTACATGCCATGGTCGGCACATATAACAAATGAATAAATTTAGTATTCATAGTAATCGATCCTTACAGGTGTCTCCTTGAAAGCACGTTCATTGACAGATACGCCCCTGGGCAGTGTGATCTCCCGCAGAGAATCACAGCACCGGAAAGCGGAAGACCCGATCTGCTGCAGCTTGCTGTCCGGGGAGATCACCACCTCCTCCAGACTGGTATTTCCATAAAACGCGTGTCCGCCGATCCTGGTCACGTTATCCGGGATCTCTATGCGCAACAGGCTGCTGCATTCTTCAAAGGTGTTGCCGCGGATCTCCGTCAGTCCCGCCGGAAGATTTACCTCCTCCAGACTGCTGCAATGGTAAAAAGCTTCCCCGCCCAGATACGTCAGATGCTCCGGCAATGTGACACTTTCCAGGCTTCTGCAGTTTTTAAATGCCTGCCCGCGGATCTCTGTAATGCTGTCCGGCAGCGTTACCTCTGATAAAAAGGGCATATTGGAAAAGGTGTTGCCGCGCAGGCCCACTACTTTCTCCCCCTGATAGGTATCGGGAATGGTCGCCGTAGTCATATTCGTCAGACCATAGACATAAAACCGCACATAATATCCGTCATCTGCCTGCTCATAGAAGATCCTGGGCTTACTGAACAACAGCAGCGAGCCTGCCACAGCCACCGCCATGAGAGCCCATTTTAACTTTTTGCTGTAATCCGGCACCATGGATGCCTTCACATTCATGACAATATTCGAGATTTTCTCCTGGGATCTGGATCTGATCTCCTTTTTCAAATATTTTATCAGCTGATAACGGCTGGTCAAAAATGCATATACCACCAGGATGATAAGTCCGATCACATAAGTTTTCATCGGAAAATGAAAGAAAAACAGAGATATGTATACGAATAACAGAACTGCCAAAACGGCATTCAGTATATTTTTTCTGCGCAGCATATCCCCCGGGATCAGATTCTGTTCTTCCGTGATCCCGGCACGCTGCATTTCACGTTTTATAAACCCTTCGACACAATCCTCCTCGGACATGGCAAACAGCGGATCAAAATCCTCTGCATGCACTATCCTTTTCTCAGAAAGCGGCTCTGACGGTGTGGTCCCGCCTGTTACCGTTTCGTCAGCTGCCGATGCATTGATCACTGTCTCAGCTGCTGTCTGTACCTTTTCCTCCATAGATAAAGTCATTCCCATACCGTTATTTTCCCTTCTTTTCTACTGTGCATAGCATCTTTTTAGTCTCCAAAAGACTACGATACTCTTCCATTTCGCGATTCTGTCGTTTAGTATTCATGACTTAACAGGAAGTCCGCTATATGCATCGTCTTGATGCCTTCGTAGTTTCCTCCCGAGAACTCATCCGTTGTGAGAACATATTTGGGGTAGTTGTCGTGGATTTCCAACAACCGGTCGAATTCCCGTTTTTCCGTTTTCAGAGAATGAAGCTCCTGCGTCACCTGCACATAGAGCTTTTCATTTTGCCGTACTGCGACAAAGTCGATCTCGCTGCTGCCGGATTTGCCGACATTGACAGTATAGCCTCTGCGGCAAAGCTCCAAGTACACGACATTCTCTAAACTGGATGCCACGCTGTCAGCGTTATAGCCGAGAACGCTGTACCGCAGGGCGGTATCGGCAAGATAGAATTTCTCCTGTGTTTTCAGGATCTCCTTGCCCTGTAAATCAAAGCGGGAGCATCGATGAAGCAGGTACGCCTTCTCCAGCTTCTCCAAATAACTGTAAACTGTTTCGTTGTCCAATGCACGGTGTTCCGCTTTCAGGTAATCCGAAATGGACTTTGCCGAGAAGGTATTTCCCACATTGTTGAAGGTGTACTTGACCACTCGTTCCAGTTGGTCGATCTTCCGCACCTGATTGCGCTTAACAATATCCGAAAAGATCGTGGAGTTGTAAATATCCCGCACGATGGTGTAGACCTCGTCCTGAGAAAACTCCTGCAAATGTGTTGCCGGGAAACCGCCCAAGCGTACATAGTCGGCAAGCTCCGCCTTCGGCTCTCCCACCTCGGTATATTGGCTTTTAAACATCAAGTACTCGCCAAAGGACAAAGTGAAGATGCGGAAAGATACATATCGTCCCGTCAGATAGGTTGAGATCTCAGAGGACATCATGCGAGAGTTGGAACCTGTCACATACAGGTCAACATCAAAGTCAGATGCCAGCGAATTGACAACCTTTTCCCAGCCCTTGATTTCCTGAACCTCATCGAGAAACAGATAGGTTTTTCCATCGGGCGAAAGACGCTCTTTAAGCTGTGCATACATCTGCTTTGCCGTCATATCCTCATATTCCATTGAGTCATAGCGGCAACTGACAATGCGCTCCTCCGAAATGTTATGCTGCGTTTTCAATCTCTCCATAATCATTTTCAGGATCGTTGACTTTCCGCAGCGACGTACTCCCGTAAGGATTTTTACAAATGGCGTATCCACATAAGCCATGATCTTCTCTACATACAAAGGTCTGTAAATCATCGTGACCACCTCCGTTTGTAGATAGTATATCGCAATTCGTTCCAAAAGGCAATTTGTTTTGCGATTACAAACCGCAAAACTTATATCTCTTCATGATTATTCGCTCCTTTCGCTAGTCCTAAAATGTATGAGCAAAACTAAACTTCGCAAAAAATCGGCATCAAATCCATTTCTGAATTCAACACCGATTCTCTGCTTTTCCTTTTTTCTGTTGTAAGCCTTTCCACTCGGAACTGATCTTGTGACCGGATTCAGTTCTCCCCATGTTGTTCGCTGCTTAGCATAATATTCCCTCTGCGCTTTCTTACTTCTTTTATCAAGCGTTACATATTGCTTCATTTTCTCATCCTCGCTTTCATGTCTTCTTCAATCATCTTTGCAATTTCACCGCAGGCGTCAGGATAATCTTTATGTCCCAATAAGAGCATTTTATCTTTAAGTCGTTCTAGAGCTTCCTCAAATCTTGCGACGTCCTTCTTTAGCACCTTACAGAATACAATGCAGTACGACGAACCATCCTTGACCATCTCTCCCTTAAATTTCATAGTTATCTTATTCTGCACAAACAATTGATCTGCCAGATAAGAGCTATGATCTACATAAGCATAAGGAACCGCAAATAACGAAAAATCACTCATTTTCCAATAATTCTTCATTCTCATCATCTCCAACATAAAGATAGCTGCAGAAGATCCGAAGACCTCCCACAGCCTGTGCTTATAACCGAACCTCCACACGCAGTTTCCTGCAGGTTTTCTACAAGGCCGCTGTTAAGAAATCTTGCATCAGATTTTAAAACCTACAATGAACATAAACCGATAACACATAACCCATAACAGACATACCCTTACCATAAACAAAAACTTCTGGGATCACCATCAATCTCATAAAGCCTTGTACGGAAAAATTCTTAGATGTCTACTTCAAACTGTACTGTTTGATTGTACTTATCAAGAGCCATCTGCATTTCCATAATGGTCTTGGATACAGTCTCATACTCCTTCTTAATCAGCTCCAGGTCATAGTTAATATACCTATATTCCGGAACCGTATTTCTGGACATATAAGAGCGCTGCTCCTCTCTGGCTTTTGGTAGCTGCTTACGCATCTGATCAAGCACTGATTTTCTCTTGTTCAGCTGAGCCATCTTTATAAGAATTGTATCAATGCTCATTTCTGCATCGCCCACCCGAACCTTTTCATTAGAATTGGTTACATTAAGCGCATGCTTGATAATTGCAATTTTCTCATCAAGAGATGTAATAGTAGCTACAACCTCCGTATAATCATATTCTGGTACGACAGGTTCCTCATTGATAGCTGCAACATAGGTACTGGATGTTGCCTCTTTGTTTACCCAGAAGGCCTTATCTTCTTCCAGGCTCTTAAGCATTTTATTTGCATATGCTGATGTCATTGTCTGCATTTCCTTACGACCTCCATTTTCTTTTGTTTTTTGTTCTGATATTAGCTTAATGCATGACAGATGCTTTGTCATTGTACCAACGGTTTAATACCATAGAAAATCCGCAGTCAGGTTTTCTATGGTCATGAATAATTCCCCATAAACGAACAACATCCCCGTCAACGACGAGGATATCTTCAATACTGGTATGCAGTAATCTGCTTAAGATTACAAAATTGTCTAAGCTCGGCAATGATCTACCGGAAATCCATTTGTAGATTGCCTGCGGATTCTCAAATCCCATAGCATTCTGCACATCTTTCACAGTATAACCATTTTCCATGAGCAGTTTCTTAATTTGCTTCCCTGTCTCCTTTTGCTGGATTGACAAATACATTGGTTCCATCTCTTTGTACCTCCGCAATTTTCTTCCATCCCGAATCACAATCTCTATTAGTAGACTTATATTATATCGGATGTATTCACAAAATGCATTAAACTTTTAGTTTAAAATGTCTGTGCGAGCTTCCCTATACTCACTCCCTGTTACAGTACCTTGCAAGTTCTCATTGCTGCAGATTTTTTACATGCCATAGGCTCGTAATAATCAGGATTCGCAATTTATGTATAGAGGGGATTAGTGGAGTCCGTCTTGTTTCCCGGATATCGCTGCCGTGAGCTCTTTATGGTTACTAACGCTTAATCATATTCCCTATGGCAATATAATCTCACCAACCTGCTCTACTCTATGAGATTAATAGATCGCAGCCTAACTTTAACGTCCTGCCGGGTCATTTACAGCAACTCGCAGACTTCCACTTCTTTCAGTGCGGACGGGTTTATAGTTTTCCTTCTAAAGATTAAGCTTAACAGAATCTCCTCATACTTGCATTTAACCAATAGTTTAATTGCTATCGTATTCATCTTTTATCTTAAAAATGATACTCATCCTTAACACCTAACAACTGGCTCCATCTTGCAGAAATCAGCTTAGCATAATATATATCTGCCAATCCATATGCCCCCAGGGAATACGCATCGTTGAATTCTACGAGTAATGTCCTGCCATCTTTAGTTACACAGATATCCATACTGCAAGCCATAGGCCTATCTTCCCAAGAAACAAAACTTTCCATCATAGAATTAAGCACCTGAGCGTCATAATGATATAAATAACCCTTCCTTGACTTATCAATTATCATGCCATATGGGCGCACATCAATTATCTCATCATATGTAATAAAGCAACGCCATTCTGCAGCGATATCTAATGATTCGCTTACCAATACCTCATAATCTTCAGCATGATTACCGCAGCCCATAAGATCTTTTATACTGGAAATTGTCTTGCCGGTAAAAGCCTTGCTTCTTACTGCTGGTTTCACAAAATATCCCGCCGACCACTTGTTCTCATCTCTTGAAATACTGTTGATTGTATCTTTCCATATTTTCCTTCCCAGAAATGGCTTAAGCACATCTGGATAATCAGGAATATGCGGTGTCACCCCAAACTTGTTAAACAGTACATTGCACTGATCAATATAATCCAAGGCAATATCTTCACGCTTAAAATCATCATAGATATCATCTATCAAATGGTAAGGAACTATTTCCGCAGCCATCTCTCTGAAACCAAACATAGCTGAAGCGAAATTATGATTGTGAGGTATCTCCATTTTCATTTCATTGTCATATTTTGTTTTTAAATATACCTTTCCCATAATAATCACCTGTTAAATATAATAGCGTTTGCGGAAGGGCGCTATGTGCCAGTGGCACCTTAAACCAACTCGGACACGCAAACATAAGTGGGCAGGGCCAGACTCGAACTGGCGTAGACTTAAAGTCGGCGGATTTACAGTCCGCTGCAATTGCCACTATGCGACCTACCCATAAGTGATCCACGCCGGACTTGAACCGAACATTTTAGCCTTGAAAGGGCTATCTGTTTATTCACTTTTCATGCGCTAATCTGCTTTGTTCTATTTACATCGATTACGATAATCTCATCCATCGGAACATCCAGCACTGCTGCCAGTACAACCAGATTATCGATTGTAGGCATGGCCGTTCCATGCTGCCACTTGTAGATGGCCTGAGGAGTCGCAAATCCAAAGATATCCTGCAGGTCTCTTACAGTCAGACCTGCTACCTCTCTCAGTCTCATGATATTCCTTCCGGTAGCTACCATATCGATGGTAGGCATAGTAAACATTTCTTCCTCCGTTTCTGCTTCTGCAGGTGAAGGAAGAATGCCCTCCACCTTAATCAGAAGCCTTATAATTGTATATAGGTTTCATCACATCGATTACATCTACAGACTCTCGGATCACATCAATGATGTCCTCCAGACTCTTGTATGCCATCGGTGCCTCGTCCAATGTATTTTCATTAATCGAAGTGGTATAAATACCCTTCATTGTCTCTCGGTATTCGTCCATGCTAAGATTTGCTTTCGCCTTTGTTCTGGACATAAGTCGTCCTGCTCCGTGAGGTGCAGAATAATTCCACTCGGGATTTCCTTTTCCAACAGCAAGCACACTTCCATCTCTCATATTTATTGGAATCAGCACTTTCTCTCCACTATGGGCTGCTATTGCGCCCTTTCTCAAAATCATTTCATCTGTATCAATATAATTATGAATTGTATGGAAGGCCTCGCCTCCAGTCATTCCGGTTCTCTCCAAAATGATTTCTGCCATCTTCTCTCTGCTTCGTCTTGCAAAAGCCTGGCAGATTTCAACATCGTGAAGGTAGTCCTCAAGATATTTTCCTGATAAGTAGCACAGATCTTCAGGCATACTTGTCTCAGACTCATATCCCTGCCAGTGAAGCTGTTTTAACGCATCCTGAATCTCACTTCTACGTCCCTGCTCCTTATAGGTTCTGATAATCTCATCACGCTTCTCAAGATAGTCCCCATAGCCTCTGTCTAGGTTAATCGCCAGCTTCTGATAAAGCTCTGCAACCTGCTTACCCAGATTACGTGAGCCTGAATGAATCACAAGATATTTGGTTCCATCACCCGCTTCATCTATCTCTATAAAGTGGTTACCACCACCAAGGGTTCCAAGTGAACGCTCTAATCTCTTTGTGTCCTTCAGTTCTCTGTAGCAAGCAAGTTCTGTCAAATCAAATCTCTCCTGGCGACCTTCCCACACGTTCATTCCCGATGGAATAAAATGTGCAGCCTCATCAACCTTTACAAAATCAATATCAACCTTGCCTAAGTTCACAGTATACATACCGCATCCGATATCAACACCCACTACATTTGGAACAGCCTTATCAGTAATTGTCATTGTGGTTCCAATAGTGCAGCCTTTACCGGAATGAACATCAGGCATGATTCTTATTCTTGATCCTTCCGTCATCGGATAATCACACATACGTCTGATTTGTTCTATTGCTTCATCCTCTACTACTCTTGCATAGCAGATGGCTGTATTTATTTTTCCTTTGATTTCAATTAAATCCATGCTTCTCTTACCTCATTTCTGTGATATTTATCAGGTACTCTGCCATTGAGCTAACGGAGCATAACGCAGAACTACCTTACCAATTAGGCTTATATCTGCAAAAAAATACCGCCTACCATGTGCATCCACACAAGATAAGCGGTTCAAAATCTATGTATCCGGTTGTCATCTCCTGTCCTTACGACAGACCTACATCCATCACCACAGCATTCCCTTCAAGCTTATTCTTATCTGAATACACAAAGCTAAAGCCCCACTCTTTTTCATAATCGAGTGCTGCATTTTTCAAACTTTCCAGATATAAATAACTTGATCGAATAGCTGTGAACATTCTTTTTTCCTTTCCCAGACCCATCGCTTCGGATCCGCTTTTCTTTCTTTGTTATCGACATAATACCACAGTAACATTAGTTTGTCATTATACTTGTGGTATAACTTCGACGCATCATAGTGCAATCAGCCTAGTCTGAAGTACTTTGGCTATCTCTGCCAGACCGCTGACTCTCATCTCCTTCTGATCATTCTCGTAGTAGGAGATTATAGACTTCTCTACATATAATGCTTCATCAAAATCTTCCCTGGTTGCCTTTGGATCTCCTAAAAATTCAAGATCAACCGGTTCACTACTGTTAATTGTTTGCATTTTCCTTGTTCTTTGGAATTTTTTACCATACTCTGCGCTCTCAGTCTTCCTTCTCCCCATCTTCCTCCCCCATTGTAAACAAAGACTTCCCATTATAGCAGTCCGGACTGAACAGTCCCTGCTTATGGGTGACCGGGGTAAATACCTTCGTCTCCCCTGGAGCGATTTCTTCATGGTTGAAGATCAGGCTGTGTCCCTTTTGATTTTTGATCACGGCCTGCTTAATATTATCGGACCAGCTGTAGGTCTCCATGACATCACCGAATCCCTTCGGAAAATACCGGAAATCCAATGCGCAGGGATCTTCTTCGGTGGCATATTTCATGTATAATACGCTGTCCTGAAACATTCCGATGTGAACTCCCGGATTCACAATTCCCACAGCATCCCCGAGATGATATACCAATTTGCTTCCGCTGTGAACGCTGGACACTTCAATGTAGACACAGTCCTCATATTTCCCGGCAATTTCGATCAGGCGCTGTTTCTCCTGTTCTTCCATCTGTGCAATCTCCCGCTGTCCTGTCTCCTGCAGAGCACGGATCTTTCTCACCATTTCATCCGCCGTATCCTCCGGCTCTCCCAGTGACATTTTTGCCGCCGCGGCAATGATCCGGTCCAGTGCATTTTCCGAGGTATCAAGACGAGCCAGTTCCTCCCGGTATTCCTGTACTACATTCCCATACGGCGATACCATCATATATTTCAGCGGGCAGTGATAGACCGTATTTCTGGTCTCATAGATCAGAACATCCTCCTCCAGAGAAGCCTTGACCAACGTGGACGTCGTGGCTACATAGACATTTCTTCCCAGCCGTGGATGTACATCCGCAGTCCCCGACAGATTGTACTCTCCGTCATATACATAGGGCTCCCAGTTTCTCATTGTTACTTTTGCCTTTTCCATCCCGGATACCTCCTGTTTTTACTGAAAGTATACCAGATTCGGAGAATAATGTCATTCTACCGGTGGTTGATTTTTGTATACAGAGCAATTTATTAAAAAATGCGCCAGAAGACTTATCTGCCTTCTGGCGCATTCATTATTTTTCTCTTAGTACAGCTCCGCGCCTGCCGGAATATGGTTGTCCACCATGAGCAGGTTCAGCTTCTCTTCGCCGTTCTCCTCGCATACTGCGGACAGCAGCATACCACAGGACTCAATGCCCATCATGGCTCTGGGGGGCAGGTTGGTGATGGCGATCAGTGTCTTTCCAACCAGTTCTTCCGGCTCATAGTAAGCGTGGATACCGGAGAGGATGGTGCGGTCGGTGCCGGTGCCGTCATCCAGAGTGAACTGTAACAGCTTCTTGGACTTGGGTACTGCCACGCACTCTTTTACCTTAACAGCTCTGAAATCGGACTTGCTGTTCGGAGTGAAGAATCCGTTGTTATCACCGGCGGTCTGGGCACCTTCTGCCTTGCCGTCAGCTTTCTTGGAAGCGCTACTGTCTAAGCTCTTCATTGTCGGGATTGGATTGGTCAGTTCTTACGTCCTATTCCGTCTTTGTCCCCTTGGCTCCGTCCAAATGCATTTCGGGGTCTTTGAGGATTGCCGTCCTGTTCCGTGCTAATGTCTTAGCGTGTGGTACTGGGATGTCCTTGTGTCCCATCACCGTCTGAATGACCTTGAGATTCGTTTCGTTCTCGCAAAGCCTGGTACAGAAAGTATTCACTTCTTATAATGTTTCCCTGAAATAAGGGACTGTTCTGCTTTCCAGTAACTTCTTGATATCACCGATCAGATTCTTCACTGTCTGATAAGCCAAGTCTCTGTCCTCCGCAATCTCCAGCATCTTGCGTTCCTTATTGATAAAGGTAAATACGATGTCATGCTCCTTCGTCGGAAGGGCCTTGAGAGCTGAGTCAAAGACTTCAAATTCCCGTCTCATCATATGGATCGTGAGAATATCATGTTTGTGCTTTTCCGGAGTATCCGTCTCCTTCAGGATGTTACCGGAGAAATTGCATTCCTCAATGGCATCCCGAATCATGATATGCTCGATGGTCTTTGCAGCTGTAGGATCGCTGAGATGGCTTGTCTAAACCCTAACGCCCAGATCATCGTCATTCTTCTTCCGCCTGTTGTATTCCACTTCAAAAAGGATCCGATTAAACAACCCTGTTTCGTAACAGTCTACCAACTGAGGAAATACGCTGTAGTTCTTGTAGATCAGTAGGAAGCGTCATGCGGATTTGAATTACCGTAGGCTTCCACCAGTTTTTCTTCTGTAATGCACATGTTCGCACCTCCATAACATTTCTTGGAGGTTAGGCTTGTCGGCTTGCGTCACCTCTTGCTTACATATGTCATTCTACGGAACACCACGGAATAAATCGTTCGTCAAACGGTCAACTTCTGTTGACCGGTAGTCAACTCAAAAAAGTAAAAAGAAAAGACGTATGAAACCAAATGTCTCATACGCCTCATAGGATTTATGATTATAAAAATGCTATATACTCAAAGATACCGCGAAGATCGTTCTCAGCCTGCTCCGTAAAGGTAACATCATATTTCATACATTATAATCCCTTCGGATATCCGCAAAAACCTGAGCTGCAGATTTGGTACGCCCTGCCTGCATATCCGCATATCCTTTCTCAAGTTCCATGTCCAAAGTCTCTACGTTCATTCTCGAAATATCAACAGGTCTCGCAGTTGGAATCTTTACCTCAAACGGAAGCCCCCTATTTAGAATGATCTGCTTATAAAACATATTGATAGCATTAGATGCCGGGATCCCCAAAGTAGCCAGAATTCCCTCAGCCTGTTCTTTAACATCCGGCTCTATTCTTGCATAAAGATTTGCTGATTTAGCTGCCATATCATCACGCCCCTTTCTTTTACCCATATTATAAGTCAATGTACGGACAAAGGCAATACATTTTTCAAATCAGTGCCCTGATCTGCTTCAAAAGAATCTCTCTTACAGACTGATACTTCACATCTCGCAACAAACCAAGCGCTTCATCCGCAAATCCATCATTATTATCTGCAAAACCCAGCAGATAATTCGGCGTAGTCTGAAGTACTTTGGCTATCTCTGCCAGACCGCTGGCTCTCATGTAAAATTTCTTTTACATAGCTTAATTGCGGTCTATTTAGCTTGTTTCTTGACTACTCAGGAAAAATATTTCTACCCTCGCCCCACCTGTATTTTCAGAATTTGAAAGTTTAATACCTCCACCATATTTTTCAGCCACAGTTTTTGCAAAAAATAGTCCCATCCCATAATGGGCTTCGCCATTTCTACTTGTGTCATCCATAAAAAACTGCTCTGTGCCATGCAATAATGCTTCTTTTGTAAATCCTGATCCGCTATCCTCCACAATGAATGTCAGCCGGCCATCCTGCTCCTTTGCGTCAATATAAATGATTCCATTTTCTTTTGTATGCTCCACTGCATTCTGAATCATATTCATTACGGCCCGGAACATTGGATCATAAGCAATCGTTACCTTTTTATCACTTTGT